>Ga0315296_10000568_pt1 | contig 33665 bp, 42 predicted proteins | sample YL17G14_18_MG_FD_203921 | JGI IMG/M metagenome (GOLD analysis project Ga0315296, IMG submission 203921) | Sediment microbial communities from Yellowstone Lake, YNP, Wyoming, USA - YL17G14_18 | ecosystem: Environmental > Aquatic > Freshwater > Lake > Sediment | place: USA: Wyoming | collected... | reverse complement strand
TTGAAATAGGTAGTTTCGACTCCTTTTGAGCTCATCAATGCTTTTCATCTACACATTATTCTCTAAAAAAGTTCAGGATGGATAATTTCAGCTAGGGTTTCCAATGCATCTACGATTCTGGGACCAGCCCTATTGATAATATCTGCATCAATTTTGTACAGTTTATCATTTTGCACAGCACTTATTGCATTCCATCCGGGTCTTGCCTTCACCTGTTCAAAGCTTCCCCAGAAGGGTGGCCCACCTCCATGGCCAAGCGGGAATATCATTATGTCGGGGTTACGTTCAATGATGGCCTCGGAGCTGGTCTCGAAATATTTTATACTTTGGTCGGCAAAAATGTTGATTCCTCCAGCTTTCTCGATGAGTTCATGTTCCCAGCTTTCTGATCCCACGCTCCATAGCGGATCATACCAAACCTCGTAGTAGACTTTCGGTGTAGATGCTGCGTCAGCTACTTTGCTGACTACAGCATCGATTCTACGTCTCAAGTTGTTCACAAGTATAGCAGCCTCAACGTTTCTGTCAGTTGCCCTACCCACAAGCACAATATCCTTAAGAATATCGTCAATGTTGTCGGGGTCCAACACTGAAACCTTGTACCCCATCCCCCTCAAAGTGTTAACGACCTCTTCTTGCGCGAATGCAGCTAAAACCAAGTCAGGCTCAAGGGCAATGATTGCTTCTATGTTTGGGGTCCAGTAGTCTCCGACACTTGTTAGGTTGCCAGCCTCAATCCAAGCTGAGAAATTATATGGGTAGTTACAATAATCGGTTACGCCCACAACCTTATCGCCAGCCCCCACCGCAAACAGGATTTCCGTGTTACTCGGTGCAAGCGACACGATCCTATTTGGATAAGACGTGAGATTTAGGACGTAGCCGCGGTCATCCACCAAAGTCAAGTTTCGATACTTGTAAAGTTCACTCTGTAAGTTGGCAACGTCGTTTTGTAAGCCACTAATCGTGGTACGCATATCTGCAATTTGTTCTTGGTAATAAGTATAGACATAAACTGCGGAGATGATTGAAATTATTGCGATGATTGTCGTAATATAAGTAAAATATTTAGTATTCACGACTATACACACAACTCCAACTAGGATGTTAATGGATGGTTTATCCAACCAATCAGCATATAAATATTTTGGACAATCCTTATCAAAAGCTTTCCCGAAACAGAGGGTTGGTGGTTAATATGAAGTCTGAGACCTTGCCGTTGTTGAAGTATCTGGAGGAGAGGGGCGTAATGTTGAAGGATATTATAGATACGGCTCTGGAGCTATTTGTCCCTCATCCAGGTGTGGAGACAAAGAAGAAGGCTGCCGAGATCCTTCGGGAAGAGTTCTTTGACGCCTTGTCGGATGTGAACGTTTCCTGTCTAGAGGTTGCATGTTTCCGGGCAGAGGAGGACGCGAAAGCCGGGCTGGTTCCGGGCTTGACAAAGGAGAGATTCATAGGTCGCCCCGGGCTCGTAGCCGATGAGCTACTGGGAATGACCATAGCCAACTACATCGCAGGAGCGAAGGGAATCTTTGAGTTCATCCGATTCGATCAAGCCAAGCCGGGAATCTTAAAGAAGCTTGGTCCAATTTCAAATGATGCAATTGGAGGATTAATCGCTGGCGTATCATCAAACATGTATACCCACGCTTTAAAAAGCCAGAAATAAAATTGCTTAATAGGAAGTCAGAAAAATGGAAGCCCTAAGAGTAATAGAAAAGGTTACAAGTAAGATCGCCCCTGGACGGGCGCCCTCATTTATTGAAGTTCACGTGATTAAGGCTCTAGAGACGATAAGCGCTGAAGGGGGTGTTGGTCGAACAAAGCTATCGGAAGTACTAGGGCTTGGTGGAGGCGCGACACGAACTTTAGTGAAACATCTTAGAAATGAAGAGATGATTGAAGTTTCGAGATCTGGAATCGTGCTCTCAAAATTTGGTGAAAAAGTCTTTTCTGACTTAAAGTCTAGGATTAGCGAGGAGATAGAAATTCCTAAAAGCCCTCTTACAGTGGGAGCCTTTAATGTGGCAGTTCTCATTAGAAATGCGGCCGGTTTGGTGCAATATGGCGTGGAACAACGCGACGCCGCAATCAAAGTTGGTGCTTCAGGAGCTACAACATTAGTCTTTAGCCGTAACAAGTTAACTATGCCCGGAGTAAGCAAGGACGTCTTCCAAAACATTCAACCAATACATGATGCGCTAATATCTAAACTTAAACCTAAAAAAAACGACGTGATCATAATAGGAAGCGCCAATGAAAAGCGGGCAGCCGAATTCGGAGCAAAAACAGCAGTCCTTGAACTATTGAGATTTGAAAAGTGATAATGTCACTACAATAATTCGCTGGGACCACAATTATAAACAGGCTGTACAATTTCATAAAAAAGAAGCTTTGCGGGCGATATCACTGTATGTCTTAATGACATTTCTTAGCTACATTCCTACTACGAGGCTGATGGCTACTACAAGTTGTCTTCTGCTTCCTCTTGGTTGCACGATCTTTTGTGTCAGTTTAATTTGCTGTTAATTTGTATTAACAATGAGAGAGAGAATGATTATTCACAGTATACTGGGAGAACACCTCACACTCTCTTCTACTTCTTATCTAGAGAATAGCGCTCCTCCATCCTCATTAATTCTTGAAGCATCTCCTTCCCTTGCTCGGTTAGCCTGTAGTGGACGAAGAAACGTTTCCCTATTTTCGAGCTGACTGTTTCAATTAGCCCGGCTTCCTCAATCCTCCTTAATTTCGCTGTTCTAGTTTTCTCGTTTGGACAAGCATCAGCTAAATCCGCGAACCTTTTCGACCCTTCAAGTAAAGCGTCCAAAATGTTAGGAACGTATCGCTCTCCAAGCAACTCAATGAGCGTCCACTTCTTCCTTTTAAGCATGGACTAGAGAAAGTATGCCATAGAACAATTCTTTTTCCGATATTTGTCTACGGTTAACTTTATTTGGATACAGTTATCACTTAGACCCATGAATAAGGTGGAAAGCATGAGAAACGTAGTCATATTCATAGCCATAGCCACAATCCTTGCAGTTTCTGGATTTGGTTACGCAATAATTGCAAGCGAGACTAACCGAAAGAGTATTGAAAACCTCAACGCGAAAATCCAAGGCGTCAACTCAGACTTGACATCTTTGCAGAACAGACTAACAACGCTTAACAGTTCTCTGATTCAACTCTCAAAGAGTATAGGCGATTTGGGCGCCGATCTCCAGCGAGAAAAGGTGAACACCCAAGCTAATGTGTCCTCTCTCTCAACGCAAATCTCCAACGTAAGGAATAATGTTTCTGCCATCGAAAGGGACATATCCAAGATTCAGACGGAAATAATCATCTTAAAATCTAATGTAACATCTCTATCAACGCAAATCTCCGACATCAAAAGTGACGTGTCCACCATTGATACGAATATAGCTAACCTACAATCCAATGCAACTGCCCTCTCGACAGAGATTGCCAATATCCAAAACGACGTATCAACCATCCTAACACTCATCGCAGACCTTCAATCTAAGGTAGCTAGCTTAGAGACACGAGTAAGCACATTGGAAGCGGAAAAGTCCATAGTGATAAGAATCAACTTCGTAAGCTTTGTTCCAGACGCCACTCCACCTGGCGGTGAAGACTACCTCTTTGACGCTGAGGCTGAAGGACCTAGCGTATACGCACAAGCCAGAACCGGACACAGCAGATTCATCAAACCACGCTACTTGGACTTAGTCGTTCGCAATGGCACACATTTCATCGGCACCCAAGTCACAATTAAACTCTATGTCTACTGGCACCTTGACGATGCAGTAATAGACATAGACCCTGACCCAACTCACGGCAGAACCATCGGCACAGACCCAAACGGCGGCTACCTCACACTAAGCTATACGATAGGCACTGTTCTACAAGGAACCGTAAACGGCAACGACGACGTATACATTCTAGACCAATACGACGCCTACCTTGCATACAAGATAGAGACTCTAACGTGATCGAACACCGCTCTTCATTAGCGCTGGGGTGAGAACCACGTCAAAGATGAAGCATCCGCGTGAACAAACCGTGAAGAAAACGTTCTGTAAACTCTTTGTTTGGTTGTTCTCCTTGTAAACTTTCGTTTGGTCAGTTCTTGGGTTCTGTTACATCTTCAGGTGATGAGTCTGTTCCGTGAAGTTGTTACTTTTCGGTTGATTTTCTTACGAATGTTTTAAATTATTTGATCACGTATAGTAAATTGCCTGAGACTGTGGAAAATAGAACTCTCGGAGATTTGCTTTCATCAGAAAATAAAGACCATTTTTACATCATGCATCTAAGTTATGGCATGAACAAGAGCGAAAGAAAACGACTTTGGAAATATGCTACTGACAACAACATGATTGGACTTGACCTACCATACATAGTTAAAAAAGACTGGACTACTCTTTCTGATTCAGAGCGTCAAGCCACTCCACAAAACTGGATTCGACAGTTTGACCTTTTTTGCAGAGAAATGCATGTAGGCGACTATGTGGTAATTCTGAACGGCACTCGTTCAGTTCTTGGTATTGCGAAAATAACCGAGCCGAGACACCGATATAATCCAGATCTTTCAGGCAATAAAAATAATGATTTCTTTGACCATATTAGGGAGAATGTAAAGTGGATAAAGAAGTATCAATATGACGGGTGTTCCCTTCCTCAACCACTCACATTCGACAATACCATAGAAAGAGTTACGCCTCGCACCCGCTCTCTACGATGGAAAATATTGACAGCAATCGACCCATAGTCAATTTTCGGAGTTAGATCCGTTTTGTATCAGAGTTAGCCACTTGTTCTTTCCTTTGATTTCTATTCCGCAAGCTTCGCTTGGAGTCTTTCCTTCGAGTCCTTCATGTGGTCTGATGTAGTTGTGGAAGATTTGATAGCCTTGAAGTATTGGTGTGTCTTTGGTTTTGAGTCCTCGCATGGTTTTTTCTCTGTCTCGGATTTCTCCGTTGAATCTTTCCATTTTATTGTTGTTCATGTTTCCTGAAAGTTTGATTGCGTTGATATGCTCGGCTCTTGGCCCCTTGGCGGACAATCACCGCGATAGAAAAAATACGAATTTGCTACTTTTCCTTTTGTTCCCAGTCTATGTTGAAGTCGTTCTCATGTTTTTGGAACCATTCATCTAGGGCCGCTCGAAGTATTTTCGTCTTGATGGCGCCAGGAATGCGTCCTTGTTTTTTCCCGACATTTATGATGTATGTATTGAGTTTTTGTGTTTGTTCGGGTGTGAGAGTGATGTTGAGCCTATCTGGTTTCATTTCTCTCTTTTTTGCCATTTGTTCACCCCATCTTTACGCATTACACTTTAAGTATTTACATTTTTAGGTAAAAAGAAAAAGATTATTCGGGTTGTAAGGCTTCTAGTATGCTCTCAGCGTTTCACTTTTGTTAGCGAGAACCGTGGTATCGGTGTTTGTCCATGCATTAGTTCCTCGAGGAACTTTGCCGCCTTCTCAATGTCCCCGTCGATTTTTGTGGAATGTGAGCTGGTGCTATACAGTTTGGTTTCAATGGTAAAGCCCCAGTATTCGCCTTCATGCCATGGCTCGCCTAGTTTGTGCTTATGAATCTGAAATGAGATGCGGCGTGGTTTCCCTTGTTCGTCATAGTAGAAGTTTATGGTCATATCGTCTGTTGAAATTCTATGGAATTTTGGCTGTTTGTGAGCTAGTTTCTGAAAAGTCTCCTCAAATTGGTCTATGCTATATTCAGATCTTATGGGTATTTTATCACCCCAAAGAAAAGAGGGTATCTCTGTTTTCTAGAGTTCTTCTTCATTCTTCGTCGTCTTCGTTCTCTTCCTCTTCTTCAGATTCGCTTTCTTCTTCCTCGCTCATGAATTTCACCCCGAAAAGAAAAATAAGGATTCTCAAGATGTATATTTGATTTTTCTTACCAATGGTTGTGTTCGTTTGGGTGGATAACCGCGATAGAAGTGAACCTGCTTCTTTTCTTTGGTAATCCTTGGCTAACCAGTAGTCTGTCATGTTGCGGTACTCGACTGTTTTCTCTCCACGTGCAATCTGGTCGTAATAAATGCCTTTCAGGTGTAGAACTAGAATATCATTCATGTGACATACCTTCTTTAATGAAGGTTCTCAGTGAGAAGTGTTTGTTGTCTATGGTTGCTGATGGATGTTTGACGGCGTGTTCGATTCCCATGTCAGCGTATTTCTTGCGGTCGTATTGGCGCCAAGCATCCGCAACTATGTGAGCTGCGACGCTGTCTGGGTGCAATGGGTTCGAGTGGTATTCATCAATGACACCTAAGGCACGCAGGCGGTATTGGACATATTGACGGAGGCGTTCAAATGCTTCAGATGTACTGTCGAGTTGTACAAGTTTAAGTTCAATAAGTGGAGCTGTTACCATGTACTCTATTTTGCCATTGTCGTTGATGCTATTTGGATTTTTGGGGTCTCTTCGATATTCAGTAATGACTGCGGATGCCTTACGTGCTTCCTTGATTATTGGCATGGCTAAGGTTTCGAGGTCTAGAACAGCCTTTCTCTCTTTCTGTAGAATCTCACGTATCCTGTAGACGACACCTTTGTATTCCACTAGGTCATCCTTGTAAAATGTGGTTGGAGGGTAGCGATTCAAATTCCTCACTAATTTAGAGATTTTCAGAGTTTCACCCCAGCAAAAAGAAAAGGGAGTTATTTTCGTTTTACTTTGGTTGGTTCCTCGCGTGTTCTCATGTAGGTTTCAAAGGGATACAATATTCTTTCTATTTCTTGCACTATCACCCTTGCGTCAGTTTGCTGCTCTGGAATACAGTCAAGAACCCTTTTGCCTAATTCGTTTTTCTTGAAGAATCGCCTGAGATGTTCAGCTGTTGGGTAGACATGGATCCAGCCGTGTATGTCGACGTGAGCTATGCTGCCGCAGACCATGTGGAGGAATTGGTAGAAGTAGTGTGAGAGTATTGGTGGTTTTGTTTGGTCTTCTTGGTTGTAGAGTGTTCCGTGTTTCATTATTTGTTCCAGATTACTCAGTATGCGGTCTTTACTCCAGATGGTGTTGCCGTTTACAAGGATTGAAGCCTTAAGGTGGTGTTCATCGATTAGTTTCTGAATGAGCAGTCGGGCTTCGCTTTCTTTGATGTTTTGAAGGTTTTCATACTGCTTGAGGACCGCTATGGCTTCAGAAATGTCTTTCTCGCTTCCAAAGTAGGTTATCTTATTCATTTTATGTGAGCTCCGCATCTGGCACAGACTAAACTCACTATTCGCTCGGATTCTACTGTTCTGTTAGCCACTGGGTCATCTTTAGGGTTGTCTTTGTCTGGGGACACGTCGGAGACACGCATCTCCGCTACAAGATCGAAGGTTCGAGAGTTGCAGTTTGGACATTTGAGGCCTTTTTCATCATAGACTAACGTCATAGATTAAGTCACCCCAGAGAAAAAATTAGGTGTCTTCTTTGTTTTCAGTGAATGCTTTCAATGAGAATCGGTCATGCCATATTGGTGGTGGCTTCCAGTAGAATCCAGACAAATCTGGTTGCAGCCACTGATTCCCGATGTCCCATAGTTTGCTCGTTGGTCCAGACCATTTAGGGTCAATCATTAGTGTGTCAGCACAAATAATGCTGAATGGATGGTTTGAGAACATCGCCATGTTGACCAGGCAGGCCCGGTAGAGGGCTAGGTTGATTTCGATGCCGAATAGAACAAGGTTTGCCTTTGGCATCGTTTGAGTTGCTATGAGTAGAAATCGGCCCGTTCCCGCGCATGGGTCCAGTTGTGTTTTGAGTGGTGTGTCCATTGATTTCAAATAATTTGGTCGACTGTGGTACGTTAGCCAATACCAAATGACATATTCTAGATAGGAGTTGTAGCAGAACCATTCTGCGTCTCCATCTAGCTTCTTTACAGGATAGACCATTTGTGTCATAAGTTCCACTATGGCTCTTGGAGTCATATTTTGCCCTGGACCAACAAGCTCAAGCTCAGTGAATACTTCGCCGATGTAGTCCCAGGGTTTTGCTTTGGCAGCCGCGTAGTAGTGTTGAAAGTAGTCTAAGCCTTCTAGGTACTCGTATAAGCTGTCTTTCTTCAGGTCAAGTCCCTTGAACCCCTGTAGTGGCGGCATGCAAGCTAGACCCGTCTTCTTGTTGAGAACAAGCCACTTAGCTATGTACTCTACCATCAGCTCCCAAGACCGAAAACCATAGTGTCCAGTTTTCATCCTGATTTCCTCAATCATTCTCAGAAGCAGGTGCTTCGGGTCGCTCTGGGAGTATTTGTTAACATTGATTCTATGAATCAGTTCTAAGAGTTCTTGACTCATTGAATTCCTCTCCAGTCGATTGAGATACAATGGTCCTTCCGGAAGTGTTTCATCAGATGGTAGGCGCATAGTTCGGCGCCGCACTCGAGACACTTTCCATCCTTATTGCGTGGACACTTGATTTCTGGGTCGATTATGCACTCTGGACAGAGGTTACTGGATAGTTTTGCTTTCTCTTCCTTTGTTGACATATACACCCCGAGGAGAAAAAATTAGGTTGGTTTGAACCCGCATTAAATCTCTAAATAGTGAACCACTTGTTCTCGAGTTAAGCTATTCAGTTTTTCAATGTATTGCTCGAATGTCAAGCCATCATGGGTTTTGCCATTTTGGATAATGCTTTGCATAGAGATGCTTTCAAATGGGATCAGCTCGTCACCGAATCTTTTGAGGGTCCATGCTTCCCAGCCGCCACCAACCGTTGAATTGATGAACAGCAGGTCCTTGTAGATGAAGGTTTGGCGGTATGCGTCATACATCATAAATGCCTTTTTCAATTCCTCGATTGTTTCAACCCAATAGAAACTTGGTTCTTCCACATCAACCATCGGGTCCCCATCTCGGGCAAAGTGACTCCAGAACCGTTTAGTGAAGTCGTTCTCTTGCATCTTCTCTTGTATCTTCTGTTCAAGAAGCCAGTGTTCAGGGTTGAAGTCGTGTGCGTTGCATTTGTCTGGTCCGTATTGGCGAAGCTCTTTGGCTTCTTCGCATTGTTCTCCTTGATGCTTTTTTGCCTCCGCCTCAATTTCACTGAGGCGCTTTTGATAGAAGGCTATATTCGTGAGCGAACAGTCCACTGGATCGTCTAATGCTTCAGAATTTTCTATGTATGAGGCTTTGAGTTTCTTCTCGAGTTCGAGTAATTCATCATGTTTCAATCGTATTCACCCCAGAAAAAAAGGTGGTTAGTCGATGTATGTTCTAACATCGATTTTGATGTTCTTGAATATTAGCTTCTCGCGTATGAATCTGCATACTTCTTCTTGGAACTTCATTGCCTGTGTGCCTTGCATCGGTGGAGTCCACCACCAGCCTTGACTATCAGTTTTCATCAGCCTTCCGAACCAGCCTCTCCAGAAGTCATTGCGTCCTTTCTTCCCTTCGTCGGACGTTTTTCGGAAAATATCTATGATTTCTCGGTGGTCGTTCCATCTGAGGACGAGATTAGCAGTCCCGCATGGGAACCAGCCTATCTCCCCGCTTTCTCCGTACTTGTGGAAGATGCTGTCTCCGTATTTGCGGGCCTCTTCAACGACTTGTCTGAGGTATTGGTCCAGAGGTATGTCTTGAACCTTCATGTGCTCTGTTGTTGTGCATCCAATTATGTTATCTTCAGCTATACTGAAGACTGTAGGATCTCCCGGACCGCCTTCTCCTGGAAACTCTTTTACTTTTGGTTGTTCTTTTTCTGACATTGGGTTGCACCCCAAAAAAAAGGGAATTATGTTTGTTTGGCTTCACCTTGTTTGATGTAGTCTTTTAGGGAGAATTGATATGGTTCAACAGGTGGACCGATATCTGTCGCTGTTGTTTCTCCAGCCATTTGCCAGGCTAGGTAGTAGGAGAGAAAGTGCTCACTCATGTACTGCTTCTGCATCTCCGCCATCTGGCGCCAAACGCCTAGCTGCTCTATTTCAAACATATCAAGGGTTTGGGTTAACATGTGGGCTAGTGAGCGGAGGTGTTCCTTGTTTTCTCTGTAGGTTAGTGTGTTGTCTATCTCGTAGTAGTCGATTCCATATTTGTCGCAGAAGCGTTTTAGATGACGAAACTCAAGATTGTTCAATCTTCACCCCAAAAAAAGGTTAGGTATTATTCTGATTCGCTTCACCTATTTGTCAGTCTAAACTCACCAACAAGATTTCCGTTCACATCTAAGAGGATGCCTCTTTCGTTTCCTTGCTCTAGCTTTAGGATAGCGTCTTTCAATATGCGGATAATTTCTGATGTCTTGTCATCGGCGAAGGATGCGTTGTCAGTCTTTATTTTCAGTTTGAACATTTAAATCACCCCGAAAGAAAAAAAGGTTAAGGGATTGTGCGCACGAACACTGGAAATCTCATGACTCCCTTTTCGGTGTGCTTGTAGTATTTGATTTCAACTTTCAGTTTAATGTCTAAGGCTATCCAGGGTTCTCCAATGTCAAATGGAGGAGGAATCTTTTCCGTGTCAGTGAACTTGTCTTTGAGTTGTCGGAGCTCCCAGTCGCTGGGTCCAGACCCAGCGCAACCCACGAATTTGCCATCTTTAGTTAAGACTAGGCTGCCGAAGAATGCTGACCTCGCGTTCTTTCCCGGTGTGTAGCCTACGACGTCGACTGTTTGGAGTTTCCAGTTCTTCAGCTTGAGCCATCTGTAGGAGCGGTCGTATTCATAGGGAGAGTTGATGTCCTTGAGTATGAGGCCTTCAGCTCCTCTTCGCAGTACGTCTTCCCAAGCCTTCTCCAGTTCAAAAGTGTACGAAGTGTATTGAATCTCGGGCGGTGATCCCTCTAACAGTTCAAAGAGTAGCTTTTTTCTGGCTAGGTATGGTTGCTTAGTCACGTCTAACCCGTAGAGTTCCAGCGCATCGAAGACTTCAGCGGTAATTGGATACTGCCTTTGAAGAGCGTATTGTTTAACCCAGTCCTGTGTCGCGCAGCGCCTCTGGCATGGAGTGAACTCTGCTTCCTTGGTCTTCGGATTAATGTAGACAGCTTCTGAGTCGATGGTGAAATCACCTTTGATGGTTTTGGCTGCATCGACCAATTCTGTAAGTCGGCGAGTGTAGTCGATTCCATTTCTGTTTATCAGAGTGACTTTGTCGTTCTTCTTGACGATTTTGACTCTTGTGCCGTCGTATTTCTCCTCGGCGGCGAGTCCCTGGCGTTTGAGGTCTTGGAGAGATCCGTCTTGACATAGCATAACTATTGGTTGTTCTCTTGTCAATATGACACCCCAGAAAAAAGTCAGGGAGATTTCTCGAGTTTTTGGTTGATTTCTTCGAGCACCTTGACTAGCCTATTAATCGTCTTCACAAGCTCTGGAAGTGTGTATTCGTAGTATGTCCTTCCCATAGGTGTTTGAAAGAACTGAATTTCTGGCATATCCTCACCCCAATAGAAAAAAGTGAAAGGGGATTTAGTGATTTCACTATTTTGTCTTTTTCTTGGTTGTCACTACCAGCACTTGGACCGGCGGCAGAGTCTGGAGAGTTGGCGCCTCTCGGATGGGCAACCTGGCTGCGACCGGTGGCTCCTGCATGTGGTTGTAGGCTAGTTTCTGGTCAGTGAGCTTCATCAGCCACACGAATTTCCCTTCTTTGAAGAGTGGCACTAAGAAGGCGTAATAGCTCTTGAAACCCCTTCCATGCGAGAAAGTGGTTATGCCTACTTGGTCGGCTTTCAACCGTTTCTCCGCCTCTTCAAATAAGGCGCGCGCTACTTTAGGGTCATCGCTGAAGATCTCGTAGATGTTGGTCAGAAGAAAATCGTCTTGAACGGTTGCTGGAACCCAATTCTCCTCTAGGACCTCAATGACTTGGTTACGGTCGAAGGGGCTGACTTCTTTTTCGGAGCCGTCTTCCTGCATGGCGTAGTAGAGGCAGTCGTCTTCTTTCAGAACATTGCCTTGTTCGTCGACGTATTTGTATTGGTAGTTGTCGAGGACCTCTAAGGCTTCAGACAGTGGCACTTCTTTCTGATTTTCAGGGTCGATTAGTTTAGTGTCCACTGTTAGGTTTTTGCCATGCCATTGGAACGTCTTTTTGGCAACTGTTCTCACCTTTTGAACAAGTTTACCATCCACGGTCCGTAGACGGATCACCGGCTCGGGCACAAGCAGCTCGTTGCCTGCTGGTTTGTCTTTGACTTCAACGTCCATGGTTGATGTTTTGAATCGTAAGGGCAAGTTTTTCACCCCACAAAAAAAGAAGGGAAAGTTACTCAATCTTGAGATGTTGCTCCACCATGTGTTCCAGTTTGAAGCGTTTCCAGTATCTACGACGGGCCTCTTTCACAGTTTCGGCTACGTGAGCAGCCTCATAAGAGTCTAAGAAGATCTCTTTTCCATCTTTGAATATCTTCAGTCCATCCGGGTTTCGACAAACAGTTATTCCTACCATGGCAATCACCTCGGAGCTGCTTGTGCTTTCATGAATGTCTCAAAGGGGAACAGATGTGCTTCTATCGCCTCAACTATGACTTTTGCGTCTGTTTTCCAATGTGGAATGTCGTCTAAGACTCTGTGGCCAAACTCATTTTTCTTGAAGAACGCTTTTAGGTCCTCGACTGTTGGATAGATTGCCACCCACCCTTGCTTGCTGTAGTGTGCTATACTGCCGCAATTTGTGAGGAAGTTGTAGAAGTAGTCTGAGAGGATACAGTCTCCAACAGTTGGCATCCTGAGCATACTGCCGATAGGAATGAATCTCGGCTTCTTTTTGTTGTATAGTGTTCCATGCTGAACGATTTGTTCTAGGTTCTGGAGAATTCGGTTCTTGCTCCAAACTGTGTTCCCGTCGAAAAGGATTGATGCTTTTAGGCTTTGCTCATCGATTAACTTCTGGATCTCGAGGCGAACTTTGGACTCTGAAAGATTTTCCAAATCTGGAATTGTCTTCACTGCGGCTTCGGCGGTTTCCATGTCTTTTTTGCTGCCTATGATTCGGATTTGGGCGTGGTCCCTGAACATTGCTGGACCGCCAACTAGAGTTTTCTCCGTGTTCATTCACCCCATAGAAAAAAGAAGGTTATAGGAAAGGTAGGTCTGGGTTTAATGGTGGTTCGCCGTTCAGGTCCCAGCTGTTCAGTTGACGATAGTATCCCGTGGCAAGCATGATGTCTGCTCGGCTAATCTTCTCCGCCCACGTCAACCTGGCAGCGATGAAGGTCTCTGACCCTTTATGGCTGGTTTTGACTCCGCGCCGGAAGTTCTCTGCTTCTTCCCAGTATGAAGGAATGTGATAGTCTCGGACTCGTGGCATGTCTTTGAAGCGTTCAAGAATCGCATAGTCGTCTTCATCTTCGTAGGCAAGCTCGTTCATTATGTCGAAGAACCAGGGCAGACCTCTGCCGTAGTAGCGTTCAACCGACAGCTGCACTTCCATCCGGCACCAGTAGCAACTACGCACATGCTGTACGAACCTGATGTCGTAGGCTGTCTGGCGAATGTAGTCTCTTGTCAACTCGAGAGCGTAAGCTTTCCAGCGGCGCATCTCCATTCGCTTAAGCAAAGCATTCTGTTCTGGGCTCGGTTCGCTCGGCAGCTTCTTATAGACAGGAGCAGGTTTCTGCGTTCGTTTCATCAATGCAAGTAACTCTGCACTCAATCAAATTCACCCCAAAAAAGTAGAGGATGTTTCCTTGGCGATTTTCTTCATGTAGTATTTTTCTTTTCGTCTAAGTTTCTTCAGGTGGGTGGAGAGTCGTTTAATCTTTGTCTCAGCAGCCTTGACTCTTTCCTGAATCTTGGTCAGTTTCTGTTGGTTTGTGGGTTTGGGTTTGGGTTTGGGTGGAGCTGACGGCTTCTCTTTTGCTTTGGCTTGTTGATACCACTTGTAGGCTCTTTTCCTAGCCACTTTTCGTCTTGCAAAAGACAGTTTCTTCACAAGCTGGAAACTGCCATCTTTTCTAAGATGGCGATATTTGAGAGCGTAGAATTTGCCTTGCTCATCAGCCCAAGGAGTATAGCCAAAAGCGTACCTTCTTGTTTTCCAATAGAGTACATTATGCTTGTTCGTTCAGACACCCCAAATAGAAAAAAAGAGAAGTTAGTTCCATTGTTGTGCAAGCTCTACTTCTAGACCGCTCAGTTCATCATCGTCGCAGCTTTCGTCTTCATGGTCGCCGTTGCCATTAAGCACTTGAGTTATCTGGATTCTTCCACCGTCGCTTAAGTCTTCGATAACTTCCCAGCTGTGCCCGTTGTCACATTTACCTAAGAAAACATTGAAGTTACTGAACGTTTTGGAGATAGACCCTTCTATCAGCTTTAAGGGTGTTCCACAGTTGGGGCAGTGACATTTAGGAGGCATCTGATTCACCCCGAAGAAAAAAAGTTAGGGTTGGTGCGTTGAGGCGCATTTTTCATGATACCAATAGATTCTGTCAGGTGTCTGTCTTCCTCTCTGCCACCACCAAATTATTCCGCGGCAGTAGTGGCATCTGTGTAGAAACAATTGCAATGCAATCACCCCGACAGAAAAAAAAGGGAGAGTTAGATGTTGTTTTCTAATATGATGCGGGCTTTGAGTCGATTGTATTGTAGAGCGTTGAACGAGAGTAGGCAGTCGTCAGCATCAATAAACCTTAGCATCTGTGAGTGTTCTGTCGATATGATGGGCAGCCGTTTCATGACTGACCTAAGCCTTCCTATAACATCTTGAACCTGTTCTTTTATTGGAATGGCGCCTGTGCCATTGCATACCCTACATACGTGTTGTGAACCTCGATAGTCAGTGAATGTCCCATGATTGCATTTTGGACACTGCATTGTTCCATTCTTAAGAAGCAAACCGTACAATAGGTATCACCCCACAGGGTGGAGTGAGAAGCGACGGGCTGAAAGAGAAAGAAATGAATCCTTAGAAAACCGCCACCTCTCACCCCAGCAGGCATTTCGCTGTTAAGCGTTTACGCTACCATGGCTGCCGCAATAACTTGTTTAGTTTAATATCTTCCCATGAAAGATTGAATCGAAAAAGCAAACCATGAACTACTTATGGTTTGTGAAGCCTTTCACTCCTCCCCTCATTTCCTGACCACAGAGGTCGCCCTGTATGGCTGGGTGCATTGACCTACTCCCGAAGGAGAGTCTAATCAAGATTAGTTGGGGGTGGTTGATTAGGCTAAGGTCGAACGTAATGAGGGTTCTCTTTTGTGTATTTATTCACCCTACGGTCTGAGCTTCAAACGGCTCCGCCACCAATTGCCTAACCCAGACCTTCAGCCATGACCTTAGGGCTTTTATTCCTAAGGTCGGCATCTTGCTGAGCGGTTCCTACGCTTAGGCTTCATTGGGAATGTTGCACACTCCCTTAGTGTGCGGTGGTCATCCTAAGCGTAGCCCTTAAAAATCATGGTGAAAGATTCACGGTCTTTGCTACGGGCTTCTTTTCCAACCCTAGACATGATAGTGTTCAATAACTTTGTCACGTCCTATTTCCACTTATCTCCGATAACCAAACGATTTTCGGAGATAAATAAAAAAAGGTAGGGCTAATCTCCAGCCGAGAGGCATTTCTAAAACCATTAACTACTCTAAACTTGAATGACTGAGGTTTCACAACCTCAAAGTTAGAGAGGGTTAGATTTTGCTCTCGGCTTTTGGAGAAGCCCATAATGGTTGTGCCTTTTAACTGCCTGAACGGTTTGTTTGGCTCAGCAGGATAGCCATTTCCATGCTGTCGGAGGGTTTCCCTGCCGACTGTAGCAGGAAAAAAAGTGGAGAATGTCGAAGGGCGGAAAACCGCCTTACTTTTTCTTCTGCGATGCGAGTGCGTCGCCTATCCACTTGCTCAAACTAAAGCGTGGTTGAACAGGAGCCCCTAACTCTTTCAGACCGTCAGGAATCGCCACATTATCCATGTAGCGTTGAGCCTTTGCAAGAGGGGCAATCTTCTCTCTGAATGGTTTGGCGGCTGTGTTTAGGGTTTCACGGGCTTCTTTGATTTTGGCGAGTGTGCTCTCATAGGTCTTGACATCGGCTTTAGAGATTATGGTTTTTAGGTTGTCGCCTGTTATCGCCTTTCGGACTTCGGCGACTGCCTTGCGTTCTGCCTCTGTCTTGTTGCTCATCTCTTCCGCTGTCAGTCGCCTACCCATAAAGTAGCCCCATCTCTCGGCTACGAGGTCTCTGAAACCACGTAGCAGACTGATTTCTTGTTCAACAGGTATCGCTGTCGCTTGAGCAGTGGTAGTTTGAGTTTGTTGTCTTGGCAAATCTCACAACTCCACTACTTACGGAAGTTAACCCTGTCGGCACTTGCCGTTCAGTTTGCAGAAAGGCTAATCTCCCCGCTAACCTATCCAGAAAAACAAGGGATTTTGTGGGCTGACGTTCTCATGGAATTCCAAAACGCTGGTATCTTCATTAGGCGTTGAATCATTGAGAAATCAGAGTTTGACACTATGGTTACTGTCCACAGTTCAGAATCATGGAAGCCATGACTCTCTAAATCATGCTGTTCCCTGCACAGGTCTATGATGTAGCGTGTCCTTGCTGTTTCAATATGCCCACAACGGAAACAACGTGCAACGAATGGCATAACTAACCCTTCAAGTGCTGGGGTTAGCGGTATAGAGAACCTTATGACTGCAATAGCAAACTAAATCTAAAGGCTTTATTCTGCTTCAACCGTGTTTAGAACAGCCTTTCCCATGCCACACAGCGACTTTAACGCCGTGCTGAACCGTCTTAGTTGCTAACCGCATTGACGGTTCGCCTAACGGTTCACGGTTCGCCTAACCGTTAGGTTGCGCCACATAACGCACAACTACGGTAAAACGCACAAGTGCGCCTTATCGGATTATGCAATTATGCAACGCACAAAAACACCCAACACAACACACAAATAAAAACGCTTCTCAACTCTTTTTCTTTGAAAAAACGCATTTTTCACGTATGTTTGAACTTATAACATAGTTATAAGCCTGTGAATATTTTGATTAAACATATAAAAAAGTGATATTAGATGAGTCAGTTGTCTCAGGGTTCTCTCTCTGCGGACGCTCAGGAGTTCTTTGAGTATCTAACCTACTCTAAGAATAGAAACACCGCTTACAACTACGCTAGAAACGTCGATGCCTTTTTCAGGTTTGTAAGAAAACCTGTGAGACAGGTCACTCCTCTAGACATAGAGGAATCGTTAGTTGTTACGGTCAGAAGATCTTCTCGACAATGATAGGGTTCACTGCTACTGGATTTGTTTTTGAGCACATGAAGTAAGGCCTACTTGGATCGAGCCCCCGATACTTGATTGTCCATCCGGACCCTTTGTCGTCTACAGCTTCAAAATATCGAGTCCCGTACTCGTTAGTGACTTCATACGTTACTCGTATTACCTTCGGATATATCCTATTTTCATCGATGACAGAAAACCTTCTAAGATCCTCAACCATTTCGAGGCATGCTTTGCGATTCACTCTCTTAGCAGTTGCTTCTTTCCTCTTGTGAGCAACAAATCTGCTCTGCATTTTGACATCCTATCTAAAATTGCCATTTGGGCTTCAGAGAGAATGGACTTCATCTCAAAAGACTGCATGAGTTCCTTTTTCAAATCACTGTTGCTCCTGAGCTCTTTATTGAGTGTTCTCAGCAGTTTTATCAGCTCACCGAATGTAAGCTTGGAAAAAGGCTTGTCGGAGACCTTCAAGCTTCTTACAACGTGTGTAACTTCAACCTCAACTTCTTCCGGTTTCCTACCCATCGTCCTTATTTTCCATAATACGCAAATGTAGAAGTAAGCAAGGTCTTGCAGCACCCTTTCCGCATCTCCGTAGATGTCGGACATCACCCCAGATACGGGCTCACCTTTTTGAAGCCTTGTCATGCCGTTGTCCAACGCCTTGTGGAAGTCAGCGAGCCCGGAAAGGATCGGAGGAAGGTTAAAACCAAGGTTCAATATGACAAGACGCAACAGCTCCTCTTCGTCTTTTATCTTCAAGGCAGCGCGGATGCCCAGTTTTTCAGCGACCTCCCTCAACCGGAAAGCCCCGAATTTTCTCAGTATGTTTTCAGGGCTTTCCCTAATGCAGTATTCGAGAACCCTAAGCGGATAGCTTCCCTGATAAGATTCGAGGTCAGGCTCAAGGTACTTTCTGTCAAACTCCTTCTGAACAAGCTCAGCAAGTTCCTTGTTAGGGTCTCTGAGCCAGCTTGGAGACTGCTTAAACACTCCGTAGGGAGTTATTATCCAGTCCGAGAATGAATAGGGAAAACGCTCGTAAAGTCTCTGGACGTCTGGTGGTTCAATGTAATCTTCTGTGATTAATCGGTTGATCACTTCACAAAGGTTTTCGTCATCGATGTAAGTTTCGACGAGTTGCAGGTTCATCATGGAGCGCAGTATATCATCCTTTTCAGCCGCTGTGAGCTTCAAGGTTTCAACAAGCTGAGCACCGAGCTCTTGCGAAACTTTGAGCTTATGAGGACCCTTGGCAACTTGATTGAGGACGCCGAGCAGGTTACCATATATGGTGACCCTGGATTTTTCGTTGAACTTTTCGTTGATAACATCGAATAAAGTTGTGTAATACCCTTCCCATCGGTCGTAATTCGCCTTTAGCCAGCCAAGTGCCCCTAGCGTAAGCTTGCCGTAGTGGAATACTGCCGGAAGAACTCCTTCCTTGTACAGGGACACCCACGCCTTAGTAAAGACCTCTTCACCTAAAGTGAAGGCAATGGTGTGGGCCGGGGTTTTCTTGTCAGCCTTCCGAACTATTCTAATTTTCTTTCCTGTAATCTTTTCATAGAGAGGACTGAGATGACGGGCCCAAGCGGCTTCTGTTAGCCCTTTGTACAATCCATCAAATAAATAGGCTCGAAGCTCAGCTTCCCTTTCATTCTTGATGCCGAGAAGAGAGAGCAGCTTCTCCTTTCCAACCTTACCGACAGCTTCATACAGTAGAGAGCTATACGCCTTTGCTCGGACTTGAACTCCAGTCTTCTCGGCTAGAAAAGACAAGAACCCTTGCTTGGAGGTAAACCTTTTCTGCACGTATTCAGCCAGAGGGGGAAATCTGCGCTCAGAGAGCTTCTCAAACTCTTCCCTCGTTATAGGCATGTTCCGCTCCCCACCAAAGTAAGAATGCGTGGAAGAGTATTTATCTAGCTCTCATTACGAGACAAACAAACTCGCATTTTTCCTTGGTCTATCGGAATGAAGCTCACGTATTACTCCTACTTGGTAAGGACGCGCGCTTTTCTGATGCGAGCGGAAGAGTTGCTTTCACCATCAAACACAAGAAAACATCTCTGTTAAGAGGGATTAACAGAAACAAGTTCCTGATGCATTCAAACCGAATTTGAAGGTATCAGCTGCGTGGGTCTAAATCCCATACCCCGCAACCATCTATAACCAAGCTCATTTTATGGCTGTTTTGGCAAAAACGTCGTGACATGTGTCACTACATATGTCACCACACATTGAGTTGTGAATTAACGGCAAAATCCGTAGTTAGATGCCCATGACTGACAAAATGAGCAAGATTCTGAATATTCTTGCAATAATCTTGATATGTCTTTGGTTGCCATATTTTATACTAGGTAAATATTTGAATAGTTGGGTGGGCTTAACCTTGGTAGAATCCGAAGAACATGAGCTTATAAGGACGCGAGTAGCCGGAAAACTCAAGGAATGGTTTGATGCTTCAGTACAAAATGAGTATCTTCATTCTGGATATCGTTTTGATGTTTATGGTGTTCTTCCGAATTCTATGAGATTCCACGCTGAAATTATCTGGTCTTTTTCAAAGACCAACTTCAATGAAGCCATCAAAAAGCTTCTAGTTTCCGACGCTAATGTTAAGGTTCTAATTGCTCACCCACGTTTTCAAGAAAAGCATTTTGTGCGGGAGTACGATAAATTCTCTATTGCGTCAAGACGAAATCGAGTCATAGTGGATTCTTCAATGCTTGACGCGGATGCCATATTACACGATGATTCTTACACAAACACGCGATTTCGTTCGTTAATAGATACTTTAATAGAATTGTCTAGCGCGCAAGCATATATTCTTTCTTTATCTCTCTCCGAGAAAGAAAAAATTGAAAAAGTCTTTGTTCCTCCGAAGGAGTTTCAAATTGCAAAGGATATACTTACGAAATTTGGTTTCATCATCATAACTGGTCCACCACACATTGGCAAAACTGCTCTAGCCACTTTCCTTCAAATAGAATCGGAGAAGATTGGTTATGCGAGTGGTCAATTGCTCTCACGCGATCCTGAACAGATAAGCACTATACTGCGTCATTCGCGAAATAAAGCCCTACGGATAGATGACATCTTTGGGTCAATTGACTTGACCCAGACAGACTTGGCGAATTATTTAACAGAGATTTTGAGACAACTTCAACCCGGCAATAGACTTTTGATAACTTCACGAGGTTACATCATGGAAAAGGCATACAGAGTTACTCGGCTGGGTGAGTCCTATCCTTTCCTGCAGCAATTCATAGTGGATCTTGGGACACACAGAACAAAAAAAGAACTTGTTGAAATACTCGAAAGGCACATGCGTTACTACGGATGTAGCCCAGACCTATACAAATTTGTCATGGAAAAAGCTGATGAAGTAGTTAAACGGTTGCCTTTCCCTCATAATCTCGACATATTCGCTAGGCAACTGTGTGCAATCGGAACCTCGGAAAATGTAGAAAAAATAATTGATTCATCGGAACAGATTGAGATAGCAGTAGAAAACTGGTTCCATGCAATGATTCACGAAGGATTGCTAGAGGAGGCATACACAACTCTCATATTGTCGTTGCCAGAAACGTTTATGAATTCAGAACAGGCTAGGTCTGTATACAAAGCGCTACTCACTCAGATAAGAAAAGACCAAGGAATCCGAGATTTTGACGACGTGATTCGCCACTTGGTAGAACATAAGCTTATAACAACTTCACCATCTCTTGGTCGTTCTGAGAATGAAAAAACGATCACGTTTTTGCATCCTGCTTATCAAGAAGCCACGCGTAACATAATAGCAAAAAGCACCACGTATCAACGACTGGTTTTAGGTGCATACTCTGAGTGCGATGATGAATACGCGAAATTGGGAGCTGTCAGATTCCTACTTGAAAACGTGGACAAACTCAACACCGATATGATGGGTTTTCTTGAGATTCTTTCTGATCTTCATGATAGGTATTGTGCAATTAGGTTTGCTACGATACTTGTATCGGAAAATGGCAAATTTCTTAGGAACGAAAGAATAAGAAACACTTTAAAGGGTTTAATTGAACGTGAAGATACACGCAGTAATTTAATCGTAGACAATCTGGTTCCTCATCTTACTTATTTACCGGAAGATTTGCGTGCTTTTCTGCAGGGAAATACTAGTTTTCGGAGAATGATGATCAATTCCCTCAAGAAGAGGACGTTGAGTATTCAGGAAAAATGGGACTTGACACTGTTTTTTGAGATTTGTGATGTCGTCGAGGAAAAGTTTCTGCACCCAGTAGACCTCAATGACTTATGTAGAGCATTGCAAGTTAAATGCACCTCAACCTTAAGAATCCATTTGGCTAGGCTGCTTATTAGCCGGATCAACAGTAATACTGTTTCAGGAGCAATCGCACGTTCACTAAAGTCCCATATCATCGCTTTAGCTCATGATTCTGACGCTGAAGTTAGATGTTCCATAGGAGTCGCTGTTGCGTGTAGTTTCAAACGACTGCCGAATGATTTTCAGGATATCCTTTCACTTCTCAAAAGTGACAGTGAAACAAAAGTTAGAGAAACTGTTTCACATGCGATAGCAATGAGGCAGTTTGTTGAAGGGTGAGGGGAAAGATGCGTATTGCGTTTTTTACTCCTGAATTTCCGCCTCTTACAGTTGGAGGCCTAGGAGTATATTCAGCGGAAATATCATATGCATTTTCGAGAGAAGGCCATTATGTTGATGTATTCACCTTGGGTTCTATAACCCAGGATCCATTGGACGAATTATCTCCTAACTTTCTCGTACATCGATTCAAAACAACGTTAGACCCACACTCAGTATGCGAAATTGGTAATGCCTTTTGCTACAATATAGGTATGGCAAATCTTTTCTTTAATGAAATTGACAAAGGCAAGTGCTACGATGTTGTAGCGATAAATGACTGGCTCTCTAGCGTAGCAGGCCTAATAATAAAAGAAAAATGCAAATTGCCAATTTTCTTTCATCTACATTCAAATGAACCAGTTAGAATGTATGGTGGAGGCTCAGAGATTATAAAGACTCTCGAGTGGCTAATGGTTGAGGCATGTAATAGGATAATAGTTAAGTGCTATGCTATGCAAGACGCAGTCTGGGGAGAGGGCTACCCTACATCCAAAATCTCCCTTGTGTATTCTGGATGCGACCCTCTCAAATATGATCCAGTCATGGTAAATGAATCACTCATCGACGAGTTACGGGCAATGTATGGAGTAGAACCTGGGGATAAGGTCGTTCTCTTTATCGGAAGAATAACTTGGATAAAGGGTGTTGAGCCGCTCCTAGTTGCTTTTCGCAAGATAGTGGAAAGTGAAAAAAACGTAAAACTAATAATACTTGGGGTCCCGGGAGACGCATATGACGGCGCAATAGAGACTGCTACCAGATTAAATCTTCAAGATTACGTTAGATTTCGATTTGAACTTGTTCCTGAACAAGAAAAAATTGCTCATTATGGAATGTCTGATCTATGCGTCTTCCCTTCTCTTGCGGAGTCTTCAGGTCTCGCATGCCTAGAGGCTATGAGCATGGCAAAACCCGTGGTAGTTGGCGCTACAGGGGTAAGTGTGCTTCGTGAATTCGTAGTTCCTGCTGGCCCAGAGCAGAATGGAGTACATGTTAACCCTAAAGATCCAGATGATTTAGCGAGGGGGATTAAGTGGGTTCTTTCTAACCCCTCAAGGGAAAAGATAGGAAGAAAAGGACGGGATAGAGTAGTAAGTTATTTCTCTTGGAAAAATTCAGCCCTGAAGACGTTAGACTTGTACAAAGACAGCATCAAAGGACTTACGAGAAAATTAGCGGCTGAATCTGATTTCTAACCGACAAACTTGTGCGTAAAATCGCATTCCAGCCAAAATTTTCGTCGCACTCAGCTGCCTAACCAAAATAATTTCCAGTAATATCATGACATCTGTCATCACATGTTTTTCTTCTTGAGAAAACTTCACTATGAACCATCAAATGTGTCATGACAGGCTATTTAAGTGGGTTTAAATTCGAGTTATACAGCTATCCGCAGCTTCATCCCTAAACAAGCTTATTTTAGGACTGCCTTGGCAAAAAAGTCGTGACAGCTGGCGTTACTCACGCAATAACAGAGTGCGCTAACGCGTTTGTGTTAACAGGTGTTAATCGAATAATCTCGCCGAAATGCGTTGAAGTTTGGTAGATGTCCTAGAGGAGTGGGCGAGTCGTGAACTAATGCCATAACGGCTGGTTTGCGTGAGTGGATGAGTTTTGAGCCCAGTTATATCCAGAAAGTTGCGTGTGAAGACAAGACCCCATAAGAGGCATCAGTTTGAGAGAAAAAAGAGCTTTGTTCACCCACTCGGGCGCAAAAAAAAGGTTTCGCCCATCTGCTTGGCGCTTTTCCCAACTCTCAAATCATTCAATGGGGGTATAGAAAGACGGTCTTCTCCTATTGAAGTAACGTCTTCTCTCGTAAATTTCCAAAAACCCAAGGACACTAAGGGCGAGTAAAAGGACTTCAAGGGAAAGCTTGAGATTTTGCAAGGCATTAATGACCTTCGTAGACTCGAGAAGACTTGCGTTCCAACTCATAGAAGGGCTCATAATAGAGCTGGGATTTGCGACATTCAAAGATAGGGTAAATACAACGGACAGAAACAAGATCATGAATATCGCAATAAGACACAATGAAAACCTTTCGACGTTTGCTTTTATTCGCAATTTTTAGAGACTCCCATCTGACATACAAGGCACCGATTTTTCTTATTTGTTTTGTGTTTAACGTTAAACCCAAAGTTCTTGCAGCCATGTTAGACAAAGAAGAGGGATCCTCAGGGTGCCGGCCTAAGGTAGATGTCCAAATCATTACGTGCCTAATTGAGAAGGGTGTATGGGGTGCTCTGCCCAAGGACATAGCCTCTGCATTGAAAGACTACGAGTTGAATCGGTTCCAGGTTCTTCGTAGAATCCAGCACATGAATAAACTCCTCTACGAGGAGGTAGCGCATAAGGTAGCTGAGAAACACGGCCACAAATGGGCGTTGACCGAGTTCACGCGTGAAGCCTACGACAAAACAAAAGAAGAACTCTCACAAAAGGACGAAGAAAAAGTATGACTCCAAGGCGGTGACAACGGTGGGTTCAACGCGCGCTATTTCGGCGAAAAGAACCATATTCTTAAGACTGTTTTTTCTGACCTAATGGGTGGACTTGAACCCAAAACCCATTGGAGAGATCTCCCGCAATTCCCCTTTTTTCCAAACCATATGAAAATTTAATTAGTAACCAAGCATGATTCGTTTTAATGCCCATTTGAAGTGATGGAAATGTTACTTAAGTCATTCTATGAAATACCGGTCGCAGAATACATGTTTAAGGGTCATCCTAAGGTTAACGTTGATCATGAAGAAGAAAAAGTCCGCCAATGGGTTCTGAAAGAACTTACTGAAACCTATGGTTATCCAAAAGACTGGTTCGGAATTGGTAATTTAATTGATATCGAAGTTCCTGTCCAAATGGGAACAGATGTCAAGTTTGCAGATATAGCAATCTTCACTAAGATAGGCGACCGAAGGAAACCCTTTATCTTTGTTGAAACCAAGGCGCGTAGCAAAAAAGATGGGATAGCTCAGCTTCATTCCTACCTAGCGGCAACGATTACTGCTAACATAGGGCTTTGGACCAATGGAGATGAGATTCAATGTTTTCGCAAAAATGTTGATCCGACAGATATTGTCCCACATCCTGATATCCCAGAGTACAAAATCAAACAATTACTCAGTCTGGATAAAGGCAGACTAATTAAGATAGTCATACCCTCTAAGGTGCTTGGGGAAAGGACAGGTATTCTTGCACCCATTCCCGACTTTGAAGCCAAATTATTTAGATGTCATTCAATTCTACGTGATGAGGAAAATTTGCATCCAGACGAAGCCCTTGATGAAATGTGTAAACTGCTCTATGTAAAAATATACGATGAAATCCATACAAAATCTGAGGAGGATTTTGCCTTTCAAACCTATATTTATGGTAATCCTGAACAACTGGGCGCAAGCATAAAAACTTTGTATGAGGATATCACTGAAAAAGAAAAAGAAATTTTGCAACAACACGGAAAATATGATAGAGGTCGAGCAGCTTATAGTGAGCCCTTACGAATAAAAGACAGTACTATTTGGCAGATTGTTGAGGCTTTGCAGAGTTATTCGATAACCGAGACGTCATTTGATTCTCGCGGGCGAGCCTTTGAAAAATTCCTGGGAACCACATTTCGAGGAGCTCTGGGCCAATACTTTACGCCTGAACCAGTAGTCAGACTAATGATTGGGATTCTTGACCCAATAGAAAGCGACTTGATTGTGGACCCTGCTTGCGGAAGTGCTCGCTTCTTAACTGCGGCGATTCGGCATGTAAAGGAGAAGAGGATCTCAAAATTATTTGGAGAAGTTGATGGGAAGAAAGTATATGAGGACTTTGTGCGCGGCAACCTACATGGAATTGAAATTTCCAAAAGATTAGTGCGAGTTGCAATGGCTGATATGATGTTGTACGATGACGCTCATACTAACATAAGATGCACGGATGGGTTAGATGATTTCAAGAACTACATCGATGTAAGTCCTGAAATTTATTCTATCGCAGTAACCAATCCTCCCTTCGGTTCAATAATCAAAGATGAACTTACGCTGTCCAGGTTTGCATTAAGCCAAGGTAGGCGAAGCCAGCACAAAGAGATACTTTTCCTCAATAGATGTTTTGAATTGGTAAAACCTGGCGGAAAGATTGGGATAGTATTACCCGATGGACTGCTATCTAACTCAAACAGAAATGATAAGACTGTTCGCAAATGGTATAGGTCACAAGGTCAAATCGTAGCAACAGTCGCCTTGCCATTCCATACTTTTGTTCCTTTTGGTGCGAATGCGAAAACTCACGTGGTCTTTTTCAGAAAATGGTTACCCACAGACGACAAGGGCAAGGCTTACGATATTTATGCTGCTGAGGTTCAAGATGTTGGCTATGACTCTGCAGGAAATACATGTGGTGAAGGCGATATTGCTGAAGCAATAGCGGATTTCCATAGCACCAGAGGGTGGAGCGCTTGAAATCAAGTATTGTCAGCAGCTCTGTTTTTGAAGCTGGTGATAGAGATGACGCACGTTTCTACTTACCAACAGAATTCAACTCGAAGAATTATCCAGACATAAATTGGTGTCCTCTTTCAAAACTAGCCACAGTAGCGAAAAGCACGATAATTCCCGAGAAGAATCCTGATGAGGAATTTAACTGTGTCAACCTGAAAGACGTTAATGAGAAAGACGGCAAAATCAAGCAGGTTCATCGCTTGCTCGGTTCAAAGATAAAGGGTAGCAAGGTGAGAGCACATCCTGGTGATATACTATTTGCCAGGATAGAGCCGTCAATATATAACAAAAAGATTGCCATAGTGCCAGAAAACATAGGTGAAATAATTGGCTCCACAGAATTCATAGTTCTCACTCCGCGAAAAGGGGTTAGTTCCAAGTATCTTTTTTGGATTCTGAGAAGTGATTGGTTTTCAATGCAAATAACAGAAAACTTAATGCGAGGTTCGACTGGAAGACGAAGATTAGATCATAGAGAACTCGTAAGAAAACTGGTTCCGGATGTTGCCACAGATACCCAGAGAGAAATTGAAGAAATACTAGTGAGTGCTTCGTTGAAACGCGATCAAATACTCATGACTATAGAAATGCTGATGAAAGAAGCTGACAAGAAGATTAAAGATACCATAAAGAACTCTAAACCATTTGAGGTCGATGACCACAGCAAAAAAGCGCTTCAGCTGACTCTTGGTTCAGCTTCATAAAATTACAAGAAAGGAAGCATTCATGATGTTCATTAAATCAGAAAAATGCTATAGCTTTTCTCGGCGATAGCTTAGTCCTGCTGTTGCGCCTGTTGTTATAGCGAACCATATGACTGTTGCCGTTATGTTTCCTTCGCCGACTAAGTAGGCTAGGCCTACTGAAACATGAATAAAAAAAGACATTGCTATTGCCTTAGCAAGATATCATTAAGATGCGTCGTTTCTTGAATATTTATGCCTCTTTTCTTTATATCGTTAACTAGCTCTCTATAGACTGGGTGCAACCTGCCTGGATTGTAATAAAGCAGGCGAGGTCGTAGTTCTTCAGAACCTCATAGGCCTCGGTGAACAATCCCTCTTTCTCGGCGGGGCTCAGAGTGTTCGGGTCTTTCTCACACCATTCTATCGCGCGCGCGCGCTACCATCCGGCACCTATGCCCAACTCGAGTCTTCCTCTGGAAATATTATCCAGTGTCGAGACCATCCTTGCTAATAGTGATGGGTGGCGAAACTGATTACAAAGCACGTACGTCCCCAACCGGATTCTACGTGTTGATGATGCTAACGCAGATAAGACGGTCCAAGTTTCCAGCCCATAGCGACGACCGTTGGGCGAAATGAAATGGTCAGAAACCCATGCGGAGTCGTATCCCAGTTGTTCAGCCTCTTTTGCAATAGTCAAGAAGGTGTCCCAGTTAGCATAGGCGGCGGAAACATGAAGAACTATCCCAAACTGCATTTAGATTCCCATAGTCTATAGGCACGAATTCCTTAAATAGGTCGACACTTCGCGAATGAAAAGTGTGGGAGCTGGGGAAGGGATTTTAACCCACGTAACTGCATGGAAAATCGTGCAAAAGTAAACGATTTGAATAGGGACTTAACCCTTTTGGGTATCTGCAGCACGCTGATTGCGCCCCTTAGTTAACCCAGTTTTTCTCCTTCATTTATTTTCTTCTGCACGTTGACTTCGCCAATGGGCGCGAAGTATTTCTGTAAGCACTCTTCCTAGCAGATGTATGTTGGTACTATGGCCTTGCTGAAGAGAACCTTCGACGTTCCGAGCCGCAGACGACACAATTACCCAAATTCATGCTCCATCATTTTGTGCGCATTCATTATCAAGTTTAGCAGCCAGTTCTTCCTTTGTGAGACGCCTTAAAGATAAGCCACATTCTATCGCTCTTCTTACATACGCAAAAAGAATCCTCGCTTCATCAAACGAAGTTTTCTTTCCTTTGCCATGAACTATTGCGCTCCTCAAATCGTATAATTCGCGCATTTTCTTTGAAATCTCGGCTTTCTCCGTTTCGTTTTCCGCGATTAGAGTTGAAAGCCGGCTCGAGAGGGTTCCTCGAACTTTTTCGTTCATGGTGATTAAGAGCGCCTCTGCAGCTATCATCAGATGAATGACTGCTTCCTCCGACAATCTGCTGCTCGCACGGACGGCTAAGTAATAGTATTTTAACGCTAAACCAAGAGGACTCTCCATGATTTTCTGTCTATCTGGTTCAAACAGAAGAAAACGCTTCTTAGCTTCGAGAATTGGCTTGCTGACAAAATCTTCCTCGTATTCTCCCATGACTTCAATTTTTTCAGAGCCCGGAAAACCTACTCTCTTCCTACCCAAAGAATTAATGTCATCTAAAGTTGTCCCAATTCCCATTGTTGTAGTCACGGCTTGCCCCGACACCAGACAGTAGATTAGGAGAAAGAAGTCCAAATAATCTCTTGCAGTGAAAAAGGGGTTTGCTTCGCCAGGTGTGACGACGCCAACATACGCAATTGCAGAGATTGGATGTTCACTGCCACTACGATAAACCTGTTCAAGAATTAGAGTTTCAGATATCTTCAACCTTCCTATGGTTGGTGGCAACATATGGCCCTCAACAAGGAACTCAACTTGGTGCAACATCATAATCGAATGTGCTGTTGACTCTTTAAAAAGTTGTTTTATGAGTTACCAGCGTGGGCGACCCGTTGGATTCTGGTCGAAAATATCGTACTCTGAGGTTCTTCTAAAGTCAGTGCAAAAAAGATTAATTGAGTGTTATACATTAGAAAGATTCGATTATGAATGGACATGATATCTTTCGAGGCCATGAAATTCGGAAGCGAAAATGATCTGAAGATTGCATTGACTGAACTGAAATATTTGCGAAAGACTATGGGTAAACTCACAAATAGGGATTTTGAGACGGTCTCTCAAAAATATAGATTTCCAATTGATTTTCTGAAGAAAGGTCTTGGGGGATTCTCCTTTCCAGAAGATTATACGATATCCAAAAGCAGATGGTTTCCGATTATTTACAGCTGGGTGATTCGGGAACGTGAACTTTCAAACAGCTTACTTAAACTTCAGATTGACTATTACCGCACGAAGTTCTGGTCAACGATATTGATTGGTGTTTTGGGCGCTTACCTGTTTCAATTTGGTTATATGCTGCAGAGGCTTTTTGAATTAGGCCTACTTCAGCTGCTCTCAGTGGTAGTTTTACCATTCACGTTCTTTTTTGTCTCGCTATCATTAGCGCTCAGAAACAATGTTGCTAGTAAGAAAACGAAATTAGATGAATACTCTCAGCGGCTGAAAGAAGATGGATTCAAGCGATTAATCGTCTCTAGTGAGCGCTTCATCAACCAGAATTTTAGGCTCATAATCTACGCTGGTGGTGTTATTCTAAAGAAAATGCAATTGGCTCCAACGATGCAGTTTTTCTTCATTGGAACCAAGGAAGAACAAAAACCCCTAACTCGTTTTAGCAGATTACTTGCGAGACTTCATGTACTTCCAAGATCGTCTTCCCTCGAAAAACAGAAAACTCCAGTATTCTATGGAGAAAACCCCCATATCGAGTACGAAAAAAGAATTGCAGAGCTTGCAAAGGCAGACAATAATGAAACTGGCATGGGAATTAGAAATGAGTAAATTTCCAGGTACTGAGGCTCAAACTAGCCATGATTGTTTTGCGCGCGCTCTATGACTAAGCTTTTAGATATTTCCAAAATTCGAGTTCAAAACGAAACCCGATAGATATTGCCTTTGTTGTCTAGGGCTAAGTTATGCAGAGTCTCTCCTAGCTCCTTTTCACAGCCTTTGGTTATCGCAATATAGAAGGGAACAGGTCTACCCTTTGACTTTCCATCGCTCATTTCACGATTTGAGAAGGCTTTGAACTGGCCTCTTGTTCTGTCATTGTCCAGATCGTCACAAGTTTTTGCCTCACCGATTGCATTCAGTTCGTCACTGTTTGTCCCTCTAACATCTGGAATATGGCCTTCTGTTTCACCGCATTGATTAAAACCCACGTGGGCCGCACATTTTATCGTGAATCCTTGCTTCTTCATATATTCTATCAAAGATTCAACAAGTCGTCTATGTTCAGGACTTTCGGCGGCTTCAACGGTTGGAGTCATAAACCTATTGGCCCACCGGAGAGGTTTTTCTAGATTGAACTTGTTATTAAGATTTTGCCAAAGCCGTTCTGTTAACTTGATGGGTGATTAGTAGCGCGCGCGCTTGGAGACCGCGAGAGGTGGCGCCATAAAGACGCATATAATGTATAAGGCAAAGCTCAGCTATGGTCAACTGAGCGAATACATCCCATTGTTGATTGAGAAAGGATTTTTGGAAAACTTAACAGTCATAAGACATAGACAAGAACAGCACCTTTTGAAAACCACCGAGCAAGGAGAATTGATCGCACTCATCAAGAATAACAACTTTAAAGAGCTTACTAATAGATAATGCTCTTGCAAATCCTATAATTTGGTCTCGCACAACAGCACAATTATACTCCCTCATTAAAATATTGAATTGCCGGTTAAGGAAAAACAACATAATAGAAATTAAAGTAGGAATTGGAGTAGCATGGGGAAGAGCCCTCATGGTTAAAGCTGGATACAGAGGAAGTGGCATTAATGAAGTTGTATGGATGGGCAATGTCGTTAACGAAGCATCAAAACTTGCACATTACGGTAACCGAGAAAGTTATGATAAAGAGTTAATGGTTTCATCCGATTTTCAAAGCAATCTGAATGACGAGAACAAAAAACTGCTCGAATGGAACAGCGTTAGAAGTTGCTATCAGGCCAACATCATAAATACGGTTATGGAAGAATGGTACCAAAAGAACTGCCAATGACACAGAAGACTTGAAAGACTTAATTGGATTTTTTTCCGATAGCCTCAAACTTTCCTATGTTCTGTATTGTTATCAAGATCCTTTGCTTGACTAATTCCTTTTTCATTTTTTTCAAAGTCCCTGTCGGGATTCCTAACCGTTTCTCTGCAAGTAGTAGTAATTCTTCTTTACTTGTTTTTTCATCCGTTGCCAAAGTTTTCAGCTTTTCAAGTGAAAGTTGCTCAATTTCTACTTCGGTTAATATTGTTTTTCGGCTTGCATCCTTACCTTGCCAAAGGGGTGGCCGTTTAAGTAACTCAATGATCCTCTGATACCCAGATTTTTTATAAGGCTTCAGTGCAATTCTCAGGCTTCTGAGACATGCCAATAGTTTTTCGTGTCCTCCTAACAGCTCCAAATATTTTTCATTCGCCTTAAGCAACTGTATTAATTCTTTGACTTTAGTCTGCTCTGACTCAATTTCCAGTTTTTCTTTTTCCATAGGCATCCTTTTTTCCGTATTGGCATCTAGATTGCGTCGATTCGCCTCTTACACTCCTTTGTTATTTTCTTAAAAACATCAACATAACCTCTGTTTGAAACGTTGTAATTGTCTTCGCTATCGTAAACGGGGTTACCGTCTCTCAATGATTCAGCGACACCAATTCCCTCTTCAATGTATGGTTCTATGATCAATTTTCCGTATGTCCTTTGAAGAAATCTAAGATGGGCGGTGTGGTCTGTCAAATAGCCGCTTGCTGCTGGTCCATGTGTCCTAATTCTGAATATTACTATGCCAATCAGGCTTGTTTCAGGAATGTAGGTACTCTCCACATATTGCGAATTCGATCTTAGATAATTTGCAAGGCTCACCAGGTCTCGGTTGATTTTGGGAAGCATTCGGGTAATCAAGTGAGGGATTCCACGCGTCGAGACTTCATCGGGAATCGCAGGTACGATGTAGCCGTGACTCACTGCTAGAGCGTTCTGTGTTACTATTTTTGTAGCTGGGGGGCAGTCAAAAATTATATAATCGTAATCATCGTCTATTTTGTTTTTTTCCAACCATTTTGCTATTAACATTCTTTTGCTCCATTTGGATAGTACTACATCGCCCATCCCAGAGGTTCCAAGGTCCAACTCCGTTTCATCAAGTTGCAGCTCAGACGGCAAGAGATCTAGTTTTGGATAGAGCGTCTTTGGGGCGTCAAATACTATTTTTTTCCCAGGAAGCGGAACTCCTGGACTTGTGAAATGCAGAAAAATGGAATTCACAGTGTTTCCTTGTTTGCTAGCTTCATTCCATTGCGTTTGGTCTAAACATATTAGGGAAAGGCTACTTTGATGGTCCACATCAACTAATAAAACACGCTTGTCATAAAATCTGGAAAGCCCGGTAGCTAAATGAAACGCAACAGTAGTTTTTCCAACTCCCCCTTTAAAATTAATGACACTCACTCTTTTAGTCACAGGAAAACACCTGCAATTATTATTCATGGGTTTGTTATTAACTCTTTTCAGCGAAGGCATTTAGCCGCGTATGCGCTAAATTTTTGTGAGCTAGCGTTTTAGTAAACCCCCATTTACCTCAAAGCTCTTCCTTCGTCAGTGCTGTTTAGGTAGTCAACGAACTCATTGGATCCGATGACTTCCATGAAGTACCTTTGTATCTCATCTGCTTTTGAGAGTGGCCATGCCAACATTTGGTTGTTGGATATTGGCACTATTAACCGCATTCCACCATGAGTTTCTGTGGAACCGAAGTGTGGTTCAATACCCGACAGTTGACGAATCCGAACCTTCTGCCAGAGTTTCATGTTCGAGAATTCCATGTCCAGTTGAGCGAAGGACATCTCCAAAGGCACAATTAAGTCACCTTTCTCGCTGACTCTCGGCAGTTAAGCCCAGTGAAACTCTAACGTGCATGCATCTTTAAATGTTAGGGATTTGAACAGTTTAATCGATGCTCGGCCGGAGCACCAATGGTTATCTGTTTTTTACGTAGGCGTGCAAGAGTTGAAGAGACTCGTCAAGAGGAGCATGGGTTCAGTTGAATAGGGTGTTAGGTCGTTTGTGTTGGATGCATTTTAGCGCGTGCGTGTGTGCAATTGTGGTAGAGCCCTCTATTTGGAGTCAAATATGCGTGGGCGCGGGGACTCGGGTTTTTTCTTGTGCTATCAGTTGCCTTGCGGCTTTTCTTATTGATTGCCTGCTGTTGTGTTTGGGTTTCCAGTTGGTTTTTTTGATTTTTGTTGTGTCGAGGAGCATGTGTTTTACGTCTCCTTTCCAGCCTTTTCCTCCGTCGACTCCTCCTGTTGTTTTGAGTTTGACGTTTTTGAGTTTCATTTCTTGGGTGACTATTTGGGCTATGTTTTTTACGTTGATTTGGTCTTCTGAGCCGACGTTGTAGATTTCGACTTGTTTGCGTTTTTTTGCCATTGTGTGGAGTATGGCTTCGATGCAGTCTGTGATGTGGAGGTAGGATT
>Ga0315296_10000567_pt1 | contig 33728 bp, 40 predicted proteins | sample YL17G14_18_MG_FD_203921 | JGI IMG/M metagenome (GOLD analysis project Ga0315296, IMG submission 203921) | Sediment microbial communities from Yellowstone Lake, YNP, Wyoming, USA - YL17G14_18 | ecosystem: Environmental > Aquatic > Freshwater > Lake > Sediment | place: USA: Wyoming | collected... | reverse complement strand
GCTGGCTTTGAGCAGGTTTAATGCACCGTTCACGTTGACTTCGTTGACAAGCATAGGATTGTCAATTGAAAGGCGCACGCTTACAACAGCGGCGTCATTGAACACCGCATCAACGTTCCTAACCGCAGCTTCGACCTGCTTAGCGTTGCGAATATCCCCTTTGACCAATTGAAGGTTTTTGTTGTGCTTGTGCTGTTCCAGGTTTTCCATTTGACCGGTAGATAAGTTGTCTAAAACCGTTACTTCCATGTCTTCCCGAAGCAGTTTGTCAACAATGTGGCTGCCTATGAAACCTGCGCCTCCAGCGACAAGGATCCTCTGATACTGTTGAGACATTGGTGTACCACTTTTGAGGTTCAGATATTGGAACACGGCAGTAAAATGCTTATTGCATCACAATCCAGACTGTGACAGAGCCCACGCCAGCTTAGATGAACTCCGACTTTGAGGTTGACGGAGTCGCTTCTTCGCTGCCGTGCGGCGGACAGGCGGAATGTGAGATTGACTGAGGGTGGTCTCATCAGCGCTTCAGGTTTCAAGCGCGGAAAGCTTGAGTAAGCTCAATATATCGCAATCGCAAATGAATGCATTGTTCAGGGCTCCGGTAGTATAGTCCGGTCAAGTATAGTGGCCTCTCGAGCCACCGACCCGGGTTCGAATCCCGGCCGGAGCACCACTAACGCAAAGCGCTTGAAGAAAATCTGTCAGCCTAGTTTCATAAGGGGTAGTTGACGCTCGACAACATCAGATCGGTTGACTAGGCTTCTGCCTCTACTTTCTGTACGTGGGAGAGACAGTCGACTATAGATGGACACCATAGACACTCGTCTGGAATTGGGGTATTTTTGGGAAGCGTTTTTACGTATCCAAAAAAATGAGAGCATTTTCTTTGACTCTCAATGGAGCCCTTCTCCCCACTCCTTTTGGGCGATTCAAGTGGCTTTTGCCGTGTCTCCTTTCGGATCTGAGGAAACTGGAAAAGTGGGGTGGGCGCTTGCTCGCTCTCTGATCTTGGCCGGCTGTTGGAGTCACCTGTTTGAAGACTGGACTTTGGTGCGCGATCCGGTTCTGATTTGCCCGCAGCAACCTCGCGCCTAGTGAAACGTAGTCTGTCTTGTGGACTTTTGTCTTCGGTGGCGCCGGTAGACGGCTTCGTTACAGCCTCTGACATGGCGGTTGCTAGCGAACTTGGCAATGCTACTTGGATGTTCATGCCGCAATGGGGACACGCTTGGTACGATTCGGGTGGAGTCTGGGATAGATCCGTGAGCCACACAGGTTTCTTGAAGACCCTTCTGCACTTTTGGCTGGGACATAGGTAGTATGCTTGATCTGTCTTGGATTCTCTCCTGAGCCAGCCTTTCTTGTAGACCACTATTACGTAGATCGCCAAGATCGCCAGTATACCCGAAACAGTCAGCGCTGTAAGCAAGTCAAAGGAAAGAGCCATTGAGGATCACTTTTATGGTGTTTCGACTACGGCTTTGACTCGGTAGGTACGGTCTACGTTTGTTGTGTGGGGACCCCAATCGTGGTTGTCCGTCTCTATACCAGTAGCTGTAGCGTAGATCGCAGTTGGTGCTCCAGTCAACGCTACTTGCGTCTCAGGTGCATTTGTCGACACAGTATCCCAATTGCTGCCATTAAGCCATTCAAGAGTCCAAGTTATATTTACAGTCTGAGACGGGGTGTTTGTTGTGAGGTTCAGCCTCGTCCACCATGAGGTGCCGTTGGCTATGTTCAAGGTTGCAGTCCATGCTGTTACGTTCTGTTGGCGATAGTAGATAGTGCCACCCATTGCCTGAATGGTAACGTCTCCACCAGGATACGTTCCCAAGATGGCGGCGTAGACAATGAAGACTGTGGTTACAGCTATTACCGTGATCATTGTCACGGTCATGAATGTTCGTTGACTCTTCTGAGATGTGCTCATTTTTCATAGTTCACCTCCAATCAACCTCAACACTGCGTAGGAGACCCTGCCGAATGCTCCCGTCCTATACGGACACCGTATCGTGTATATTAAGTATGCTGTCGTGCGATATTGATTTCTCGTTCAACACTGCATACTCGATTCATCAATGAGCTCGTTCGCCCGGAGGCTTTGGCCCTGATTAGTCACCTTATCACAAGTCTCTAGGTATGGGAATCTTCCTAGCCTCCAGACACGCGGCACGTCGACAAGGACGCATGTTGCTGTAGCTCGTTACAATCAGAAAGAAATGGCTCTCCTTAGGAGAGTCAAAATCTCTTCAATCCTGTCAAATATCGCGAAGTCTGGTCGATTTGACCCAAGCACCTGCGGTATCTTGTCGGGCGACAGAAGAATCAGGAAAACAAGAAGCATAAGATTGACAAGGTAAAAGCTCCTAGCGGATTCCGTCGCCGTGTCGTCAGCGCTCGTCACTCGGACAAAATTGTTGCACAAATAGGCGAGCTCACGGATGCAGTGCCGCGCCTTGAACTCAAGATCAGTAATTGCTCTCTTAAGGAGTACTGCCAAATCAGACCACACTCGCAGAATGTCAGAAGGCTTGCAGCCTTCCCTGCAATAGACATACGAGGGAAAAAGGGATTATATTCGTTACGCATGCTGAATAAGGATTTAGGAGATTTCTGCCCACTCGAGTTCAATCAGGAGACCTAGAAGACTAGTAATGACATTTGCCGAGTGAGTACGTTTAAATTGGACGAGAGTTCACGGAGTGGTATCCTTTGTGTCAACTGCTGAGGTCACAGCGGTGAGCTTTTTAGCGCAGCACACCTACAAGCATAAGAGGTTGGCAAACCAAATGGACATCAAGCTTTTCAACACACTGACCCGCAGGAGAGAAGTCTTCAAACCCTTGAAAGACAAGGAAGTCAAAATGTTTGTCTGCGGCTTAACCGTCTACGACTACCTTCATCTTGGCCATGCAAGAACTTACTCGTTTTACGATTCACTTGTTAGATTTCTTAGACACTTGGGCTACCATGTCACTTACATACAAAACGTGACCGACATAGGTCACCTACTAGATTCAGGCGAAGATAGGATGATAAAGAAAGCCAGGGAAGAGAAGAAGCACCCGCTGGAAATCGCCAGCTTCTATCTCAAGCATGAATTGGAAATGTTCGAGAGACTCAAGATAGAAAGACCAAGTATGATGCCACGAGCAACTGACCACATCAAGGAAATCATAGAGCAAATCAGGAAAATACAGGAAAGCGGCTACGCATACGAAGTCGACGGCACAGTGTACTTTGACGTCCACAAATTCGGAGACTACGGAAAGCTGTCCAGAAGAAAGCTAGAGGAGCTCATCCCAGGAGCCAGAGCCGAAGTAAGAGAAGAGAAAAGAAAACCTGAAGACTTCGCGCTTTGGATAAAGGCTCCACCAGAGCACATAATGAAGTGGAGCTCACCATGGTCTGAAGGATATCCAGGATGGCACATAGAAGACACCGCCATAGCCATGAAGTACTTCGGGCCGCAGTACGACATTCATGGGGGCGCCATAGAACTTGTATTTCCGCATCACGAGGCCGAGATTGCACAGGCAGAAGCAACAACGGGAATCAAGCCCTACGTGAGATACTGGGTTCACGCAGGACTGCTGACAATAAACGGGCAGAGAATGGGCCGATCGATGGGCAACATGGTCACAGTCATGGATGCATTAGGAAAATATTCGCCCGAAACCTTGAGAATGTGGATTGCATCCACCCACTACAGGAAGCCCTTGGACTACAACGAGAAGGACTTGGAAGTCGCCAAAGCCAAAGTGGAGAAAACAGTCTCAGTCATGCAAAGGATAGACCGGCGCATGGACAAATCGACGGAGAACAGGCCCGTTTTCTCTAGACAGATAGAGGAGTTGAAAGAGAAGTTCTATGAGGCAATGAGTAATGACATGAACACTCCGCTCGCGTTGACCCATTTCTTTCAGCTGATTTCTCTAACCAACAAGGAGATTGATGAAGGAGAGTTCTCGAAAATCGATCTGCAAAGAGCCGAAGAGGCAATCCGTGAACTAGGAGACTATTTTCAGGTAATCCCAAAAACACAAAAAAAGAAGGCGCCCGAACAAGTCATGCGACTGATCGAAGAAAGAGAAGAAACCAGAAAGAAAAAGGATTGGGCTGGGGCAGACGCTCTAAGACTTAAAATCCAAGAACTGGGCTACCTAGTGGAAGATAGTGCTGAGGGCCCGCAAGTGAAGAAAGCTGAAGATTAGAATGCTAGGTTCGTTGTGCTTATTGTGCGGGGGCTGTAAGCCAGTGCTCCTTTTGAGTTTCAGCGGGTTTCTTTGCTTGAGTTGGTCGTGTAGCAGATCCCCATGCCAATGAAGGCCCGGAAGCAAGCTAGACTGCAGGACAACACGTCGATTCCATCGAGAGTCTTGTGTGTTATCCAGCCTCCCGGTTTGCAGAACATCAAGAATGGTTTGTCTTCCTTTTTCGCACGTCGCAAGCTTTCGTGGCCAAAATATGGCTCGCTCATAGATCAGTTCAGTCGTCAACAGTGCTTAATCGTTATGAAAGGGAGATCGTTATTGGAAATCGAAGTTGGCCTAAAGATCTTCTTGCGGCTGCAGTTGAGGCATTTGCTTCTCAGTCTTGTCTGATAGGAATTTTACAGTCTGCAGTACGCTCTTGGCTAGTCCAAGTAAGTCAATTGCCACTAGCATCATTAAATAGACCCTCAGGTCTGCTACAATGCCTACGCGTTGACCTTCCATTATGTTTAGGTCAAGCTTCATGATGCCCCCGTCAAGAGCTAAAACAAAGAATATTATCAATATCAAGGCCTTGCCAATGTTGAGGGCGTGTTGGTATATGGTTCCAGACGTCAGCTCTGTAGCCACAGCGAAGAAAATGACAACTGCTGCGAACAAAGTCACAAGTTGCTCATAATCCGCGAAAAGCTGGGGTGCAAATCCGGAAACCTGCCGAACCAGAAACATAGGCAGGGCGTAAAAGAGAACAAGGTAAAGCAAACCTTTGACAAGAGCCTTCGTGACGCGAGGTAACATCCTCCTTATCAGCGACTTCCCTGATTCGTTTTCAAACAAGCGCTATCACCAAGGGGCCATAGTCGAAGAAAGCAGTCTGAAAGTAGAAATGAGCCTCTCTGATGTTGGAGGGGTCACCTGACACGAGAACTTCAACAACCGTCTCAAAGCGGTTCTCAGGTGAAAGCATGAATCCAGTTGAACCATTGCCAACGATATGGTTTGACTGGTCAGCAATCTCAAGGCGTACGGTTCCGTTCATTTCTAGGAACGAATGGTTTTCAAAGCTCAAGGGCAGAAGAACCCTGACATGCGTCAGATTAAGGGGTCTTGTTGATATGTTGCCAACGGTCAGATTGGCAAAAGGCGCTCCCCACGGCATGCTTAGGTTCAATGAGATCTCAATCGGAAAAGCTCTTGCATAAACGAGTCTTACAGCAGCTTCTACGTTGAGTTCGCTGTCGTTGAAGAGCAAATGGGAGAGATTTCCTATTGCCGCCTGCTCAATGCTCAGCGACATTGTGTGTGTGATTGTGGTGTTCGCTCCACCGTTGATGATGGGGACGAACGTTGACGAACATGAAATTGTTTGGCCTCTGTGGTCTTTGATCAGCGTGGTTATATTGAACTTGGATATGTCGTAGAAGCCTCCGTTGTAGAGAATCATAGGTAAAGATGCAGTCAGCACGTCTCCAGAGTTGCTCACTGAAGGTTCGCTGAAGCTTGGCCTGATCTGAAGCGCCGAGTAAGCGACGGTGACTGTGAACAGCAGGAGTATTATCCAGAAGACGCTGGTTGCCCAGGTTAGCGCCCTGACCGTCTGCTTCATTAAGCATCACATGAGAGAATAGAGAGATCTAGGTGGTAGTTGACTCGAAGTTTTTCTGAGTCTTTTCAGATGCCTCGCGTTGTATTTCTTGGGGTTGTTGTGGGACGGTTGCTTTCTCGATATTCTCTTCTTTTTTAGGTTCCTTGCTTTCTTTCTGGGGGTCAGGTTTTTGCTGGACCTGAGGGTTCGTTGGAGCAGCGGTAGGTTTAGGCTGAGGTTGTGGGGCGGTCTCCTTCTCTTTTTTCAGCAGTTGAACAGCTCTTATTGTCATCACTGAGCCTATCCATCCCATGACGCCCAAGTATAATATGTGAATAATCGCCACAATCAATGGGGCGAGCGCGTTTCCGAAAAGCTCAGCGAGGTCAGCGGATGTCAGAATCGCTATGTCTCCGACGAGGAACATGAAAGCACTATAGAATGTAGCGGCCAACAAAATCACTCCGATGAACAGCACTATAAGACCTGAAACTTCAACCTTGTCGAATTTCAACACCAGTCCTCCACTTCCTTCCATGTTTCAAAACTAGCACTATAAAAGGGAATCGAATCCAGACTCATTACTACAAAGAAGTTCTCTCGAAACATCGTCATGACCTTATCGCTCTCTTTTACATTTCAATGTGCGAATTAACTCCGACGCCTCTCTAGCTGTGGTTGCAGAAGCCACAACCTTGGCTCGTCTAGCGTTAACGCGCGCTTCGCAATGCGGGCATCGCCGAGTCTTCTGATCTACCTTGGCTAAAAGCAGCTGTCCGCAGTTGTAGCACACTAGTATGCGGTACATGGGGATTCCTTCACATTTTCTACAAAAGTCTTTTCTGTATAGGGCACGAAACTGTTCTGTTTGAGGTTACTAATTAGATGAGCGCCGCTTCGCTGATGGACACTGTTGTCACATACTTCCGCCAGAAGGGCTACAAAATTGAACGCGACACGCTTTGGGAGGGAAAGAAATCCGGGCTTTCTCACAAGTTTGACTTGCTCATCCGAAAGGGTAACGAGCAAAGGCTTGTCTGGATCAGGGCGTGGAAAAGGACAGTAGGTGTCAACATGGTCATAAGCATGGACAAGGCGGCAGAGGATGTGGGCATACCAGGGCCAATCATGATCTCCCAGCAGTTCAGCGGCCATGCCAAATCCTATGCTAACAGACGCGGTGTAACATTGCTTACAAGAAGGGAGATACTTCAACGCTTAGGCTAGAAATCCTGCAGGTACTGATCCAAACTTCCTTCCTCTTCCAAGCGTCCAAGCCAATCAACAATCCCAATAGTGCAGCGCTCCTTGCCCTTAAGAATAGATAGTATCTGGTCGACCGTAGCATCTACTGTTTGGTGTGTGGTGTCAATCTCGCAGATCTTATCTTCGCCAACATTGGCAACTGCGTCGGCAAGGCACACGTCAAGTATCTCAGCAGCAAGGTTCTCCTTGACCTTTGAGCCCTGAAAATCACGCTCTTCCATCCGCCTTCTAAGCTCGACAGGATGGCATCTAAGCACAAAGACTTTGGCAACCTGCTTCCACGGCACCACATCTGTAGCGTAGTGCCCATCAACAATTATTGTCTCCGACGTTTTCGATACAGTCTGTTGCACTTTTTTGGCAAGCTTATCGGTGTCAGCTATCAGCGTTTGCCTTTTTTTGTCATATCCGCTAGCCATCTGTTCACGTTTGACAAGGGTGGCGATGTCAAGGTGTAATGCTCCAAGTTTGGCAGCAAGAGTTCTTGAGATAGTCGTTTTGCCTACTCCAGGCGTTCCGGTGATAACGAGTATACCCTTTTTTCGCTTCTCCCCTACGTGCGTCTTCAACCTTTCTTCCTTTTTCATGAATCTGGCTTTTCTCAATAGCCACGCCGTTTGACGCTATTTGGGTTGAAATCCTTCGATCCTGATTATCCGTCGCTTTTCTAAGCGTTTTATGGCGTCGAAGAATTCACTCTTCTGTTTTCCCCTCAGTTTGAAGTATTGAAGCATATCCTGAATGGGTGTGCGTGGTCGTCCAAACCTCCGAACCTGCTCTCCAAGGTAGCTGACAACTAGACGTTCGACGCGTCCGCACTTCCAAGTTGTGTTTCGCAGCAGAATCGCCAATGCGGAGATCATTCGCTGAGCTTCAGCTTTGGAGCGCTTGCCCATTTCTCGTTTCATCCTTCACTCACGCACCATCAAGAGTTCTGTAACCGTAACATTTAGAGTTTACCATAGGCAAAACACCTAGAAGCTAAGAGCGCAGGGTAGCTACAAGGTTGGAGAGCAGCATAGCTGAAATCACAATCGACCACAAATCTAGGCGAATAACAACCATCAATCATCATGGGGGCAAAATCAGATTCAGGTGTCAAAGGTGTGCCGTCTTTTGCTGCAAACTTGGCTCTCCTAGTCTGTCCAAAAAGGATGTTGAACGATTGAAGCTAGCTGTGAATGATGTAGGACGCTTTCTGCTGAGAAGCACCTGAATCTATTCCGCAGAGGGGACGGCTCATGTATTTTCTTGTCTTTTGATTCGCAGGCACCATTGCACAAATGCTCCGTCTATGATTCCAGACCTGCATTGTGCAGACTCTATCCGTTTGAGTTTCAGAAGGTCACAGAAAACTCATATTTGCCAAAACTGATCATATGCTGCAGCGGCCTTAACGCGAAGGGCGGAACAGTTACCGACACGAAGTTCGTTGCCGAAGTAGTAGAATCTTTGCTCTTCGAGCTAGTCGATTCTGGTCTTGTGTGATTTGCCCTCTTCTGGGTAACCGCAATTTTGAAATGCAGACTTGACGCACGTAACTCCACAGAAGGAGCAAGAATTGAATCATGCAGTTCACCTCTTCCAAAGCCCGCGTACATGGCTCTCTTGAGGGTGAAAGCATCGTACTTGGCCCCTCCGCGATTGGCGCCAAGTCGCTAATTGGCCTACATGTGATTGTTGGCTACCCAGTTAGAAAGAAGATCCATGCGTTTTCATTTTCAAGGAGCTTTAGGATCGAGGAGTTTGATGGGATTAGCGCCGGAGCCCAAATCGGAAGGAATTGCATCATAAGGTCTGGCACGATTATCTACGAGGACGCAAAACTAGGCAACTGGGTCGAAACTGGACATAACGTGTTGATTCGCGAAGGCAGCACGATAGGCGACAGAACACGCATAGGCTCTGGCGCTCAACTCGACGGCGCGGTTAGAGTTGGCAAGAACGTGAGTATCCAGTCTAATGTCTACCTTCCTCACTTGACTATCATAGAGGACGATGCTTTCCTGGGTCCAAACGTTGTCGTTACCAATGACCCATACCCACCAAGCAAACGTCGGATGGGCATAACTATCGAGAAAGGCGCCACTGTAGGCGCTAACGCGTGCATCGTAGTGCCAGCAAGAGTAGGAGAAGGCTCCATTGTAGGAGCAGGCGCCGTAGTGACAAAGGACGTGCCGTCCAACATGGTTGTAATCGGCGCTCCAGCCAGACCTTACATCACAAGAAAGGAATATGACAAGAAAAGAACCCAATGGGAAAAAGGAGCGAAGTGAGAATGGACTATGCCAAGTCAGAAGTTGGGAAAGCTGTTTTCGCTCGACTTCTCGAAGACGAGGACTTGCTTGAGAAAATCACTCAAGTCGCAGCGAAATCAAAGATCCACGCGGGATTCTTCATCCTCATAGGCACTCTGAAATCGGCTAGACTGGGGTTCTTTCGAGATGGCAACTACGAACCAATTGAGATGCGGCAACCATTGGAGATCGTTTCATGCCTCGGCAACATATCGATGAAGGATGGCAGAGTGTTTCCTCATGCGCACCTAGCGGTTTCAGACGAGAGAGGCAGGGTCTTTGGCGGGCACGCGATGCCTGGTTGCATCATAGGAGCGACAGGTGAACTTGTGTTGGTCGAGGCCTTGGGCATTGAGCTGACCAGAAAGCTTGATGCGAAGACCAAGCTCTCACTACTGTCTTTTTGCCAGTCAACCGCTAGATCACGGAAGAGTCGTTCGACCAGCGTTTGAGTCGTTTCATCAGTCTTAGTGCATGGATTCCAACTGAATAATAGTTTTCTAACAGCTCCGTCTCTACATAGTCTTGTTTTCGGTACAGCTGCAATGCTGACTTGTTATCAGCACGAACCTCAAGGTAAATGACTTGGACATTTCTCTGCGAAAGCGCATGCTCTACCTCTCTTAGCAGAGTCAACCCTATGCCCTTCCTACGATGCTTGACAGCTACATCAATGGTCACAACGTGTCCAAGCTTAGCCTTTCCGCAATCTTCAACTAGGCTTATAACAAAACCTGCGATGTCAGCGTCAACCTTAGCCGACAGGACAATAGCGTTGGGGCTTTTGAGTAAATCACGTATCTGTCTTTCTCTGTAGGCTTCGGTTGTGAAGCATTCGCGTTCTAGGTTAAGCAATTCCCTTAGATCACGAGTGGTCGCTAGCCCAGTTGTTACCCGCATCCTTCCACCGCTTGCCGCATGTCCTAAGTTTGAGCTACCCTTAACGCTTTGACGTTTCCTGTCAAGCGTCGGTATGCATCAACTATCGCATTGTAGACATTATCTTCGCCGAAATATGCTAGGTGGCTCTTACAGTTATGCCGGCAGTCTGACGCGCCGAATCCATCTATTGGAACTGCTACTCCTCGAATGCCTTGGATGTCCTTGGCAATCTTGCACTCCTTGTTAATGGTGCTGGAACACGCGATAACCGCGACGATTCTTGCTTTTTGGCAAGCCAGGAGGTAGTCAATGTGCCAGTGCTTGGTCTTTTTCTTCCCCAAGTGTCGAAAAACTCTCTGTCTCAAGCTCATGGCGCCTTTTCCTACAGCCGAGCCGGTGTACGCGTAATAACCCTTCCTCAGCCGGAACCAGCCTCGATTTGGAACCATGATGCGGCTCGGAGACTCGAGAAGAACTATGAGCGTGTAGTTTCCCCTCTCTGGCAACGCATCGAGTACAAGCATGACTGTTCTCAGATTCCCTCATTGTTTGAATAGGCGCTCAAAGTTCTCAGAATAGACCTTCCGTCTTGTCTTGTTTGGGATATCGGCAGCTTCGACGATAGCTGTCTGAGTTGGAAAGCGGTAGTACGGGATATCTGAACCGAACAGGACGCGGTTCTCGTCGATGTGAGTTGCCATCTCAACGAACTCGGGCAAGCTCCCGGATGTTTCCACATAGATATTATGTGAGTCCTTCATGGCCTCGACACATCCTTCTCGTAGATGCCCCAGGATCATAACCATGCTTGGATATCTCTTAGCCACCCTCAAAGCCAAGCTTGGTGCTGAGAAGCCGTCGCCCGTGTGAATTAATACTGGCAGCTTCAACTCTTCTATTCTCTTGAAGAATCCGTCGAAAAATGGATGATCTGGTCGAAAACACTCAACCATTGGATGCAGCTTGATCCCCGACAGCTCAAGTTTCTCCTTTATTCGTTTCAACTCCCTAATAGCGCCTGCTCCTCTTCTTGGATCGACGCGTCCGAAGCCCACCAACCTTGTTGGGTGCTCCTGAACGCACTGGGCGATGTAATCGTTGGTTTCTGGGTACTTGTCGCCAACATTCGGGTTCGGAAAGACTAGAGCTCTTGAGATGTTGAATTTGTCAAGGAGCGACATCAATTGATCAATGTAGATTGTTGGGTCCGCGTATGGCAGCCAAGGTCCAGATGGACCCAAGTGCACATGTGCATCACATATCTTCAGTTGGCAATCCCCTCTCGCGTCCACGATTTGAGGATACTGATCAATGGCATAGACCTAATAATAACTTTTGAAGTTCAAGTGATCTTCTGCATCTTCTTCTGGAGGCAGACGACCTTACCTTCAACTCGGAATCCTATGGATTCGTAGAAGCGCTGCTCATAACCTCCGTAGTCGGTTTCCATGAAGGCACTTGTTGCTCCCCGGATCTTGAGGCGATTAAGGACTCTGTAGGCTAGCGCTGTTCCGATCTTGAGCCGTCGATGGATTGGCAAGACGCCTAATCCATAGATCCAGCCATGCTTCTCAGTTTTCGCGACCTTTGTTTCGCAGAAGGATGAGGCAGCAGGCTCTCCATCGTAGTATCCAACAAAGCATTCAAAGTCAAGGTTTTTCATCCAGAATGTGATTTCCTCCTTTGTTACGGGCCTGCCAATCAGACCATCAAAGATGCTGTTTTGAAGCTTTTCGATCATGGCAGGATCTGGAATCTCCGAATAAGTCTTAAAACAGAGTCTGGGGCTCTCAACCAAAGGTACATGCTTCAGTTCGTGCTTAATTCGGCAGTCTACGCTCTTTGTCTCAAAGCCCCTGCTCTCAAGAAGTGAAATGTACCGCTTGGCTTCTTCCGGCGAGCACACTTCCACTGCCTTTGCATCTCTTTCAATGAAACTTGTCATTGCAGTGTCTAACAGCAAAGGTGCAACAGCATCCCAAGAATCCGCTCTGACGTGGAAATCCCGAAGAACACAGAACGCTGGGCAAGAAGGGCTGGTGTGGATGTGCGCGTCTGCAATTCCCACAGCGTTCTTACCTGTCTGGGCGATGTACATTCCAGCATCATCAAATTCGGGGTTCTGCATTGATTTGTGGAACTCAGCCTGATGGATGTTCGCAAGTTCTGCCCAGTCTCTGTCATCCTGGTCTCTTACAAACCTGCGAATGGTCATCACCTTATACATCCCCGTAGGAGCTACAGCTTTGCTGCAGCCCGAATGCTTTTTCAAGTTGTTTGGAAAACCATAAAAACCCTGTGCTGCTATCTTAGTCAAACAGCATCTGGTGAACAGTGAGATGAGCCAACCGGGAAAGGAAGACCCACTGAAAATTCATCGTGAAGGATTAGCACTTTATGACGGCGGGAAATACGGGGAAGCCATTGACAAGTTTCTGCAGGCATCGCAGTTGTATGAAAAGGTGGGCAACTTCTTCGACGCCTCCTACATGTTGTTTAAGGCTGCTGAATGTAGCTTTCTGCTCAAGGAATATGAGACAGCGATCGAGCGATTTATGAAAGCTGCTGATATCGCCTTGGGCAAAGGCTTTGACCGCTTCGGACTGGGCGCTTTAGAATATGCACGCGACTGCTACAAGGCCATGAACAAAGAAAAGAGCAAAGAGTTCACCGACCTACTGAAGCGAGTAGATGAAGTGAAGAAGAAACTGGAAGCCCAAGCATTCTGAAATGCTGACTGCTGTGGTGCTCAGTCCGTTTCGACAGTCAACCTTCTCAGCGACTCTTCTACGTGCTTGATGTGCTTCAGTGTCTCCTCTGAGCCGTGAAACGTCTCCATTACCTTGTGACATTGTAGAAGGGCATTTTCGAGACCTTTCTTGTTGTATGCTCTTTCCAATTGCCCACCGCTTGACATCTCCTCAAGTTAGGTTTAAAAGGTCAGTGAAGTGTCGCATAAGAAACGTATGGACAGACTAGTGTGAAAGTGAACGGTGCTTGCCATTCAGACAACATCAGAATTTGAGCAAACCGTGGTCGAAAAGGTATTTATCTCTACTGTTCGTTATCATGCGGGTTCGCTCGCAATCACTAAGTGAGACGGATGCTGCTAGCCTCAGAGTTCAAGGAGTACGCACAGCGAGTTGGCTCGTTTAGCCGTAACGCTCGGCTTTATCTGCTGGCAACCACGCTTCACGGGGTTGGCGGCGGCATCTGGGGCGTAATATTCTATTTATACCTCAACCTAGGCGAGGTGGGCTTTCAGCCCAACTTCATCAGCAACATGTTCACAGTCGGTGCCATCGCGACTGGACTTGTCGCCCTGCCCGCGGGATTGCTATGCGAACGCGTAGGCACAAAAAGAGCGATACTGGTCAGCCAGACCGCTAACCTACTTTCCTTCGTGCAGATCTTCGCCCTCCAACCTTCGATCCTTCTTCTCACCAGCCTTGTAGGCGGCCTGATAGGCACAATAGGGGGAGTTGCAGGTGCCCCGTTCATGACGAAGAATAGTACAGAGGAAGAACGCACGCACCTATTTAGCCTCAACTGGACTATTGGCACGATCATGAGTGTCATAGGCAACTTTATGGGTGGTTTCATGCCCGACATTTTCAACTCAGCCTTAGCCTTGCCAACAGGAGCAGGAACGGGCTCCGCCACAGGTTACCGTATCACGCTTCTGTTGGCCATCACCCTAATCTTGATCGGGGCAATCCCATTCTTGCTAATCAGAGAAAAGAAATCAACTCGAAAGCAGACAGTGAGCAGCCTCTTGAGCCTGAAAAACGTTCAGAACCCGTTCACAACCGTCAAGTTCATGATCCCAGTAGGTATAATCGGCTTTGGAGCCGGCTTCATCGTTCCATTATTCAGCCTATTCTTCAAGCTCAAATTCGCTGCAACAGCCGAGCAGATTGGCGCGATATTCGCGCTGGGAAGCGTAACACTAGCGATAGGCACGTTTGTGGCGCCCACGGTTGCCAGCAGAGTGGGCAAGGTCAAGGCGGTTGTGATGTGCCAGTTTCTTTCCATGCCCTTCATCATGCTGGTGACTCTTTCTTCTAATCTGGCGCTAGCAGCAACCGCTTATCTCGTCCGGGGGGCTCTAATGAACATGGCCGGTCCGATCAACACGACGTTTCAAATGGAGATGGTATCTGAAGACGAACGGGCCACAACGAGTGGCCTGATGACGATGGCAGACAGCGTTCCGAGAGCAGTAACAGCCTCAGTTTCAGGAGCTCTAATGACGGGCAACGATTTTTACACGCCATTCCTGTTCACAACGATAACCTACTTCTGCGCAAGCTCTCTGTTCTACGTGTTCTTCAGAAGTGCTGAAAAGAACAAGCAAGAAGAGGGCTTGTCACTTTAAGGTGTAAGATGCGCACAGCATGCCGAAATAGGTTGGTGCTTGGTAAGAGACGAGTTTGGCTTGCATTGGCACTTCTTTCAAGATACCAACAAGAATGGCAATCTGCCAAATGCTGTCGGGCTTGGCGTTTTCGATGAGTTGCTTATCCAGCTTGAGGATAGTTTCCAGCCTGTTTTGTCTCACTGCGTCTACGACGAGTTGGTCGAATTTCGCTGAGTCGGGGTGGAATCCGTAGGGTCCATTCTTGTTATGGGTGTGGGCTTGATCCGCGCTGGCCACAAAAGCCACTTTTGCTCCGCGCTTCTCTGCTGCTTGAGCTATCGCCGTGCCAAGTTTCACTAGGTTCTGTAAGGGAATTTCTCTTGAAGGCGTCACTATGACCACTTGCGTTCTTCCTGCAGGGGATCTCAGGAACCACAATGGAATCAGAGTCCCCCAATCCATGGGCATGCAAGAAGACTCACCTTCATTCGTCCCGTAGTTGACTCCTATTACTGGAAGTCTAGCTTCTTCAGCCTCTTGCAGAATATCCCCAGCTAAAATGCGATCGCATTTGAAACGAGCGCGAACCGAGGCATTCTCCGTTCGCAAAGTTCCTTCGGTGAATTCAGTCAGTATCACACCGATGTTGCGTTTTAGTATTAGGTTATGTGGAGTCGCTATGATGACTGTGTCCACACGCTGTTTTCTCATCGTGGCTGTGATTGATTCCATGCCTCGCGTTGTCTTGCTGAAGGATTTCAGCTTGTCCCCAGCTAACTGAGGGATTGTTTCATCCCCGTGAGGGGCAATACAAGCGAACACGATACCCATTTCTTGAGTCAGCTCTAGCGCGCGCCGAATTCAGTCTGGCAGCGAGAATTTATATCGGTTTCTGTCAGATATTTAGGGCTAAAGGTGAAACCGAGTATGGGCAAGACAGGCGACAATTTGAAAAGCGCGTTTGCGGGCGAGTCACAGGCAAACCGCCGTTACACAGCCTTCGCCAGAAAAGCTGACGAAGAGGGCTTCCCTCAGATTGCTAGGCTCTTTCGAGCGGCAGCTGAGGCTGAGACGATTCATGCCTTGAACCACCTCAAAGCAATGGGCGAGATCAAGTCCACCTTGGCCAATCTGGAAACCGCAGTGTCTGGTGAAACTTTCGAGTTCCAGCGAATGTATCCAGAATATCTGAATGTCGCAAAGCAAGAAGACGACAAGCAGGCGACGTGGAGTTTCGACGTGACCAGTAAGGTTGAGCAAGTCCATGCAAACCTATACGGGAAGGCGATTAAATCCCTAAAGGGTAAGAACGACTTGGCAAGGACTGATTACTACGTTTGCAGTGTGTGTGTGGAAACACCGTAGAGGGCGCAGCCCCAGAGCGGTGCCCGATCTGCGGAGCGCCAAAGGACAAATTCAATAAAGTAGCCTAGTGTCGGAAAACAGGGTGCATTTCGACCGAAGCTTGCATGAAACGGGTTACTTCTCTCTCCGCCAGTATGCCTCAAGGGCATCAGCGAAGACCAAAAGCCCTGTGATTAACCACAATGCAAACAGCATGAAGTAGGGAGAGTTATTTGAGAGATAGTACGTCAATGGTTTCGCGTATGGTGGCTGAGGCTTGTTGGCTGCATATACCGAGAATGTCCAAATATAGGCCAAGAAGAAGCCACCCACAAACATGAAAACTAATCCTAGGTAAGCCAATAGTCCCTTTCTTCGCGAGTATGGTCTCCAAAAAGCTCTTCGACCAGCGCTGTAGCTAGCAAAGCCTACAACGGTGAGTACAATCGACGGCGCGACCGCTAGCGCAGCGAACACTAAAGCTGAAATCTGGTAAGACCAATACCATGCTAGAAACACGTATCCAGCTGAATACCACCAGACAAAGGCGCTTGCGACTCCAGCTACCATTAGGGGTATTCCTATTCTAGCCTTTCTTGGTGACTGCATCAGAATTTCGCCTTCTTCTCAAACTGTTTTTCGAATATCTCGCGGACATGTTGAATAGTGTCCGCGTCATCCGGAGATTTATCATCTCTTACACGGGTTATGCGAGCAAAGCGCAAAGCCATACCACACTCATATTTTGGGCTTTTCTGAATCTCGTTGTAGGCAACCTCTACCACAATCTTGGGCACAACCACTACCCGATGTGGCTCCTCTCGAACCACCAGTCCCTTCAGCCGTTCGGTGATTTCAATGATTTCATCATCAGTCAAGCCCTTAAATGTCTTGCCCACAATGGTCAACCCGCCAGTTTCAGGATCGCGCGCGGCGAGATAATAGTCGCTGAGCCAATTGTGTCTTCTGCCGTAGCCCCATTCAGCCGCAACTACAACAAGATCCAACGGGTCGAGTATTCGCTTGATCTTGAACCATCGCTTGCCTCGAACCCCAGGTGTGTAAGGACTCGCAAGCTTCTTTGCTACCAAGCCTTCGTGACCGCTGTTCAACGCTTCAACCAAGAAACCCTCTGCTTGGCGTGCATTGTCTGTGACTATTTGCTTTGTGAGCTGTATGTTGCCCGCAATCTCGCTCAGTTTCTTTCTGCGCTTTTCGTAGGGCAGATCAATCAAGCTCTCTCCCTCGCAATAGATGACGTCAAAGAGCTGAAGATCTATGGGTATTTCCTGCACCATCTCGTCGATGTTGTGAACCCTTCGAAACCTCCGCATCAAGTGCTGAAACAGAAGTGGACTTGCCCGATCCTTGCCTACTGCGATCACCTCGCCTTCAAGAATGACTTCAATTGCTTTGGTTTCTCTTCGGACTAGATCGGTGACCTCGGGTATGCTTTCTGTTACATCAGTGAGACGACGACTGTAGACTCGTACCTTGACTCCAGACTTGTGGATTTGAACTCGTGCACCATCAAGCTTGTACTCGAAAGCCATGGGACCTGCAGCTTCATTAAGGGCTTCGTTTACGTCAGCGGCCATCTGTGCCATCATGGGCTTGATGGGTCGGAAAATGCGGAACCCGAGACGGGCCAGGCCCTCCTTTCCGTCTACCTTTAGAATCGATGCCGTCTCGCCTATATCTCCTGTGATCATGCTTGCCGTCTGAACGGTTTCAAGCGGAATGTCGAAGGCTTTGGCCACGGCTATTTCCATCAGTCCCTCGTGGAAGCCTGTGCGCATCTCGTTGATCATGATCTTGACCAAATACTTGGCTTCAATAGGCGAAACCTGACCCAACAGAGTCTCGACTAGGCGTTCTTTGCGTTCTCTCGAACCTTGACCTGAAGCTTCTGCAATGTTTTCAAAAGTGTGCCTAACTTCGAGAATGCTCGTAGGTTTCTCGAATAGTGTAGCCTGTTTCCTTCTCTTGCTGGATTCAAACACGGTCTCTATTGCCGACCCAACGTCCCCAGTCTGGTTATACACTGTTCGAAAATCGCTCCAATTCAGATTGGTTAAGCGTTTGATTATGCTACTTACCGTTGTCCAACTGAGTTCGAGTACTCGTTGATCCCATCTTGGAAAAGGGCGACCCAAAATCATAGAGACAGCCGGCTCAACTTCCGAGGGCTGCAGCGTCTTTAGGAAACTGGCCGTCAGGTCCACCATTAGTAGACGTTTGGTCGTCGCTGCCAGCCTCTCACAGAGTTTGCATAGCTCACGAAACGGTGTCTGCATAAAGCTTTGCCTTTTCTCGCTAACCGTGTCATGTAATGACAACATAAACATTGTCGTGATTGTTTGCGATTGTCGTGGAGGGAGGGCGTTTTCAAACGAAGCTTAAATAGAACGTAGTCGAAGGCTTCTACCTCGTGTTAAGCCGCGAGAGTGGATGAGTAACCTGACGGCAGTAGCCTCCTGTGATCATGAACTCGACACCTTTAGTTCAGACAATTGGGGCGCGAGACTCTCGTTAGCAACGCAAGATGGAACGAATTGTACCGAATCGGTAGATTTTTATACGAATAGCGCAAGAAACGCCTTCAGGCATTGAGCATCTTCGTCAGAAATTGCCTTGAAGATGAGTGCTAGTGAAATCAGTACATGCCCTGCTCCGTCGAATTCATGTTGGGAGAATTCGTTTCATAAGAAGGAATTGAGGCGGTATAGGGAGGCGTTGCGTCACATAATATGCAGTTCTTTGCCGATCTTTTCAAATGTACCTGCTGCGAAGTCCAAGTCTTTCCTTGTTAGCTGAGCGTTCATCATTGTCCTTATGCGAGCCTTGTCTCTTGCCACCATAGGGAAGACGATCGGCAGAGCAAAAATGCCTTCTTCGAAAAGTCGTGCGCTTAGTTTCTTGGCGACTCCACTATCACCAACCATTACGGGTGTAATTGGTGTTTGGCTGTAACCTATGTCAAAGCCCAAGTCTTTCATCGTTTTCTTGAAATATTTGGTGTTGTCCCACAGTTGTCTCACGTGTTGAGGCTCGTTCTCCAAAACATCAATAGCGGCGATGCATGCTGCTGCCACAGGCGGCGGGTGTGAACCGCTCAGAAGCCATGTCCTAGACTTGTTGTACGCGAAGTTTACAAGGTCTCGACTTCCAGAAATATGACCGCCTACGACACCGAATGCCTTTGAGAAAGTGCCCATCTCGACGTGTACCTGATGGCGGTTGAGTTTGAAGTGGGAGACGATGCCTCTTCCGCCCTCGCCTAGGACGCCTTCGCCATGCGCGTCATCGACATAGATCAAGGCGCCATGTTCGGCACCAAGCTTTGCGATTTGGTCCAGCGAGGCGATGTCACCGTCCATTGAGAAGACTCCGTCAGTCATTATCAGAATTCTTCTATAAGGTGGTGTGTGTTTTTCCGCTTCATTCAAGACTCTCTCTAGATCTTTCATATCACTGTGTTTGTAGACCGCTCTTTCGGCGTGGCTAAGTCTGACGCCGTCAATGATGCTACCGTGGTTGAGCTCATCACTGATCATCAGATCTTCTTTTCCAGCAAGTTGTGGAATGAGCCCAGCATTGGCGGCGAAACCGGTCTGATAAACGAGGGATGCTTCGGCGCGCTTGAACTTGGCTAGTCGTTTCTCCAATTCGATGTGTATGTCCATGGTTCCGGCGATCGGTCGAACCGAGCCTGACCCTGCTCCATGAGTCTCAATGGCCTTCAACGCTGCCTCTTTAACTTTGGGATGCGTACTCAAGCTTAAGTAATTGTTTGAGCACAACATCAACGCTTTCTTGCCGTCAACCTTGCACCAAGCCGTGCTTGGTCCTTCTAACACGCGGATTCTCCAGTCAAGCTGATTCTTCACCAAGTCCTGATATTCCTGAGCCAAGAACGCAGTTGGATTACGCATGATTCTTTTCACCTTGAGAGGTCTAGTCTCACTCTCACGTTTCTCTTAACCTTTACTTCGTCACCACTTGGGCTCCAACACGATTTTCGCTGCCTGCTTTGACTTGATCAAGTCAACGCCCTTGCTTATGTCTCTGATAGGAATCCGATGTGTTATCACGGCAGAAACCTTCTCCTTGAAACCAGGCTTGGCAAGCAGGCCTCGAACTTGATACCATGTCTCAAACATTCTGCGACCAGTTATACCGAACACGGTTGCCGACTTGAAAATCATGGCGGTGTTCAAATCGAGCTCCATCGGCTTATCAAGAATGCCAAGGAGAGACACTCTTCCGCCAGGAGTAAGCATCTCAAACGCTTGTCTTACAGCGTTCGGATCACCAGACATCTCTAAAGCCACATCAACTCCGTTGCCGTCAGTCGCGTCCACAATTGTCTTGACCAAGCGTTCCCCTTCTTCTCTAGCGCTTAGGACCATGTCAGCGCCCATTCTCTTCGCCAAATCCATGCGGACTTTGTTTAGGCCGCCAGCCGTGGCGAAGATTTTTGCAGCACCCAATTCACGCAGTACTGCTATCGCCATCAGTCCAATCGGGCCCGTTCCTAAGACTGCGACGTTCTTGCCTGCGACATCTTCCACGTGCTCCTTGGGCAGGACTGTCTGAACAGCGTTTCCCAACGGCTCCTGAATAGAAGCGATGCTTGGGTCAAGATGAGGATCATTTTTCCAAGCGTTCTCTTCTGGCAAGGCGAACTGCTCAGCAAAAACTCCGTCCCTATCAACACCCAAGATCTCCATGTTCTTGCACACATGCTTTCTATCGGTCTTGCATTGATAGCACATGTTGTCAACGATGTGGGTTTCGGCTGAGATCTTGTCGCCGACGTGTACACCAGTCACATTCTTGCCGATCTCAACAACCCTGCCAGCAACTTCATGGCCAAAAATAACTGGAATCCGCTTCATGCGTTCTTGCGCCCATTCGTTCCAATCCCAGATGTGTACATCTGTGCCGCATATCGATGCGGCTTCAACCTCAATGAGCACTTCGCTATCTTTGATTTTGGGAGGGCTTACCTTGGTGATTTCGGCTCCCGTTTTTCTTTTGCTTTTGACTACAGCGTTCATTTTCTCCAAATTGATGTCCTGGGTCTGCACCCAACGTCGAGCGGTTTTGAAGTGGTTTACTTAGTTAGGCTCATAAATTAGGTTTTTCATGACGAAGTGAATATGCTCATCAGCTGCGAACGATTTTTCTGTTGAGACTGTGTAAAATGGGCTCAACGAGTCATGCTATGAAGCGTGGAGAAACTGAGAATTGGTGTTCTGATTAACCCCATCGCAGGCATGGGCGGCAGCGTCGGGCTGAAGGGAACCGATAATGTAGCAAAGAAAGCTGCTGCTTTGGATGCTAAGCCAATTGCTCCGGAAAGAGCGTTGGAGTTTCTTACGAGGCTCAAAGAACTCGGTGTAGCTTCGCAAGTCGAGCTAGTAACCTGCCCAGGCTCAATGGGGGAGGATGAAGTCGGAAAGGCTGAACTGAAAGCAGAAATACTTCCCATGCCAGTCAAGAAGGAGACAACAGCCGAGGACACTAAGCTTGCCATAAAACTCATGACAGAATCCGCCGTGAAACTGGTCACGTTTGTTGGAGGAGACGGCACAGCGAGAGACATCCTTGACGCTACACGAAGCAAGCGTGAGATCTTTGTTCTAGGGGTTCCTTCGGGCGTCAAAATGTACAGCGGTGTCTTCGCCACAAGCCCTAGAGACGCAGCCGACATAGTTGGCGATTTTGTAGAGGGTTCTGCGCAGCTTATGGACCTCGAAGTGATGGACGTTGATGAGGAGGCTATTAGAAGCGACCGATTGAACGTGCGCCTCTACGGCTTGCTAAAGGGGCCATTTACTCCCATGCGACTATTGGGCAGCAAACAGGTCAGCCCAGAGACAGAAGACGAGAACGAGAACCAGATGGCTATCGCAAGATTCATAGTGGAGGAAGCGAAGCCGGAAGCCACATACATTCTTGGTCCTGGCACTACAATCAAATGCATCGCAGATCTCTTAGGGGTCGAAAAAACGGTTCTCGGCGTGGACATCTACAAAGACAAGAGAGTCATCAAAGATGTCAACGAGAGAAGAATCAAACACGAAGTCAAGGACTGGAGACGCTGTTGGATTGTTCTGTCACCAATTGGGCGACAAGGCATGTTGCTAGGTAGGGGAAATCAGCAAATAAGCCCTGAAGTCATCAATCATGTTGGCAAAGAGCACATTATCATTGCTGCGACAAAAAGCAAGATCCAAAGCATTGAGGGCGGGGTATTGAGAGTTGACACAGGCGATCAAGAAGTTGACAAGATGCTCAGAGGCTACATTAAGGTAGCCACTGACTACCGAGAGTGGCGGTTAATGGAAATAGTCTGAAACTAGGTATCGCCTTTTATTCACCAAGAACCTGGACAATGATTGTCCTTTGGCGCGGATGAACATCAGTTTCAATGAACACAAGGGACTGCCAAGTGCCCAGTGCGAGTTGGCCATCGATGACGGGTACAGTTTTGTCTGGACTGAGCAGCATTGACCTGAGGTGGGAGTGAGCGTTAGACGGATGAGCATAGCCTCCGCGCTTCGGAAAGAGCCGCTCCAGTGCGCCCCTAATGTCTGCAACGAGGTTAGGTTCGTACTCGGTTAGAACGAGCACTCCTGTGGCGTGAGGAGCGAAAACGTGGGCTATTCCATTCTTGACGCCAGATCTGGCAACAACGTCCTGAACCATGTGTGAAATGTCGACGAAATTTATCTCGCCTCTTGTGGATAACGTCAAAGTCTCGTTGAAAACCTTCATTCGTGGTGCCTCACTTCTAAGATCTGACTCTGGGAAAAATAAAGATATTTGAAGTGGTGATAGAACGTGGGGACGGTGCGGTTTGATACGGGCGGATTATGAAAACACGGTTCTGGCTCATTATAGCAAGACGCAGGTCCAACAAGAAATAGTTAGATTCAGCCAAAATCGTTGGGTAGCCGTGCACTGCGAGACGGTCAACCCTCATGGTTACCAAGTGCTACTAAGATATGATAAAGTCGAGAATGACGGACGACCACCTCTAATGGTGACAAAGCCAGAACACATAATAGCTTTGCTTAGCCGACTCAAAAATTTGCGGCCACGAACCTTCCACGCATCGATCTGTCTCTACAAGGAGCTGTCCCGACACGAGCACGTTAGAGACATGAGGAATATCACGCATTGTGCTCCAACATGGAACATTGACAACACGCCAGAAAAGTGGAAAGCAACAATGCGAGCAGCAAAAATGATCACCAACTTCCTCCTTGATGAAGGCGTTTCCAAGTCGGTCTTCGTAAAATGGTCTGGCAAGGGCGCTCATGTGCACCTACACCACCAGAGCCTCTCATCTGACTTACGCGAGAAGATTGCACCATTAGACGCTGCCTACGCAACCGTGGAATACGTTAACCGAAAACTAGCCGAAACCTTCGCCGATATCACAGAGGAGCAGAACGCCCCAGATCTGAGAGTGGACAACGAAATCGACCTGCAAAGAGTTTTCACCTGTCCCCTCAGCCTGCACTGAACCCTCGATAGCGTTGCCGTCTGTCTAGCGCCAAGCCAGATAGAGGATTTTGAACCCGAATGGACCAGGATCGAGGGATATCGCCACTGGGAGGGTTGGAACCAGTTCGATACCGGAGAAGCTGATAGCCTCGCAGAGCGAGCATTTCGACTCGTTGGCAAATATACAGCTAAGACATTGCGCAGGCCCAAACCCAAAAAAGCGATCGGTTCTATTGAAAGGTGGCTCAAACGAGATGGAAGCTGAGACAACGTCTATGCTTTTGTATTCTCTCTGGACTGCTTCAGTGAACCGTGGTGATATATCACGACAGTCGTATTACCAACCAACCTGAATCACCCGACGCTCTCTCAACGATGGACAGCCTGGCAAAAAGTCAGCGGTTATGCCTAGCTTATGTACTCAAGAAGCATCCTTCCGTAACAAATGGGCTTGTTTCTGGCTTCTTTTTTGCGCATCAGTTCATGACTTTGCTGGTGAAAGTGGATACAAAAGCATAGACGCCCACACAATTCTGATGCACTAATCTTTTAATGCTTGATGAATACACATGTAGCCAAGTGGTCGCAATGTCCCTCAAAGTTGAAGACGCTATGATCGAGGATGTTGTCACAGTTGACGCTGACGCCACAGTTAAGATGGCCGTTGACTTGATGAACAAGCACGGGATTGGCTGCTTGATTGTTGTTAGGAGTGGCAAGGCTGTGGGCATAGTGACTGAACGTGACATGCTCAGCCGCGTGCTAGCTATGGCCCGCAATCCGGAGGGAACGAAAGTGTCGGAGATAATGACCTCCCCTCTTGTCGTAGCAGACCCGGAGATGGACTTGGAAGAAGCAGCAAGACTAATGTTCAAAATGAAGGTCAAGAAGCTCCCAGTGGTCTCCAAAGGTGACCTAGTGGGTCTACTAACATTAACGGACATTGCTCGCTTTCAACCTCAGATCATCAAGATACTGAAAAAAATCTATGTCAAGACTCAGCCGCCTAAACGGATGCAGAAAGTTGTTGACTATTACGTGGTTTGACATTCGTTGTAATCATTCGATAGCCTCTCTTCCCTAAATATAACCATGTTGAGCGATGAGCAGAGACAACCTTTCAAACATACGCGCGCGCCCTCTGACCTTCAGAGCGCTAGCACAACACCTGTTGACTTCGGAAAACGGAGAGGAGTAGCGCCCAAGCTCACTCTCTGCCACCAGTCAATTAGTGCGGGTCTGCACCGCTCTTCAGTGCTAATTATGCGCGTGATGCAACGTTATGCACTATGCTTTACCATGCTGCATTTCCTGGGTTTGTGGGGGCCTCATAAAATATAGTTACCAAAATGTCCAACAACTCTGCGCAAAAGGCAAAAAGCGCAATTCCAGCACAAACCGCGCAGATGTACACGAAACTGCACACGATCGCCAATCCCCAAGAATGACCGAAGGCGCAGGTGCGAGAACAACACGGCGCAATGGAAAAAGTCGAGAAAAGTGAGCCCAAAAGGGTAGCCCTCCTAGTGCAAAAATAGGCAATCGTTTCCATTGTGGTCGTTCACGCTTCGGTACTTGCGATGCCTGATGCTTGTGCACAATTGAATTCTTATATGCAGTACATACAATAGTCCTCTCTGGCGGTAACCCGTGGTCGCAGTTGAGGATAAACCACTTCAAGAAGCGCAGGTCGACACCAAACGTTTTACAAGCATAAGGCTTCGAAAGGACACTGTCGAAATGTTGAAGGAGAGAGGACGTAAAGGCGAATCGTACGATGACATAATCAAGAGACTGCTCGAGAAAAGAAGAAGATAAGACTGCTAGCGATTTCTAGCTTTTCTTTTCATACTTGAAAGATCGTATTGTGTCGATTAAGCTTGTGATTAATGATTTGAAGAACTCAGCTTGTTCCGGAGTGAACTTTGGGTCGTTACCTTCCTCCAAACGACTCATTATTTCAAGAAGCTTACCGTATGAGTCTTCGTTTCTAGACTGAGCTAGATCTTGACCGCGAAGAAGCCATTCGTTCCTGTCCATCTTCTGGCACCTACTCGAATACAGTATATTTTTCTCTATAAGTAAGATGCTTCACCCAACGCAATATATCAAAAACCGATACACTCCGAAACAATGCTTTGGAGTCGAGAGTGTGAATTCGAGATTCATAAAGCTATTTAGACCATCCATCGTGCCAGTTTCCTGATAACCCATGACCCAGAAATCGACGCTCGACCAAGCAAGGCGAGAAGGCTTGTCTTTTGAAGTTCTGAGCCGTGATCAGATCACGAGAGTTCTTGGAACATTAGCACAGGAAAAAGCCTTCTTCTTCTATGAGGACGTTGGAAGGCCCACAGGCGACTTCGCAGCCAGCCTGACCGACCTTTGCAGCAAGATCAACGTTGTTGCCCCCGCGTCACTAGCTTTCCACCTGAGACGTGGAGATTTTGAGAACTGGACGAAAAACGCCGTAGGCGACAGTGAGCTTGCCAGCCGCATTGCCAAGGTTAGAAGCACCAAAACCGCATGGAAAAGCGATGCCACCTTGAGGAAGAAACTGTACGTGGCCGTTAGAGACCGCGTAGTTGAGCTTCAGGACCTGTGGCGCCATGCGTTGACGTGGCCCGAAAGCGTCGTTGCGTAGCTCGGACTTTCCCAAGAAGGAAATCTGCGTTTCGTCAAGTAACTGTGGACTCTGGCGGTTTTGCTTCCTCACCTTCTCTACCTGTGTTCAGCTTGAAATTCCCGATGTCCCGTTTCACGATGCGTTCTTGTTCAGGCAGCCTTCCTTCTTTCCACGGCGGCCAATCCATTTCGCGGAAGACCCATCGTTTGCCCAGGTGGGCGGCTAGAATCGGGTGCTTGTGTTGCTCTTCCATGGGCACAAACTCATGCAGGAATTCAAACAGCTTATGAATTTGCTGTCTCGGAAAATAGGCATAGTAGCTTGCATTCTTTACCTCGAAAGCGTACACGTGTTCTTCGCGTCTTGCAATTACGTCGGGCAAAGGACTAAGACTAGGGTTACTTACAGGAATCCGTACTGCATAGTAGCTGTTTCTATGAAGGAGCTTAACTAGCGCGCTTTCGCTGTAGAAGCCACGTCTTCGCCAGCGACGGAGTCTTTCCGCATCCTCAGTTTTCATAACCGACCCTCAGCTCTATCACTGACATCAGATAGCACAGACTCAGACTTAAAACTAAGGCTCAGGTTTCGTCTAGGCGGAGGGTGGAAAAATCATCGGACAAACAGCCAAAAGCGGAGGCCTTAGCTAAATCGTCGAGTTAATAACAGGATAGCCACCAACAATGTATAACAGCTGCGAGGCATAGCCATTGGGAAGACGAAGAACAACAAGACACCGATGGTACGCGAACATTTTCAACGATATGGGCACCGACTGGGAAGTCATAGTCAACGCTCGCGACACAGAGTACGAGGCAGACTTCATTGAGAGCGTAATAGGCACCAAAGGGGTTGTTCTCGACCTATGTTGCGGAACGGCGCGCCACTCGATCGCTCTCTCCAAACGCGCATTAAACATGATCGGAATGGACCTATCTACAAATCTCCTAACGATAGCTAAGACAAGGATGAAACAAGCCGGCTACAAGCTTCCACTAGTAAGGGCGGACATGCGTTTCTTCCCGTTTCGAGATAGTGTTTTTCGTGCAATCCTCAGCATGTTCACCAGCTTCGGCTACCTGCCCTCCGAGAACGAGGACGCGTTAAGCTTGCTGGAAATTAGCAGAACACTTCGACACAAAGGCAAGTTTGTACTGGACGTTGCGAACCGAGACCACATTCTCAAGACATTTCGAGAAAGAGACTGGGCCGACTTCGAGCCGTTCTTCATGCTTGAGAAACGCTCAGTAGACCTCAAAGAATCCAAACTCAAAAGCCAATGGACACTCGTTCGAAAAAAGACGGGTCAAGTGAAGATGATTGAACATTGTGTGCGCCTTTACACATTCACTAGAGTCGAGCAATTGCTAAATGAGGCGGGTTTGGCGATTGCTGATTTGTTCGGCGGCTATGATAAGCAAGAGTTCACCCTTGACTCTCCACGAATGATTGCTCTCGCCCAAAAAACTGGGCTAATTCGTCAATAAGGCAGCCGCTGCATTGAGCAAGGAACCGCTTCTGCCAATCACTAGAGCAATGTATTATCGTGCATCCAGCAATTGCGCCAAATGAGTAAAATTGTTACGGTACAGGTACAATCGTACGCGACATTTCGACACCATCGATTAAATCAAGTCTGATAATCAGGGCGTGAGACCTCGGCTTTTAAAGAAATTTGTCAATTTCGCCCGAGGGTGGTTCGATTTTTTTGTCGATTTGAAGCAACAAATCAAGCTCCAAGGGGACCTCGCTTATAAAATCTTGGAGCCGCAAGACAGGAACTATGGGCACCTTGTTGTAGAGCCTGTGTTGTCCTGGCAGTAGTGAAATGACCAAGGGCAAAAATGCTGCAACTCGCCAGCCCTCAAGCCCAATCTTGCGCAGGTAGCGGGGCAGAGCATCAGCCAACGCTCTAGTTCTTTCGACCTGAGCTTCAACTGCCTTGAATGCAGCAGCACTTCCCCATCCACGTCTCCAATGTTTGCAGTCTGCGCAAATGATCAACGGTTCATTCAGGCCTAGCACATCAATCTCCCGTCGCTTCTCACCGTGCTTGAAACGAAAGTTGTTTATCACCCGGTAGCCGTTTGCTTCAAGGGCTTGAGCCGCAATCATTTCGAACTCTGCCCAAGAGAGAAATCGGCACACGTGCTCCAAGTCTGCGCCTAGCTCAAGTGCGCGAGTCGTCATTTTCACTCGTTGTCTTGGCGAAACCTCGATAACGCCTCCATACTCGTGGAAGAGCGACAATTGCTCGAATTTCGCAAGCACTCTTTCTACGACTTCCACCGTTACTCGTGAGGACTTGGTGAATAGTGCTCTGCTCACGGGACCTGCTTGGGTCAGTTTTAGCAAGGATATAAGAACGTCTCTTTCAGCTGTCATTATTCTGATCATGAAAGCTATTGTGAGCTGGTTTCTTAAGCTATTCGCATCTGATTGCTTTTAAAGGGACAGCGCAAACTGATCATTGTGGCGGCCTCGGATTCTAGATCTTGCCGGCAAAAATGAACCAAGGCATTGGGCACTCATGGTTTGTGTGGATATATGTGGATATTATGAACAGTTAAAACCTAGGGAACGGAATCTCAAAGGTTCGAGTCTGGCGTTGCTGGGGAAACTGGAATGAGTGAGGCGGGTAAGGCTATTCATGATTCGTTGCTAGGATCTCCGAAAGCCCAGAAGGGCAAGTGCAAAAGCTGTGGGTCGCCAATGGAGCTCTACGAGCTTGATTTTCGCAGGAGCACAAAGGTGATGAAGTGCGCGCGTTGTGGCATGTTACACGTATACAAGAAGGACATAATTGGCAAGTGGAGGCTACTTAAAGCTCAGAAGCCTGAAATTCCGTCCAGATAGAGGCCTCAAACAAAAACAATAGCCGCTACGCTTAAGATCGCAGATCGCAAATCTCTAGCAATCTAGCCAAGTTGGCCGGAGAGCCTAAAGGCCTTGTCAGATCGCTATTTGTCGAAGACGCCAAAGTCTAGGAAACTTTATGAGAGAGCGAAGCGGGTTCTTCCAGCAGGTGTCTCCTACTTCCTTCGCTATGTTGAGCCTTATCCGTTCTACACTGCAAAGGCGAAGGGAAGCAAACTGTACGACGTGGATGGGAATGAGTACATTGATTTCTGGATGGGTCACTACTCTCTCATCTTGGGCCACAGTCCTCCAAAAGTAGTGCGCGAAGTCAGGCGGCAGGTTGGCAAGGGCTCACATTACGGAACAGCTCACGAGTTGGAGATTGCCCTAGCAGAACAAGTCACAAAAATGGTCCGGACAGCTCAAATGGTTCGATTTACGAATTCAGGAACAGAAGCTGCAATGTATGCGACACGTTTAGCTAGAGCTGTGACTGGACGAAATCTCATAGGCAAATTCGAGGGCGGGTGGCATGGAGGCTATGATGCATTGCATGTAGGAGTCAAGCAACCATTTGATCTGCAAGAGTCTGGAGGCTTGACCAAAGGAGCGCTGCAGGACACCGTTGTTTTGCCCTACAACGAAATCGAACCTGTAAGACAAAGACTAAAGAAAGATAAACTGGCTGCAATTTTCGTAGAGCCAGTTATGGTTTCGGGAGGCTGCATTCCAGCTCAGATAGGGTTTTTGAAAGCGCTCAGGGAACTCTGCACCGATAATGAGACATTATTGGTGTTCGATGAGATAATAACCGGCTTCAGACTGGCGCCGGGAGGGGCGCAGCAATACCTTGGCGTGAAACCTGATGTTACCCTTCTGGGCAAGATTCTGGGCGGAGGCTTCCCCATAGGTACTATCGCAGCTTCGACAGAAATAATGCAGCACATGAATCCGCTACAATACCCCCGACCCAAATTCGCCTTTCACGGGGGAACCTTTACGGGGAATCCGGTGACCATGGCCGCAGGCTTAGCAACAGTGAAAGCATTGGAAGACGGGAAGCTGATCAACCGCCTCAACAAGCGGGGCGACTACGTTCGTCGAGAGCTTCGAGACATTTTTGAAAGAAAGAGAATGAACGTCAAACTCTCTGGTATAAGCTCGCTGTGGCACACACACTTTGCAGCAGGAGAGCCTATGAACGCAGGCACAGTGGCACGCGCCGACAAAGAGAAGTTGGCAAGATATCATATGCATCTCATAGAAAACGGAGTCTTCTTCCTTCCGGGAAAAGCCGGTGCACTGAGCACAGCTCATACTGAAGCCGACCTGGATAGGCTATTGTCACAAACAGAGAGCTTTAGTGTAGGATGAAACGCCCACGTAAGATTTGCTCGAGTTTTCTAATGACTTTTCCGGGCAACTTGCCCTCGTGCGCCTGTTTGCCTTCTTCCTGAGTGTTCTTCTTCTTTTCTTGGTTCCGTTCATCGTTATTCTTCGCGGATCTTCCTAGCTAGCATCGTTGCGAGTTCAGTGATTTTTCGAGTGTCATCTTCAGAAGGTGGTCCGTTTATCTCCATCGCACCTACGAGCTCAAGTTTCGTCGATCCTAGAATCTCTTGGACGTGTTTTACTGCGCCACCACCCCATCCATAAGAGCTTAGAACGAGTCCGAATTTTAATGGTGGGCGAAGAGCCTTCGTTAGGTAAGTTGCGTACACGGCTAGTGGGTGCAGGCCACCTAGTACTGTTGGCGCGCCTAGAACAATGGCTTTTGAGTCCACTAGGTCCTTTGCTATGTCGCCTAAGTCAGAAACAGTGAGGTCGTATACTGCGGTTTCAATGCCTTCAGAAGCAAGCGTCTCTACGACTGGCTTGATCATTTTCTCCGTGCTGTGCCACATCGTGACGTAGACTACGATGGCCTTTCGCTTGGTCTCGCCATTTACCCATTTCCTGTAAGCGTTCAGAATACGATCAGGGTTTCTGTGGACTGGACCATGGCTTGGTGCTATCATCTTTATTTCCAAGTCTTTTATTTTTTCAAGGGCTTTCTGTCCCATTAGCCTGAAGGGCATCATTATCTCGCCGAAATATCTCTGAGCATGAACGAGCAGGTCGTCTATCTCATCATCGTACATTCCGCCCGCCGAGTGTGAACCGAAGAAGTCGCATGGAAACAGAATCTTGTCCTCCTGCAGATAAGTGAACATTGTCTCTGGCCAGTGGAGCATCGGGGCCTCGATGAATCTTAGAGTCTTGTCGCCGAGACTGATGGTCTCCTGATCGCGGACCGGTAGTATTCGTTCGTCTGGCACCTTGTAGAATGTCCGAGCCATTCTGGCTCCTTGAGTAGAAGTGACTAGCTTAGCTCGTTTGTTGATGCCCATGAGGTAGGGAATGCTGCCTGCGTGGTCTGGTTCAGCATGATTCATGACCACATAGTCAATTTCGGCCGGGTCTGTGATCTTCCTTATTTTTTCGTCAAGTTCCTTTTCAAAACCTGGGTTTGCTGTGTCAATCAGCGCTTTCTTGCTACTGCCAATAACAAGGTATGAATTGTAGCTCGTGCCTCTGGGAAGAGGAATCAAGGCGTCGAAAAGCCTGCGGTTCCAGTCTCTAATGCCTACCCAATAGACTTTTGTGACAAGTTCAGTTACATTTCGCCAGCTCATTCTTTTACATCCCGAGTTTTCATCACATTTTCAGATATGTGTAGCATAGACGCTCTGACAGCAGTCAACTTTGACCTATAGCTTTACTGTCAGAGAAACAAGTCCTTTCTCCTTGCTCTTATTAACATTTTTCCGCTCGTCTTTTCTGCATGCGGATACTTGTAGCCTCGTACAATAGCGGCGGGTACGCCCTCCTTCGCCTGTCCAATGGCCAGTTCTGCCGCGGACGCAAGCTCATCCGCTACAGCAGTCTGCTTCACATGAAGAACATACCCGAAGAGGTCAGTTTCGCCTCTTCTGTCTCGAATAGGATTTATCCCTGCGACCCCAATAGCAATGTTGATCTCGCCCATTCTGAACGGACGCCCATGAGTATCTGAGACTATAACTGCCACTTCCTTTCCAGTCAGCCTCAGGATTCCATCGCGTATCGTCCTTGCAGAACGATCTGGATTTTTGGGCAAAGGTGCAACTACCCTGCCGCCTGAAACATTCGACTGGTCAACTCCTGCGTTCGCACAAACAAACCCGTGATGGGTTTCAGTGATCAAATGGCCGTCACCCATACGCCTTATCGCCCTTGACTCTCTGAGGATGACCTCTACTAGAGCGGGGTCTTTGTCAAGCTTTTTTGCAGCGGTTTCCGCAAACTTGGAAGGCACGACTTCGTCCAGATTGTAAATGTGTCCTTCAGCCTTCGAAACAACAACATGGGTAACAACGATTACGTCACCATCCCTTATCGGGGTGCCTTGTTCTTGAGCGGCGTTACCTATGAGTTGAGCCAAGTTGTCGCCTTTCTTGATTATGGGCAATCCTCTGATAGGCAAGACTTGAACTACGTTCATTATGTCAGCCTCGGCTTTAGAGCATCCCAACTGTTGAACCAAGCATATAACGAAACCGATCGCGGTCTAACGTACTACTTTGTTCTCTGCAGTGCGTGTTCTGCTTTTTTCAAGTCTTGAACGGTGTTGATGTTAAGAAAAGTGATCAGTCTCGGATCATACTGTTGCAGCACGAGTGTGGACACATATCGGATTCCCCGTAAGTGTGAAATCATTCCCAGCATGTCGCGTTTTCCTTCTTTCAAGGCTACTTCAGCTGCGTTAGCAGCAGATCTGACGTTGTAGGCGGCCTGAAGGGGCTCAATCTTCCCGTCTGGCCAACGAGGAACAACCGCATTTCTGTCTACACACAGGTCAAGCAGTAGGGACGCAATCTCCACGGAGACAAGCGCCGCATCGCATGGCAGTAGCAAAGCTAACTCGGATTTGGCGCTTTCAAAACCCGTCAGAGCTCCAACTAGGGGGCTGTGATCGCTGTAATTGTCGACAACGACTTCAGCCCTTTGACGAACTGCATGCGGAAGCTGATGTCGCTGAGTTTCTGAGGCGACAACTACGATCCATTCATTCCCTAAGTGTGCAACTCGGTCTAGCACATGAGCGATCAGAGGTTTGCCGCCTAGTTCCTTCATGCATTTGTCTTGGCCAAATCGACTCGAAAGACCGCCTGCGAGAACGATTACTGCTCTGCTCAAGGAGATGCCCTTGCGCCAGCATAGCCTAGTCCGGTTCTTGGATTAGCAAGAGGGAGGGACACTAAGTGCGTGGGTGTCGTCTCGCTGCCATTGTAGCCGCGTACACCGCGCCAGCTATGACTATGATCCCTATTACGACGAAGAAAACGGCGCCAATGGTTTGCCATGAGATTGATGATGTCAGCATTGCATAGAACGCAAGACCTGCGAAGATCAGGATGAACCCGCCGATCAACGGTCCCATAAACGCAGACTCTCGTTTCTCGTATCGTTCCCCTTTCTCCGGTTCTGCGTGCTTCTCGCCTTTCTCTTCTTTCTCATGTTTCTCCTCTTTTTCGACTTTGACGTGTGGAGTTGGCGATGGGGGCACTGTTGTTGGAGCAGGGGCGGTGATTTTTTCCGCTTTCAACGTTGCGCCGCACTTGGGGCAGAAGTTCATCTCTTCACGAGTTTTTGCGCCGCATTTTGGACAGTATGACATGGTGTCTTTCACCCGTCCTCGTATTGCCATCTAGATGAGCATCTTGGTATTTAAAACATGTACCCGAAAGTG
>Ga0315296_10000566_pt1 | contig 33879 bp, 35 predicted proteins | sample YL17G14_18_MG_FD_203921 | JGI IMG/M metagenome (GOLD analysis project Ga0315296, IMG submission 203921) | Sediment microbial communities from Yellowstone Lake, YNP, Wyoming, USA - YL17G14_18 | ecosystem: Environmental > Aquatic > Freshwater > Lake > Sediment | place: USA: Wyoming | collected... | reverse complement strand
CCATTTGTGGTGAGGCATTTCTATAGTACTCTATTGCTCCTCTGTCGCGTGTTCTCAGTAGGATCAGGGCGGTGGGATAGAAGTAGTGGCCAAACACGTCTTTGCTGAGCAGAGATTCTTCGTCATGCTCAGGGGAATACTTGATGTGGATTGTGGTGAAAGCAACTTTGCCTCCATGCTTGGCTAGGATGCTTTTCGCAAGCTTCTCTAGTCTTGGCTTTTGTTTCTTGCAGGCCGGGCAACCGTCTCGGCTAATAGAGATAACGTAGACCTTGCCAATCTCAGAAGCCAAACAGTCCAGTGCAGGTTTGTGTTCTTTTGAAATCCTCTTCTGAAGCTCTGAAAACTCCACCTGTTCGATTGGCATGAAACTGTATTGCCAAGTGAGACTATTTAAAAGCACACTAGCGCGCATGCGTATTCCTAAATTCCCTTTTCCGCTGCGTCAGATTCGGACCGCCCCCTCTAACGACGCCTCACTGCAATCCGAACGTGCAATCACTGTCGTGAAAAAAGAAAATTCTTTTTTTATACATTCACCCAACATCGTTTCCTATATCTCAGGCGCATAATCATCCCAAGCACGGCATAGCAAGAAGCACAATCGAAACAGAAACGGATTTAGGAACAGGCGCGCGCTACTTACGTGGGCGCGAGCGTTTGCCTAGACTGAGGCTTGCACGAGAATATCAAAGCTAAAATCTGTCACGTTTACTATGTTCGGCCGCACGGTTAAGGTTAGCTTGGCACAAGTCACCGCGTTAGGAGACAGAATGTAGCCGCTACAGTTCCACCCCAATGTCAAGTAAGAGGCTGCAACTGCAGGGGTAAAGTTGCCATAACTCATTGAAAGCGTTCCTGCCGCTGTTCCAACGTTTTTGAAATACACAGCGTTATCGACTGAGGTTCCTGCAGTGATGTTTCCCCATGGTATGGACGTTACTTCACTTGTACAAGCATTGTCCCAATATGCACTTACCCCAACGAATTTCACTGTGCCGTAGCTGTTGATGCTCCGTTGAGAGGTCTGGGCAAGAGTCATACTTGCAAGCAAACAGAGAAGTATCAGAGATATTGTTGCAGCTGCAAGCTTGAGCGAGTTTCCATGTTGCGTCTTTATGAGGGACAGCCTTTTCCAAACCGAGTTTTGTGCCTTTGCCGTTGATCCTTGTTTACCATTTCTTTCGTTGCATATGTCGTTAGTTTTTTCTTTCATTGCTATCGCGCATCGGAAAACAGCATTGCCTGCAATGCTCTTAACATTTTTTGAGAAGCGAAATTGACTATTTAGTCAAGTCCCGATGGAAAACGTCAGGCGCGTTGGCAAAAAGGGTCAATGTGCCTTGGCAAAACCCGAAATGGTGTTAATGCTTGACTTGGCGCGGTCGTGTGGGTGAGAACCTTGCCACGGAGAACACATGCCTATAGGTCAACGCTAGTTCTAATGCGCTGGAATGTCTTGAACACTCTGGGAACAGCAAGTATTATGGCTATTGAAAATATGACTGTGTAGAATATGTGCGGTGGCACAAGCCATAAGGGCACGCCCAAAGGGAAGCTCGCCAACGTTGGCAGCAGCGTTGTAAATGTCGGTATTGCTAGGAGCAGGTTGGATTTGTGCGCCTGGAAGAACTTGGTTATGTCTCGTGTCTTGATCATTATGATCACGGCTGCAAGAAACGCTATCCATTCTATCCCCACGTTTGTTTGGCTTCTGATAGCTATACCAATTCCATAGGGCTGCGTTGTCAGAGGCCAAAGCAATTGAACTCCTCCACCAATGAAGTCGCCTATCAGCGCATGTTGAACTAGGGCGAGGAAGTAGGGTACTGCTTTCTTCTGATATGCTGCGAAAAAGGGGGGGGAATGCTATGAGCATCACTAGGACTGAGTGCATGGGCCCTCTATGCACAAGAAAGGGGAGCAGAATGTCGGCGTCGGGAATAATGGTGAGCGCTAATGCTGCAGGGATGTTGAAGCTTGTTTTGAAAAGCTTTGCTGAGCCAGCGCTTAGGATGTACCCGAGAGCAAGGTGTCCGACTGCGAAACGAGTTCTTCGCCTCCGTTCTAGGCAAGGAGGATGTTCGTTTGGATATTAATTTGCTGGCTTCGGGCATCATAGCAAACGCTAGGTGTTCGCCAGCCGAACCCATGGTTTTGATTTGGCAGAATTGCCGGCGGCGCAGTTCCTTTTCGTGTTTAGAGGATAGTTCTGAAGCCCTACCTATGGCACACCATCTACGCCATGGCACTTGGAGGGAACTAGTCTTCACTTTTCTCTTTCTTGTCTGATGCCTTCTCTTTTCCCTCTTCTTCACTTGCCATTTCTTCCATTGGCTTTGGAGGCGGTGTTGTTGCCATTGTCCAGCCTATCCATGCACCTATTCCTAGAATCGCTACGAAGCCCACAAATACGGGTATTGCTGTTATCCAAAAGCGAAAGCCTTCGAAGTAAGGCAAGAAAAGCCCTATCGTGTAAAGAGTTGCAATTACCGCGCAAGCTAGGAAGATAAGAAAGCCTAGCGCCTTATCTTTGCTCGTGTCTCTTTTCACCTCTGTCCTGTCATTCTGACGCAGCACGTTACTGCTGTTTCAAGTTGTGTTTTCTAAGACATTCTCTTACATTTAACAGTTCTTTCATTGTGTTTATTGTCAGCCACTCGCCCTCATACTCGTATGCCCTGATCATACGTTCGTCTGCAAGCTTTGGCAGCGTCTGTAATTCCATGTCTCCTTCATCCGGAAAGTATCGCTTTATTACAGATGTTTCGAAGACGTAATGCCCAGTCGAGACACAAAAGTCTAGTTGCGGTTTCTGCGCGAATTCAGTTACATAAGTATCTTCAGTTAGGATTCTTCCGAATGGTAAGGTGGGTTTTGCCACCAGTATTGCTGCGCCACTATTCGCATATTTATACAGCTTCTTTGGGTTATAGAAGACTATGTCGTCCACATTCATCACGTACACCCTCTCGTCTTCAACTTGTTCCGCGGCCTTTTTCACGGCACCGCCCGTTCCAAGCTTCTTCTGCTCTATCGAGTAGGTTACGGACGTGTCATCAATCAAGTCAATGGTGTTTGTGGCAAGTACTATTTTGCGCATCCCATGCTTTTTGAGCCAGCTCACTTGATATGAAATCAGTGTTTCATCGTTTATTTTCAGTTTTGGCTTCGGAACCCAAATGTCCGGCTTCAGTCTCCACCCAGTTCCGCCGCATAGGACTATTGCCTGCACTTTGCTTTCACCGCCTTCTGGAGAACTCACAAGTTATAGATTAAGTTGGCGCCAAATGCTAGCGCATATCACTCGTGCGCACTCGTTTCACCTTGACGGCGCTTGAGTTTGCTAGAGAGGGCGCTGAGAGTTATCGGTCAGGTCCTTGAATTCTGGCAACAGGTTTGTTTCGGAAGCGTATTTGTGCGCGCGCGCGAGTTGGTTGCAATTTGGTACCAAATTGGTTGCATTTTGGTACCATTTTGGTTGTGGTTGAGGTTGAGACCCCTACCCCAAAAAATAGGTGTGACAGAACAATAGGTTTCTGTTGCGTGGTCGTGTTGTTTCGGTTGTTCGATGCGTATAGGCGGCTTGATCGGAGCGCGCGCGCTGCGCTGAAATAGTGGCGTCAGTGGAGGATTCTTCTGGTTTTTGTAGATGTGTTTTACAGAACAGTGTAGTATTGTTATAGAACATTCTCATAGATTTTACAGCCCACATAACTTAAATATCCCTGAACTGAACTAAGTAGAGGAGAAGGAGAAAGCAGTACTAAGATGCCAATGTCTGATTTTTCTTGTCCGCTCCTGTCAGGGAGGGATTAGCTAGTGGTTGCTGAAGCCCGAGATGAGATTGTCAAAGAAGTGAAGCAGCAGTGGCAAGGTCTTTGGCAGGAGCGAATTGACGACAAGGTCAGGGCTGAAGGCATTGCAAACAAGGATTATTCCATGTTGTTTGTTGACAAGGGCACGGTGGTGTTTGCCACGAGGAATTTTAGGCTGTTGAGTCTTAGGGAGATTCTGGAGCAGCACAAGCTGGTTAATGTTGACAGATCGGTTCCTCCGCACCCGGAAATCGGCGGGTGGGGTAAGTTTATACGCGCAACGATCGTCAAGCAGCAGTTTGCTCGGAGAATTAGACGGGCAGAGCAGTATGAAGAGAGCAAGAAGCAGCCGCAGCAGTTGAAGAAGGGCGGAAGAGGCTGGCTTCACATCTAGTAGAAGCAGGGTTTCTGTAGTTTCGATGTTGTTGAAGATTGTTTTGTTAGTGTTTGAGTGATTCGGTTTTTCGAGGGGTACGTTTGGGTAGTTATAGAGGGAGACTGGACATCATAGCGGATATTCTGGGCGTTGCGAGGCAGCGTGCTAAGAAGACGCAGATTATGTATGGAGCGAATCTGAGTTATCGGCTTTTGACTCGGTATTTGGCTGAGATTAGACGAGCCTATTTGGTTCGGTTTGAGCGGGAAGAAGGATGTTATGTGCTTACCCGTAAGGGGATGGAGTTTCTGGAGAGGTATAAAGAGTATTCAAAACGGAACAAGCACGTTGAGAAGCAGATTAACGATGTTGATGGTAAACGTAGGGTTTTGGAGGGTCTTTGTTCTTAGGTCGGCGTTTGTGGGTTTGGTTGTTTTTTGTTGTTTTCTGTTGTTTTTTGTTGTTTTCTGCTGTTTTGGGTGTGAGCGGTGGGGGTTGACGGGGTTTGTTGCGGGGGTTTTTGCTGCGCGCTGTCGTTGTTTTGGTGTTGATGCTGTCTGTCGCTGCGATGCCTGTGCGAGTTTTCGCGGTTGCCACGGCTGATGAAGCGCAGGCGGCGATTGATGGGGCTCAGGCGCAGATCATTACCTGCTATGGGGCTGTTGTGGAGGCTGAGGGTGCGGGTTGGAACGTTACTGAGTTGGCGGGAGTTCTGAATGAGGCTGAGGTCTTGCTGTCGCGGGCCAGGGTGGCTTTTGAGAATGGCGAATATGATCTGGCTTTTGAGTTTTCTTCCAGCTGCACGGATAAGCTTGCAGGGTTCACTGATAGGGCTGTGACGTCGAGAGACAGTGCTGCGCTGGAGCGAAGTGCTGATTTCATGGTTAACATTGTTGGGTCTACAGTTGGAGCAGTAGCAGTTGTAGTTGCTGGTTGGGTTTTGTGGATTTACTTGAAGAGGAAGTATGGGCAAGCTGGAAGTGCTGTTTGATTGGACGTTCGTGACTATCAGGTTTTGTTCTTAGTGGTTGTTGCTGTTTCTGCGTTGTTTGTGGCTTCGCCCGCGTTGAGCAGGCTGTTGGTTTGGCCTAGAACGGAGTTTTTTACGGAGCTTTGGCTTCTGGGGCCGAATCACATGGCTGAGGACTATCCGCACAACGTTTCACGCTACGAGAACTATAGCGTATTTCTCGGTATTGGCAACAGGCTGGGGCATCTGGCGTATTACAGCATTGCAGTGAAGTTTCGCAACCAAACCCAGCCAGCCGCTGACTCCTTTAACCGCACTTACAGCAACCTTACGGCGCTGTACAACGTTTCGGCGTTTGTGCCAGACGAGCAGGTTCTGGAGCTGCCGTTGACGTTCTCTTTGAATTACTCGTACAGTGATGTGCTTTCGAGGATCGAGTTGTATAGCTTGACGCTGAACGGTGTGCTTTTGGGTTTGACGGATTGCACGGCGACTTGGGATTCTGGTCGGAACGAGTTTACGGGCAACCTGTTTTTTGAGGCTTGGATCTACAATTCGACTATGAGCGATTTTCAGTATCATGAGCGTTTTGTCAGTCTGCGGCTGAACATGACCGTTTGAATTCGAGCCTTGAAGCAAACGTAGAATTGCATACAAGAGGGGATGTCAAATAGCAGTTTATGCGCCAGAAAAACGCATGGAGTTGAGAATTTTGAACAGAGAAAACCTAAAGGTTGGTGTTGTTGGACTGGGCAAGATGGGCTTGCTTCATGCCGGCATCTTGAACGTCTTGCCAAACGTGCAGCTCACGGCGTTATGTGAGAAGAGTGGAATGATACGAAGATTCTTCAAGAAGGCTTTCAAGCAGGCTCAAATCGTGGACGATGTGGAGAAATTCGCTGGTCTTGCTCTGGACGCAGTCTTTGTTACGACGCCGATACCTTCCCATTTCAGCATAGCGAAAACCGTCTACGTCGGAAAGATCGCTCGTGACTTGTTCGTTGAGAAAACACTTGCATCGAGTTATGACAATGCGAAGGAATTGTGCGAGTTGGCTGAGCATTTTGGCGGAGTGAACATGGTTGGCTATTTGAGGAGATTCGCTGTTACGTTTCAGAAGGCCAAGGATTTGCTGGTTCAGGGCAGGATAGGCGAAGCGTCTTCTTTTGAGGCGTACGCACATTCTTCGGATTTCTTTGAAAGCAAGAACGATCAAGACAATCCGGCGGCTAGAGGAGGGGTTCTCAGCGACCTCGGTTGTCACGCAGTGGATCTGGCTTTATGGTTCTTCGGAGACATGCATATCGTGTCAGAGAAAACCAAAACGACATGCAATCGCTCTCTTGGAAATGTGGTTCGCTTCAAGGTCATGGAACACGATGGTTTAGAAGGCCAGTTTGACGTTTCTTGGTGCATTGAGGGCTGCCGCATGCCCGAAGTTGGATTATCCATTAGTGGTTCTAAAGGCGTAATTAGAGTGGACGATGATAAAGTTGAGCTAAGACTGAAGACAGGGGAATCTCTCAGGTGGTATCGACAAGACCTCAACGATAATGTATCTTTCTGGATAGGAGCACCTGAATATTTCCGTGAAGACGAATATTTCATAAAGTCGATAATAGAGAATCGGAGCGCTGAGCCGAGTTTTCGAACTGCTTCGAAAGTTGACGAGATAATTGACCAAGTGAAGATCCAGAGTTGATCAGGGTGGCAGGTGCAACAGAAAAAATTTTGCTGGTTGGCGACAACCCGTTTCACGGTATAAGCCACCTGTCACAGGAGAGGAGCAGAATTAGGGGGGACACATCGACTCGTCCCGAATTCGCTGCGGATCTGGTCAAGACTTCGCTTCAAAACGGCGCCAATGGTTTCATGTTTTCCGTCAGCGAAACAACGCTTTCGATACTGAAAACACTTCGTGAAACAAATGACGTCCAGAATCTGAGTCTTTATGTGATTGTTCCCTACGCGTACGAATATGTTCGACTAGCCACTCAACTCGGTGGGTTCCCAGGACTAGCTAAGAAATTCGGAAAGGAGTTAGTTGCCTCGAGAAATGTGGGCGCCATCGCCAGCGGTTTGAGAGGCGTCATGGGCATGAGTCCTGCTGCTCTGTTGAAGACTTACCTGAGTTATGAGATTTCAAGGACAAAATCTGCGGCAGGTAAACGTGCAAAGATTGATTCAGTGCTGCTTCATGAGGCGATAACTGACTTGGCTTTGGCCCTCGATCTTGACTGGCTCTTCAAGTCTTATGTGAGTTTCTTGCTGGACCATGACATCACGCCTGGATTCAACACCTGCAACTTCGCCCATCTAGTGAAGAAGCTAGGAGATTTGAACATAGACCTTCGCAACGTGATCATCGCCGCGCCCTTCAACAAGGTTGGGTTTCAAATGAATCCATCCAGAGAAGAATGCGAAAAGGCGCTTGCAGGAACGCCTGAACCTATTGCGGTGGCAATAAGTATTCTTGCTGGGGGATATCTCAAGCTTCCAGAAGCGATAGATTACATTGCAGCATTGCCTAACGTAAAAGGTGTTGCGGTAGGAGTGTCCAAGGAAAGTCATGCTCGCGAAACGTTTAAGCTTATTAGAGAAAAAATTGCTTAATGCAGGAAGGCGAATAGTATGAAGCGCATCTCAGTCGTAGGATTGGGTTTTGTGGGTCTTAGCACTGCGGTCTATTTTGCAGCTCAAGGGTACACGGTCATAGCTTCGAGCAACGATAAGCAAAAAGTGGAATCAATCAAAAAAGGTATACCACCATTCTTTGAGCCTGAACTTGAGCCAGTGCTCAAGAAAACCCTCAAGAATAGAAAGCTGAAGCTGATTGTTGGAAGAGAAACTGCCGTTATGAACACGGACATTACTTTCGTGACTGTGGGAACGCCGAGTTTGCCAGATGGCGGCGCGGACTTGACCTTCATCAAGGAAACTTCGAAAGAGATAGGCGCTGCATTGAAGCAAAAGCGTGGTTATCATTTGGTTGTTGTCAAAAGCACGGTTCCTCCTCGCACTACCGAGACTGTCGTGAAACCCATAGTGGAAGAGTATTCTGGGAAGAAAGCGGGTGAAGGTTTCGGCTTGGCCATGAGTCCTGAATTCTTGAGAGAAGGTTCTTCCATGTATGATGTTGCTAATCCGGACAGGGTTTTGATCGGGGAATTTGATGAGCGTTCGGGTGACGTTCTTGAAGAGTTGACTAGAGAAGCGTATCATAACAAGGTTCCCGCATTGAGAATGAGTCTAGCGTCTGCTGAGTTGGCTAAGTATGCAAGCAATGCCTTTCTAGCTACGAAGATCTCGTTCATAAACGAAATGGCAAACATTTGCGAAAGAATTCCGGGAGTTGACGTTACTGAAATCGCCCACGCTATGGGCTTGGATCCTAGAATCGGTTCAGAGTTTTTGAAGGCGGGGGCGGGTTGGGGTGGAAGTTGTTTTCCAAAGGACACAAAAGCGCTAGTTTCCATTGCGAGCGGGTTGGGGTACAAGTCTCGGCTGGTGAAAGATGTGATTTCTGTTAATGCTGCACAGGCGAAACGCATGGTTGAGATTGCAGAGGAAGAGCTTGGAAGTCTGAAAAGAAAGAGGATTGCGGTGTTTGGTTTGTCGTTTAAGCCTAACACTGATGATATTCGTGAAGCCGCTTCTCTCAGGATTATTGACCTGTTGCTTGCCAAGGATGCGAAAGTGATTGTATTCGATCCAGTCGCGATGGGAAACGTCAGAAAGGTTCTCGGAGACAAGATAAGCTATGCCAAGGGCGTTCCTCAGTGCCTGAAAAACGCCGATTGCTGCATGCTTGTCACGGAATGGGATGACTTCAAGAAGCTTCGGCCAAAGGATTTCATAGGGTCAATGCGGAAGCCTGTGCTTGTCGACGGAAGAAGAATCTATGATTCCAAAGCTTTCTCGAAGAAGCTCAGATTGAGAGCCATTGGTTTGGGCAAATGCGTCAGGTGAGGAATCTGATCAGAAAAGCTATCATTCCAGCAGCAGGATTTGGGACTAGGTTGCTCCCGGCTACCAAGGAGCAACCGAAAGAAATGCTGCCCATTCTTGCCCTAGACACGACAGGGAAGTTGTATCTGAAGCCGTTTCTCCAAGTGGTCTTTGAGCAGCTCTACCTTGCGGGGATTAGAGAAATATGTTTCATTGTTGGCAGAGAAAAGAGAAGCATTGAAGACCATTTTACCGTCGACGAGAATTTCATGGATTGCTTGAAAGCCAAGAACAAGATTGAAAATTTGAAAGAGTTGGCAAGCTTCTATGATAAGGTTCGCAACTCGACTATTGCCTTCGCCAACCAGCCTCAACCCTTAGGGTTTGCGGATGCAGTATATCGCGGCAGGTTTTTCTCCGGAAACGATGACTTTGTGGTTCACGCAGGCGATGATCTGGTTTTATCGACGAAAGACTACATGAGAAGATTGATTGTGGTTTTTGAAGAGCGTGGTGCTGACGCAGCTTTTTTTGTTCAGAGGGTTGAAGATCCTACGAAGTATGGAGTAATCACCGGCAAGAAAATTTCGCGTGGGGTTTATCACGTGAAGCAGGTCGTTGAGAAGCCTTCAAAGCCCCCATCAAAACTTGCCGTAGTTGCAGTTTATGCTTTCAAGCCTGGAATATACGAGGCGATCAAGCTGGTCAAACCAGGTGTGAACAATGAGATACAGCTGACTGACGCTATTCAGACGTTGATAGACGAGAATGATGCCGTTTATGCTGTCGAACTTGGCCATGATGAAAAAAGGATAGAGATAGGAGACCCTGCTTCATATAGGGAAGCATTCTTGGCAAAAACAGCTTGAGCAAGACGTTTGCAGAGATCATTTTCAGCCGACTGGTTGGGACATATAGAAAATGATTATTCTCTTGGAACTGGCGATCTCGTTTTTCGCAGTGGTTTCGCTCATCTACGTTGTGTATTTCGTCTTTGTGTTAAGAACGAAAAGAAAAGAAGAATATGTCGAAAAGCTTAGTGCAATAGTTGGAAGTACAATCAGCCGAGACGAACTGCCAAAAGTCACGGTCTTGATTCCAGCTTACAACGAAGAAGAAACGATGCACGCTAAAATCAAGAACATAAGCGAATTTGACTATCCTCACGACAAGATCGAAGTATTCGTACTCGATGACAGCTCAACAGACAAGACTCGCGAGATTGTCGAGGAAGCCTTCAAAGAGTTCAATGTCACAGGAAAGATTCTTAGAAATGAAACTCGCAGAGGAGTCAACTATTCCTACAATCAAGCTGTAGCTCAAGTCGGTTCCGAATATATCCTAACGACGGATGCGGATGCTATAATTCCGCAAGATTCGATGCTGAGCTTAGTGAAGATTCTGACGAACCTGAAAGATGTTGGTGCAGTTGCGGCCAGAATGGTACCCGCACACAATAAGACGACCGCTGCGACGAGAACAGCTGAAGCTTACGCAGATTCGTACAACTCAATGTTGCTTGCCGAGAGCGCGATTTTCTCGACTTTTCCCGGTTCCACAAGCTGCATGCTGATGAGAAAATCTGCATTTTCTGCCATTTCGACCTCTTATGGCTCCAGTGATGGCAACATAAGCTTATCCATAATAAGAAAGGGTTTCAGATTTATACTAGCTCCGAACGTGCTTTACTACGAACCTGTCTCACAGAAAATTCCAGAGCAAAGAAGACAAAAGGTCCGAAGAGGAACAAGACTGATTCAGTCATCACTACTAAATCTGGGCATTATTTCCAGCCAAAAGTATGGAATGTTCAGCCGAATAATCTTTCCCGCGCGTCTCCTTATGATGACTTTATGCCCCATTCTGGTTCTGTTTTCGCTCTTCCTCTTCCTGGCTTTCACACTTTTTCTTTCAAGCTATCTCTTCCCTGCTTTTCTGGCTTTTGTGGCGTTCGTTGTGGTACTTGGCATCAAGACGGACATTAAATCACTTAATCTTGCAGCAAGCTTTCTTGTTCATCAAACATACCTATTCGTGGGCCTTCTTCTGTCGTACAGAAAAATGAAAGTCTGGAAAAAAATAGAGAGAAGAATAACTAGTTGAGAAGGCTATTAGACTTTGAAAGTGGCTTTGCTTTCTCACGAAGGCGGCGGCATATCATCAGTTACCTACGGTTTGGGTCGCAGCCTATCAACGAAGAAAATCGAGACAGCTATTTTCTCCACGTCAACCCGTCGCGAATCTGGTACTGAAGAGATCAATGAATACCTCAGAGTCACCCATCTTCCGATGGTTGACCTGCCACCGAGGTCTTTCTGGTTCACTCTCAAGAACCTAGATCGTCTGTCAAGACTCCTCGGAGACTATGACGTTATACATGGTGTAAGCCCTGAAATGGCAAGTAGCTACGCTTGGTTCGGGAAACATTCTAAGAAGCCCTTGGTAACTACCCTGCATGGAAGCAGCCGGGCTGCGTTGGAAGCATTTATTCATTCATCCGTAAGGAACTGGGTCTTAAGTGATTTCGCATTCAACGTTCTTGAACTTCCGTTACATGACATGACAACGAAGACATGCATGTCCAAGTCAGATGAAGTCGTCGTCTGCAGTTTCACAACCTTGGCTGAGTTGAGAGATTACGAAAAGATTGACGCTTCAAAGGTTTCTGTAATCTACAATGGAGTTGATCTTGACGAAATACAGCAGGGAACAGAAGAAGGGGTAAGCAACGAAGAAGACAAGGAGTACGAGTACTCATTGATGTATGCAGGCCGACTTTTTTGGATGAAAGGAATATCGTTTGCTTTAAGGGCATATTTGAACCTAAGGAGTCAATTCAAAGACTTGCACTTAAAGATATTTGGCAAAGGTCCTATGGAAAGTGAGATCAAGAGATTTGTAGCGAGTCAGGGACTGAAAGACTATGTGCATTTTGGCGACTTTTTGCCGCACAGGGAATTAATCAGCGAAATAAAAAAGTCCGATGCCGTAGTCTTCCCAAGCCTGTACGAGTCTCAGCCAATGTTTGCGCTTGAAACTATGGCGTGTAAGAAACCATTAATCGCTTTTGATCTTCCTTATGCACGTGAGATTATAAAGAGTGGGCACAATGGGCTTCTAGCAAGAACCGGCGACGTAGAGGATCTTTCGAGCAAGATTGCGTTGACTCTTTGTGACGCAGATTTCAGTTCAAAACTCGGCGAGAATGCATATCAATATATTAAGAGAAATCACGATTGGGGCACACAAGCCGATAAATACCTCAAAGTCTACAGCAAAGTGACAAACAAGCATGACGTACTATCCTCTTCTACTTAGATCTGTAATCAATTGACATGAGTGAGAAAGTTGATCGAGCGCAGGTTTGCAGACGAGGATTTGCCTAGCCTTCTTGACTTGTTACGGTCAAGCTATGGGGGTTGGCATAGCAAAGAATATTGGATGTGGAAGTACAAGGAACGCGCGCGCTAATCTTGCGAAATCGCTGCCAATGCACTGAACCAGCGTTGTTCCTACACATGTATCTAACGTACTGTTTTCGCGAGGAAAGGGCATTCTATTTTCTGAAGCATAAACAGAGGATGCTGCTTGAAGATGATTGAAACTAGATCGCAACGAAAAAGCATACTTTGGTTGAGCCCTCTCATCCTAGATCAAGATCTACACAAGACGACGCAAATAGAGATATTGCGGGCGATGTCCCGGAGAGGCTACAGAGTGCTTCTTATCGCTTCTTATTCATCTCGCAAAATTGTCAATGAACTAAAAGAGTTGCCAACAGTTGCAATACCTTTGAGATACGCACCTTTTATTTCAACTTTCTCCTACGTTTTATGTCTACTGGCGTATCTTCCCTATTTGATGCTTCGATTTAAACCCGATTTTGTCGTTGTAGAGCCAAACCCAACTGTAATTAGTCTCATTCCACTCTTCATGTTTCCTAGAAGGACAAGACCGAAAGTGATCTTGGACATTAGAAGCACGCCAGTAAACATAGTTGGTGTTGGCGGTTATCTGAAGACCACGTTCTTCAGCGTTTCTCTGAGGATAGCTAAGGAGCTTTTCCAAGGAATCACGATAATAACTTCATTCATGAAAACAGAGGTATGCAATAGGTTTGGTGTGGCTCCTAATCTTGTTGGTGTTTGGACCTCAGGAGTTTCAACAACAGCTTTCAATTCTGAGAGTCGCGACAAGATCAAGATACGAAAAGCCTTGGGCCTTGAAGATAAATTCGTTGTTTTCTATCACGGCGCCTTAGGAGGCAAAAGGGGAATAGCTGAGACCATCAAGGCTGTGGACCTGCTGAGAAGCAGATGTCCTAATCTTGTTCTTTTCCTGCTTGGAAATACCAGCACTGGTGGCGCGCGGGTTCTCAGAGATATGATTCGTGAGCTGAACATTCGGAACATGGTTATTCTACACGAAAGTGTAGCCTACTCTGAAGTCCCTAGATTTGTTTGCATGTGCGACGTAGGAATCGTTCCGCTGCTTGACCAACCAGATTGGAGGTATCAATGCCCCTTGAACCTTCTTGAGTACCTCTCAATGAAGAAAGTCGCGATAGTGACCGATATTCCCGCAAATCGCGAGATCCTGAAAGAGAACAAGTGCGGGATCTTCGCCCGATCCGCGGATCCTCAAGGTATCTCTGATGCAATACTCTATGCGTACATAAATAGAGATTCGCTGAAAGAATGGGGTGCTTATGGAAGGAATGTTGTGGAGCAGAGATATACGTGGGCGAAAGTCGCTCAGGAATTTGAAACTTATCTGCTAAAGCTCTAGAGTCTTGCTTGGCCTGGGAAAGCCCTTTTTGTCTCTATACTGGTCATTTCGGCGGAATGTATATTTCGATCTCTAGAAACTCGCGCGCGCTCTCGTTCTTTTCCGGAAGACGCATCTGCTTACGAGACATATGAAAATACAGGAAGAGATTGTTATGATTCGATGTGATGATATATTTGTTGATAGCGACGTTGATCAATTCAAAAAGATATGCCAACTGATTAGACTATATGACTTCGATCATTTGATAGGAGTTACTCCTTTAGGTGAAGGTAAAAGGCTTTGGAAGGATGATTCTAAAAAAATTTGGAAGCTTCCAATATTAAGGTCTCTTATTAATTATCGAATAAAGAAAATATGTGGGGAAAAATATATTGGAGATAACATGCGGCTTATAGAAACTTTGGATAATGAATTTGGGAGATATGAGGCAATTCCAGCGCTTCATGGTTTACATCATTGCAAGTATGACCTCTTACCTGAAAATAAGGTCCATAAGGAATTATCTACGGGAATAAAACTATATGAAAAACTCTTCCATTTGAAGGTTGAGGTTTTTACACCGCCATTCCAGGCTTGGAACCATCAGACAGAACTTGTCTGCAAAAATCTAAATTTATCGGTTGATAAATGTGTAACGGGATTTGATAAATCCTTTAGTAATAGAAATAACGCTTACATCAAACAGCTAGCAAAACTGCAATCTTCTATTCCTGAGGTTCGCTATCACCCGTATCGTTTGACAAATCTGAATAAGTTTGAACTTTATTTAAAAACCAGGCGAAAATATTGTTAATTTCAATTAGCTACAATCAACGTATGGCGTGTGCGCTTTTGATTGAGAACAGAGAAAAGTGCGGGAGAACGCACTCCCAGAAATTTAGAGGCAATACAAGCACGAATTTACAGCGTGCGCGCGCTATGCCGTTGACGATAACGTACTGGCTATCAGGAATGATCCCAAGAGTTTAGGTGGAGGTTGGCTGGTTATGAAAAAAGATATTCTTCTTGTTTCAAAGGATGCCTTAAAAGCAGACTACCTGTCTTGTTATGGAGGAAATAAATGGAAAACACCTAATATTGATTCTCTTGCTAAGTGTGGAACTATTTTTAGGAATTACTATACTGCAAGTCCCTCTTCAGCAATGGCTTACACTTCTATGTTCTCAGGTTTGAATCCATATGAATTAAAAAGAAAAACATATACTGAAGTAGAGCCGTTTGATCAAGGCCCAACCTTGTTTGACATTTTGTATTCTGAAGGATATGAAAGTCATGTAGTTTGGGATGAAGCTTGGTTTCGGGGTGCTTATAGATTTTCCAGAGTGTATGGTCCAAATACCTCGTTTGAGAACTTGAACATCCAGACAAAAGTAGGCTCCCATTTTTCCCGTTCAGAAAAAAATAGATCACAAGAAAAGGCTAAGCCAATAATAAAGATCATCGATACTGTAAAAAAAATATCCTCTAACCGACAAAAACCGATTTTTCTTTGGATACATTGTCCGCATGTATTGGCAGGTAGAACAGGATACGGGTCTGATATGGATTTGTTTGATGAATTAGTTGGGAAATTATTAGATTTCTTTCCTCGTGATGGAATATATCTAACTGCTGACCATGGTCATATGGATTGCACCAAGGGTGTTCCTGTATATGGATTTCATCTGTATGAACCAGCCATTAAGATACCACTTATAACTCCAGATCATTTTGGTAAGAAGGAAATAGATGATATAATCAGTAACATTCAGCTCAAAAACATAATTCTTGCACATAAAATCTGTCCCCAGAAATTTATCTATTCTGATACACAATATTATCTCCAAGAAAACCGTAAATTAATGATTAGAAAGGGTGATTTCAAATATATCTATAACAAAAGAGACAGATCAGAAGAACTCTATGATTTGAAATATGATCCAAATGAGAATGTGAATCTATTGATGGAGAATTATTATGATAGAAACAGAGATAAGAACTATTATCTTGAAGAAATCCACTATTATCTGAGATGGGAAGAAGCAGAAAAAGCATACAATGACTTGAAGAACGAGAAGGAAAGAATATGGAAAGAGGAAACACGAGTTAAAGAGCGCGCCATCGCGCTATTATATAAGCTCTATAATATCAAAAAGAAAGGTACTGCGAATTTCTATAGATATTCTGCTAGGAAAAAGAATACCAAAGGAAGATGGAACTCTATAGTACGAAAAGTTTATTATGAAAAATGAGTCTCGGGTATACGTTCTCATGGAAGCGCGCGCTTGAGAGCGAATGCGCAAAAAAGGGATGATAATTGCAGTATGGCTACGGCGGTAGTTCTGGCAGCAGGTTGTGGAAGAAGACTGAGGCCGCTCACAGAACGCGCTCCAAAGTCACTTCTTGTCGTGGAAAGGAACAACAGAATAATAGACTACATTCTTGGCTCGCTGAAGGAGTGTCTTGTCACCGACGTAATAGTTGTCGTCGGGTATCTTCACAAGTCTATAGTAGCGCGCGCGGATTCGGAGGGGAACATGAATATAGCTTTAATTTTGGCAGGCGGCGTTGGATCACGATGTGGTTCTTCTGTTCCGAAACAATTTGTCAAAGTCAATGGAAAACCGTTAATCATTTATACTTTGGAAAAATTCAACAGCTGTTCTTTGATTGACGGGATTTGCGTTGCCTGTGAAGACGGCTGGCAGGACGAGTTAAAGTTGTACGCTGAAAAATACGATATTGATAAGTTAAGGAATATTTGTCTTGGCGGCCGGACAGGATTGGAATCGGTGAAAAACGGGCTGAACGCATTGTCTTATGCCAAACCCGATGATTTGATTTTGATTCATGATGCAGTCCGTCCGTTTGTAGACGAGGAAACTATCGTGGACAATATTCATGTGGCTCAAAAATACGGGCTTGCCATGGCGTCGATTGAATGTGTAGAAACATTGGTTAGAACAACCGATGGCACTTTTTCTTCCGAAGTCATTCCGCGTGACAATCTGAGAAGAATTTTGACACCTCAGACTTTTAAGTATGAAATCTTACAAAAATTGTTTCGTTCCTGCGATATTATAAAGAGCAAAGAACCTTCTGTTTTTGCCTTATATATGAGCACGGGAGAACCGATATATTGTTCACGCGGTAACAGTAAGAATATAAAAATTACATATCTGGATGATCTGGAATACTGCAAAAAATTATTTGGGGAAGAATAGACTCGGATAAACTTGCAAGTTCCCGGTTCATACGGATTGAAAAGATATGGATGGAAGGGTTTTGTTATGGAAATTTTGAAAATGACAAAGGATAATTTCAAGGACACCGTGGAAAAAGCGGACAAATTGCTTGTGGTGGATTTCTGGGCTACATGGTGCGCGCGCGCTGTACTCGCTGGCCCGACGTTTGCTTCAGAAATAGGCGAAAGGGTTCCTACTATTTCCGTGCTTGCATCAATGTCTGACCAAACCATTGCAGAGATGAGAAAACTTCTGGAAACCGATTATCTTAGGACTATCGTGACGAACGACGTATTAGGCGTCGAGCTTTGCAGCGTTCTGAAGAATGTATATGCGGCCGCTGTTGGGATTATTGAGGGGATGGATATGGGCGACAACTTGAGAGGTACAATTGCTTGGGGGCATTAGACGAGATGACCAAGGTACTGTCTATCTACAATTGTAAAGCTGAGACGGTCTTGGGCCCAGCAGGGATAGGCGATTTTATTGCAACCGCTTACAGCAAGAAAAGTCGTAACAGGACGATAGGATTACTGTTTGGTTTAGGAATGCTGAAAAATGTACACTCTGGTTCCGGCATACTGGCCGAGGGGTTGAGAAGTATCCTACGAGTCCAGCGTATCGCCAGAGAGAATGAAATCAATACCCCGATACTTGATTTTGTTAATGATGTGTGCAGCAAACAAATACCGTCATCACAAGCCCTTCGGACGTTTTGGCGCAGATATGCAAGCGAACACCGTGCTCCAGATGGATCGATCCTTAGAGCACGCGCTAAAGAAGGCGATTGCGCACGCAACTCATTTTGATGGGAGCAATTGTATTGGTGACTAACTACTCAAAATCAACGATCGCGCGCGCAGAGGTATTCTCAAGAGAAAATATTAGCTCGTGGTTGTGTGTCATCACAACCAAGTCTGTCGTAATTTAATCCACAAACATATAACAAAAGAGGGGTGATATTCCTTGAGTTTTCATGTGACAGTTGGAGTCTGTGTTAAGAATGCTGAAGATATCATAAATCTGGCTTTGAGCAGCATTGCAAAGCAGAGCTATCCTCATGACTCAATGGAACTTGTTGTGGTTGATGACGGCAGCACCGACAACACTTTTCGTATCTTGAATGACTTTGCTTCAAAAACGGACATCAAAACTCGTGTATATGAGAGTGGCGGAAAAGGCCTTGCTTTTTCGAGGCAGATGGTAATTGATAATTCAAAGGGCGATTATGTAGTTTGGGTCGATGCTGATCACGAACTTCTTGAAGACTCAATAAGAAAGCACATGGAGTTTATGGAAGACAATCCAAATGTCGCAGCGGCATGTGGAAACGAGATATTTCGAGGAGAGACGTTAGTCGCCACTCTCGAATCAATGAGTATTGCAGTGAAGAATCGGATATCATCCACGGCCGTAGATGTAGGAGGAGGCGTTTTCAGTCTTAATGCCCTAAGAAAGGTCGGCGGTTTTGACACACGCCTTAGAGGAGCTGGAGAGGACGTGGAAGTGGTGCAGAGAATGATGAAAACAGGCATGAAGGTATACCGAGACCAAGCGGAATTTTATCACAATCATAGAAGAACTTGGAAGGCTCTTTGGGATGAGTATTTCTGGTGGGGATATGGAATGCATTACGTGGCCCACAAACATAAGAAGTTACGTTTCCCTGCAACTAGGATACCACTTCTTGCCTTTCTCAGAGGACTCAACTATTCAGCTGAAGTCTATGTTTTCTATCGGCACAAGAAGGCATTTCTGCTGCCTTTTCAATATTTCTTCAAGAACCTAAGTTTTTGTCTAGGTTATCTTTCAAGCCACCTGAAGCATCACGAATACATGGAAGCGCGCGCATACAATAGATGAGTTGTTCGCATGTGCTACTGTTTTGGACAACTGATACTTCTTCGACGCGCGCTCACGGACTAACTTGACATTTTGATATGCGAGCTCTGATCAAAGAAGTGATTAAAGTGGGAAAACCTTTGGCAACCAGCACGCGCGCGCTAGTGGCACTTTTCGACCTATACCTTAGGCCAGGGCTTTTTTCCCTTGCACGGAACTTGCTCCTTATGGATGCTCGCCGAATTTTCGCTCAGGCTTTTCTGAACCGTTCTGCGCTCAAATCCTTCCAAGAATACTGTTTACAGTTCTTGAAAGGCAGAGGGATCTTGGAATAGTCAATTAAATATCGCGCGCGAAAAGCATAGGAGGAAAACGTGTTGGATATGGAAGGAATAAGAAGATGGTTTCTTGACTCGCCCATCTACGACAAGAATGAAGGGGCGTATCGAGCATACTACACGAAAGACGGAGTCGGTCCTATATATCCGGAAATAACAGCTTACGCGCTTAGTCTCTCATGTATCCTATACAAACAGACACATAAACAGATTTTCCTTAGCAGAGCTGAAGAATGTGCCAAGTATCTAATGCGAACAAGCGATAATGGAGGGGTGGCATCCTATGTTGATGGTTCTACGTACGCCTTTGACACCGGAATATTCATTTCTGCGCTATTCGATCTATTTGAAGTCAGCCGAAAGCCTATCTACTTGGCCGAGGCCCAGAAGAGCATGAGTTGCCTGCTCTTGTATTGGAATGGAGAAGAACTATCGGCAACTAACGCTTCTCCCGCTAATGAAAAATGGTATAATCGACCCTCTGCTCATTTGGCAAAAATGGCTATACCATTAATGAAAGGCTCGTACTATTTGAAGGACATAAGCTACGAGAAGATCGCTTCTGCAATGCTAGACAAGTACAGGAGATTTCAATCACAAGAAGGAAGATTCCGTATTGAAGAGTGTTCGGAGAAGACTATGACACACCCTCATTGCTATGCAACTGAGGGCTTCCTGTACGCCTACTGGTACTCTGGAAAACAGGAATATCTCGAGATCGTGAAAAAATCAATTGATTGGCTTTCGAAGATACAGAACACTGACGGCTCCTTCTACGAATGGTATCCAGTATCTGAGAAAGCGTCAAAGCTTAGGCTGCTCACTCGAAAAAGTGTAGGTCTTCAGGGATCGGAGATAACCGATGCTACGGCCCAAGCGACAAGGTTGTGGAAGCTCTTGGGAGAAAACAAGGATGGGATTGATAGAGCGTACCGATTTCTTAATGGAAAACTCCGAGGGAATGGGCTCGTATTGCATGATAGAAAATCGCTTCTAGGAAACCCTTTTACGCAACCAAAGGTATACTCGTGGCCTACCTTCTTCTACTTACATTCGCTAGGTTTGCCATTTGGAGAGACAGAATATATCAATGAACTCTTTTAGTGCGACAAGAAGCCGCCCTGCGAGTTACTGCATTCGCTATCTGTCCGAAACAAACTGAGGCGGAAAAATGGAGGATTCCTTAAAGGCCATTCTGATTCTGTGCGTTGCAGCATGCGCGTCAGTAATCCTCAATATTACAACAATGCGTCAAATTCTCTGTTTCATCTACTTGTCATTCATTCCAGGTTATCTTTTTCTCAAGATATTGAGTTTGGACAACATAGATAACTCGAAGAAGTTCGTGTTTTCTTTCGCTTTGAGCATAGCCTTCCTCATGTTTACAGGGTTGCTTGTAAACGAGATGTTCCTTTCGTTGAGTTTATCCGGGCCATTATCAACCATTCCTTTATTGACCACAATAAGCGGAATGACAATCATTCTCTTCATGCTCAATTGCAGGAACAAAGGAATGAAATCCAAGACAGAATTTTTCGAAAAACTTGGCAATATCGATATTATTCGAATATGTCTACTATCTATGCTTGCATTTCTCGGGATCGTCGGTGCACTATATCAGATAACTGCTTTGCTGCTCATTATGGTTGTGGGAGTAGCAGCCTTATGCGTAATTAGCGTCTTCTCGGACCGTCTGACCCCTCGAAGCATATTCCCCTGGATAGTAGTTTCGGTTTCTGTTGCTCTCATTTTCCACTCCTCCCTTGTGTCGCAACACCTTATGGGCTCTCAAGATGTCTTTTCTGAGTTCTATGTGTTCAGGCTGACCGAGGCCAAAGGGTTTTGGCTTCCACCTGGTACGAAGATGGACTATTCTCTGATTGATAACCTAGAATCACTACTGAGTATAAGTATCCTGCCAACGATCTACACAACTATTTTAGGAATCGATGGCGAACTATTCTTCAAACTCTTCTATCCACTTGTGCTTTCGCTGCTACCACTGGCGTTATACACAATGTACAAGGAACAGACTGGCAGAAGGATCGCAATTCTCTCTGTCTTTTTCTACATGTCAAATCCAATAGTGTTCTATGGACTCGAGCCGTTGAGTCTATCCAGGCAAGTGGTTGCACAGCTGTTCTTTGTTTTGGCGATCTCCCTAATTATTGAGAACAAACTCGAGTTTGGGAGGAAGAAGATCCTTCTGATTGTCTTTGGGGCTGCTTTGATAATCTCTCACTATTCGATCGCTCTCATTTTCCTGTTCTACATTACATTGCTTTTTGTAGTCTCCCGCCTTGGCGTTGTTTGGAATCGAGCTCCCCTAGAACGGACTTTGAGCCCAGTCTTGATATTATTGATGTACGCATTAACTTTTTCCTGGTATTTCTATGTGTCCAATTCTCCGATAAACCAGTTGCTAAACTCAGTCAATCACATTGGGCGCTGGTTTACAGCGGACCTGTTTAGTGCAGAAGCCAGATTACCCCCACAATTGTCTCCGTTGTCTCCTACTGCATCTTCAAGCCTGATAGGGACTCTCCACAAAGCCCTGATTTACCTAGATCACTTCTTCATTGGAGTTGGCATACTAGTCTTGACTGTCAAACCTAAGGTGTTCAGCCTACGCCCTAAGTTCCGTCTGGTAGCGATAATCAGCACCGCAATCTTGGTGCTATGCTTTGTTGTTCCCAATCTGGCACCAACTCTCAATATGACAAGAGTCTATGCACTCGCAACTCTCTTTCTTGCACCTTTCTTCGCGTTGGGTGGCACTTTCTTGTTTCGAACTCTAGGCAAATTCGCACATTCTACAACGAAACGAGTTCATTCTCACCTCAGAAACCTTGAACTGGTTATAGTCGCTGGTTTGTTGGCAGCTACTCTCCTATTTCAGATAGGCTTCGTCAATCATGTAACTGGGGGATATCCTTATTCCTACTCGCTCGATCTCAAAAGACGGGAAGACTCTAGTGATCTTAGCGTTAGGATAACGACGCACAAACTCTATTTTCTTGATCAGGAGGTCAAAAGCGCAACATGGCTACTCCAACATGGCAAAGCAAGGTCAGCAATATACGCTGACTCGAATTCACAAGTCACGGTGTTAAAGAGCTACGCACTTTTGCCAGAAGACAGAATGCTCACTTTGACAAATGGCACAATATTAGGTTCTCGGACGTATGTTTACTTGAAATACTTGAACGTGCGGATTGGCGTCGTTTCCGCGGACTACCTGAACTTCGTTCTCAACATGTCTGAAATGTCGGGTGTGTTGGAACAATGCGACAAAGTATATTCGAATGGAGGAAGTGATGTTTGTTTCGTGCCTTGATATATTCGCGCGCTCTGGCAGTATTAGATCTTACGCTATACTATGATGCGTCTGAGATAAGGTAAGTACGAAGCGTACAATGGATTTAGCGCGCATGCGTGTTGCTAAAATGGTTAAAAATGGTTTTAATTCCGTTTGCCCGTTTCTCCTGTGTTCGAGGAAGACAAAATCCCCAAAGAAATCAAGAACGGACATGAAGCCCAAAGCCGTCCCTAGGTCATGAAGGGCGAATAAAAACCATTTTAGGCCAATTTAGGAACAAGCATGCGCGCTAAAAGAATGATCAGGAGGCTTAACAATGATAGTCGAGTTCGAAAAAGTCCGTGAGAAAGAGTGGAACGCAGCAGTGATCGGAAACGGCGTGAATGGAACGATATTTCAGTCTACGCATTGGGGAGAATATCTAGAAAGAGTCTTCAGAGACCGCCCAATCTACGTTGCCTCTTTGGACAAGAAAGGCAACATACTGGGACAACTGCTTGCGATAGAAAGCTCTTACGCTAAGTATACGATGCTCACTTCATTAGGAACACGAGGTTTGGTGCTTGGCAAGCTATACAAGCATGTTGCATCGAAGGCGTTGGGTAAACTCTTGCCATTCATCTATTGGGAACATGGTCCAATAATATCGCCTCATTCTTGCTCAGAGAAAACTTTCGAAAAAGAAGAGATTTTCAATGGAATTCTGGAGAGAATAGTTGGCATTGCAAAAGAGAGAAAATGCTATGAAATAAAACTTGCTAGATCTGCATTCGCTGAGGGCCATAACGAACTATTCTCATCTCTGGGCTTTTGGAAAAGGAGAATGGGGACCATCATAGCTAACATTGATGAGCCATTAGATGTTATATGGTCGCGGATAGACCCGACTGCCAGAAAGAACATAAAGAAGCTCAAAGAGCGCGTGGAAATAGTCGAAGTATCACAAAGGAGTCAGCTTGAGGAATTCTACCGAATGCACGTGGAAACAGGGGAGAGAGCGGCACAGAAGACCTATCCGTTTTCCTATTTTGCGTCCATGTGGGATCACTTTTCGAGATATCACATGATATCAGTATTTATCGCGAAATTGAAGAACATACCATTGGCGGGATCATTATCCTTGATTTTCAACGGTACGTCATATGACTTTGCAGTTGCTGATTCCAACTACCAAAGATCCATGAAAATACGTGCAAGTGATGTCTTGAAGTGGCATATTATGGAATGGGGACATGAAAGAGGACTAAGACAGCACAATTTCGCCGGTGTAGAATTGTACAAGATTGATGCAGGAGACGAGAAGGCAAGAGGGATATATAGGTTCAAATCTAAGTTTGGTGGACGACTTGTGGAGTTCGGTGACTACGGAAAGATTCTTCCTTACAGAAGGAAAACAGTCGAATTCCTAAACAGATATCTCTCGGACTCTGGAGTTGCCTTCTAGAGGCATTAACATTTTGCCTGAGCAGGACAGACTGCAGTACTTAAATATTATCAGTCAAATGTGATCCCTATGCGAGTTTGTCTGATAAATCCCCCACTAAGATTCCCGGCATCCTTAGGAATGCCTAGGATATTCCCTCCACTGGGTTTGGCGTACGTAGCAGCAACACTTGAAGGCGACTTTGAGGTATCTCTCGTAGATGCGCCAGCCCAAGGGTGGAGGAATCTCCACCAGATTGATGGAAAGATCCACTTGGGGATGGAATATGACCAGGTAGCTGCCGAAGTCAAGAGCATCTCACCTGACATAGTTGGCATCACTGTACCGTTTTCTGCAAACATTGGAAGTGCTTTCGAAGTAGCGCATCGAATAAAGAGTCTTAGCAAAGATATCATCACAGTGCTTGGGGGGCCTCACCCATCGATAAAACCCTTAGAATGTCTAATGAACCCTGATGTCGATTTTGTTGTGATTGGCGAGGGAGAGCATACAATGTTGGAGCTGGTCAAGGGACTAGGTGAGCGCAATAACCGACTCAAAGGAATAAGAGGTATAGCATATGTCGATGAAGGAAAGACGATAGTTACTACTTCACGATCACCAATTTCGGATCTTGATTCTCTCCCCTTCCCCGCGAGAAGCTTGTTACCCATGAAGGAGTATTTCGAAGCTGCAAAGGCCAAATTGACTGTTCAGGAGGCTGGTAAACCTTGGGCGACATTGATCACTAGTAGGGGTTGCCCATACTGTTGTGTTTTTTGTTCTATTCATGTTGTGATGGGAAAAAAGTGGCGACCCAGAAGCCCAGAAAATGTGGTTGACGAAATCGAACAGCTTGTCAATAGATTTCAAGTCAGACAAATCGATTTTGAAGACGACAACATGACGCTAGATAGAAAGAGAATGGCGAATATTTGCGACCTAATCGTGCAAAAAGGCCTAGACATTGAGTGGTTTTCCCGCAATGGTGTAAGAGCTGATACCTTGGATGAGAGCCTTCTGAGAAAGATGAAGGAATCTGGCTGCAAGACGATTTGGATATCGCCTGAGTCGGGGGTTCAACGCATCGTTGACCATGTTATAAAAAAGAGAATGAGCCTGAAGAAAGTGGAGGAAGTCGTTGCCCTATGCAAAAAAGTCGGAATAACAATTGGATGCTTCTTTGTCATCGGCCTGCCAGGCGAAACGAAGCGAGATATTGAGGACACGATTAGATTTGCCAGGAGGATGCGACGTCTCGGTGCGGATCATTGTGATTTTAACATAGCTACACCTTACTATGGAACCGAACTCTACGAACAAGCCAAGCAAAAAGGATACCTAAATGACCTAGACGATGAATCCTTAGGAACACTTGAACCGCACATCGCAACTCCTGAATTCACCCGCAAAGATATCTACGAACTGCGGAAACGTGCCAAACGAGCTACAATGCCTCCACTTTTCAGCTATGACAACCTGATTAGAGCAATACGAAACCCAGGAGAGGCAAAAGACTTCATCGTAAAAAGACTGGCACGCACCAAGGAGACAGTATAGCAACAGTTCACAAAGCAACTGCCCGAGAGTCTCTCAGAACAAGACACGTGTTAGTGCACAACAGACATGAAAGCGATGTAACGACATGTACACCTTGTGGTTTTAGACCAAGGATGAATGATGAAACCAGCAAAACTGCTACATTTACTGAGTAGGAGAGAGAAGGTTCAACGGATCAGAAACCAAAAACTCGACCTCCAGCAGGGAGAAATGATAGTCGTACGTACAAAGAAGGAAATTGGAGCTACTTTGGATAAACGCACAACATTCGAAGGAGTGCTTTCATGCCTGAGATGCGCAAATACTGTAGAGGCAAATTCAAGGTTTCGAGACGGGTTGAAAAGACATTCGTCGAAGGTGTTGGTACCACGCATGCGTGTTCCCAAATAGCGCGCTAGGGCGTTGCTAAATTCAGATTTTAATAGATTTTATTCGGTCAGAACATCAACCATCTTTCCGTCAAGAACATCTAAATACGTACCGAGAAAAAGTCGACACCAATTAAAATCTGTTTTTGTCCGAATTTAGCAACAAGCTGGCGCGCGTTTTGTAGCCAAGTCCTGGCAGTGCTGAGGATGGAAAATCATGGATTCGGACATCAAGCCGATCTGATCATCGCGGAGCCTTACACCGCGACCTTCAGCTTAACCCTCCACAGTTCGAAAAAGGCGGACACTGCAAGAAGACCGAAAGCCGGCGCGCGGCCTAAAATCGCCCACAAATCACAAAAGACGAATTAAAACCATTTTTAACCATTTTCGGAACAGGCATGCACGCATTGGAAGGCCAACCGATAGGCAATTCCATCAAGTTTCGAATACTTATGAGTTGTTTCTTTTTGGCAGAAAATACTCGTCCTTCTCTAGAGAACTGGTGGCGTTTTTCTGGAAGTGCTCTGGCAAGATCATCCTCGCATTACTAGCTCTGCGTCGCCAAGAAAGCAATATGAAGCTCACTTATATCCTACAGAGTCATCCTGCCACTTCAGCGAGGTTAAAAGAGTTAAGCACTATCCAGATCTAGCGCGCACTAGTTCCAAGGTGAATTCGAAATAATCACGTCATCAACAAAGATCTCTTTAGGACTCGAGCCGATTCCTGTATACAGGCCATAGCCAGAACTAAGGTAGCCTTGCGGTTCAGGTGGCAATGGATCAATGCTCTCTAATATAGCGGGGTCTATTCCCACTGTGCGTGTTCCTCGGATATCCCAAATAAGCTCATCGTCTATCCATACTTTGATGTAACCGTTGTTGAAGTCTGTCGTGTTCCTAAAGACTAGTGTATTTATTTTGAACCATCGGTCAAACGGAATCTGCAATGCGGGATTTCTTGTCATCCATGATGAGGGCACTGTTTGAGGGGAGGAGTCTCCATTAGAGAAGATATCAGTTTCCATGTAGGGCCAGGTTTCTGTAGTTCCGTCATTGTTATTGTCTACTTCCCCTTTGCCCAGATTAAGGACAAATATCTGTTGTCCAAGCGTCGCTGATCTTCCGTCTGTTGTAGCCGACAATGTTATCTGGAACATCTGATAATAGACTGCTTTGTTTTGGTCCCACATCCGCTCATAAACGATCCTATGAAAAGCCACCCAAGAATCGAGTGGTCTAAGCGATGAAGGGAAGTAGTACCATGCAACTTCCCATAGATATTGGGAGTGTGGGTCCCAGTCATGCAATACCTCAATCCTTCTATAACCGTCCATACTGGTATCAACAACTGAAAGTCTTGCAGAACTGAGACCTCGATGAACTGTCGTGGTATCACTTTCAAAGAGCATCAAGCTAGGGTATTTTGATGCTGGCCAACTACCCCTCGTCCAGTACGGCGCCGTGTCATCGTACTTAGTTCCGTATAACATGTAACCTGTTCCGTTGCCGTCAATTCCCCACTTGAAGCAGTCGTCATTCTCAAAATCCACCGAAATCACGCCTGAAAGATCTATTGATCCGGAAGACGGGATGCTACGGGATGCGCTAGGCGCGGCAGCATAAGTCGCACTCGGCGCGAACGCGCTACCAATTAGCAAGAGAGACAGTATTATAGAAACGAGAGAACTTGTCTTTGCAGGAATTGAGGTCATCATCTGACACCATTCAGCTTTGATCTGGGCACCCCATTAATCTCACTCGATTGAATGGATTAAGCCTTTGCTATCTGATTCTTCAATGCTACCGCGCGCGACACCCAAGCGCGTATCCTATTTAATGCTAAACAGATTATTAAATATTGCGATACACGACACCAAGGTTCTGGGATCACTATGCCCGAAACGCAAACTTGTCACCTTGAGGAATTGGACTCCCTATCCGTTACTGTCAATTCCATAGATAGCATTATTCTGAATCTGCAAAGCCTTTTATTGGGCGCGGTCCGCTATGGAGAATTTATGGCTTTAATTTCTTACATGTTGTCAATAGGTCCTCTCAAAGGGTCGCGAATAGGGAAGTATTTGATGAAGAAGAGGAATGTGAAAAAACCTACACGTACACCCCTTACTCTTGATCTTCAGCCCGGAGAGGTCGTTGAGGTGCTTCCCTACGAGAAAATCCTTTCCACACTTGATAGTAGTGAAAAACTTCAAGGGTTGGGGTTCATGCCGGAGATGCGCAAATATTGTGGAAAACGCTTCAAGGTATTGAAACGCGTAGACAAGATGATGATTGAAGGCAAAGGAATGCGAAGGCTTAGGCCCGCTGTTCTTCTTGATGGTGTTTTCTGTGACGGCCAAGCACATGGCGGATGCCAAAGAACGTGCTACTGTTTCTGGAGAGAGGGATGGCTGAAGAGAGTGGATTTTTCGGATCGTGATAACAAGCCAGGGGTAGGAGTTGAACCTACATGAGCAGCTCTGCGGACTACCGCCTTAACACCTCGGCCACCCCGGCGTATATTGAGAAAACGGAGCCAATAAATAAACAATGTGAATTTTGAATAATAATCGCCCCCAAGCTGCACCCTAGCGAAGCTATCCCTTGCTTCCTGCCACAGTGAACCAACCTTTTCAGTAATTGAGAACAGAATACTCGCCTAGAGGGCATCCTAGGCCTTGATGAGCGGCCCCAACCCATCCTTCAACGATACTTTGGGATTGAATTGAAGTCTCTTTCTTGCTTTTGATATGTCAGCAAAGCTGTGTTTTATGTCGCCTTTCCTAGGTTCAGAATACACAAGCTTCAGATGCGTTTTGTCAGTGATTCCCAGCAGCATATTGGCTACCTGACTTATCGTGGTAGCTACGCCGCTTCCGATATTGAAGGTTTCTCCTGCGATTCCTACTGTCTTCAGGGATAGCATGTTCGCTTCTGCGACATCATAAACCTGAACGAAATCCCTTGTTTGGTCGCCATCGCCAAAGATTACTGGGGAAAGGTCTCTCACTAGTCGGTTGATGAATTGAGTTATGACGCCGCTATAGTCGCTGTAGCTCTGCCTCGGACCATAGACATTGAAGTAACGTAAGCAGACAGTTTCAAGCCCGTAAGTGTCACCAAAAACCCTCACATAGCCTTCTGCCGCCAGCTTCGAAACCCCATAGGGAGATGCAGGTTTGGGCAAGCAATCTTCCTTTATAGGAACCGTTTCGATGTTTCCATACACAGCACATGATGAGGCATAAACGAAACGCTTGACGCCCGAATCTACTGAAGCCTTCAACAAGTTCAGTGTTCCGCTAGTGTTTACCTCATTGGTTAAAACAGGATTCTCAAAGGATTGCGTAACGCCGATCATGGCAGCTTGATGAACAACAGCCTCAACACCTTCAACAGAATCCTTGACGACTTGGGCATCTCTAATATCGCCACAGACAATACGCAGTCTCTTGTCATTCTTGTGTTTAGCAATGTTCTCAAGCCTTCCTGCCTGAAGACTGTCGATCACAACAACTTCCAAGTCTTGAGCCAAGAGCCGATCAACAATGTGGCTGCCGATGAACCCAGCCCCTCCTGTTACAAGAACTCTGGAACTACTGCTCATATGTCCGCTCACTTTTCTCAAAATATCAGAAGGTCAGTCTTAAACCTTCTCATCTAATCACAAAACAGAAACTCTCAGCAATCACTCTTGATCGATCTGCGGGAGGAGTTGAAGGATTCTTGGAAAAAGCTTTCAAAATGGGCAAGGTTTCTGCGGCTGGAAGCCTTCATTTACTCATAGGCGTGGCAGCATCAACGATAGTAATGGCTGTAGGAACGGTTATTCTGACAAGGCTCATGTCTCCTGCAGAATATGGGCTGTATAGTGTCGCACTGATTCCGTCATCGACGATGAACCTGTTTAGAGATTGGGGCGTCAATTCTGCAATGACAAAATACATAGCCAATTGCAGAGCCTCAGAAAAAGACGCAGACACACGTAACATTGTTGTCGCCGGATTAGTCTTTGAGGTCGCAACGGGCCTAATCCTTTCATTTCTCTCCCTGTTCCTCGCAAGTTTCATAGGCTCCACAATCTTCCACAGGCCAGAGTCAGTGCCCTTCATAACCATAGTCTCAATAACAATATTCGCAGGATCATTACTGGCGGCAGCCCAATCAATCTTCATAGGCCTCGAAAGAATGGAACTCAACAGCTTCACCGTGGTCTGCCAATCCATAGTAAAAACGATAGCGGGTCCAATCTTGGTACTTCTCGGATACAGTGTTCTCGGAGCCGTTCTAGGGTACACACTGTCTTTCCTAGCCGCAGGAATCATCGGTCTCGCAACACTATACTTAGTTTTGTTTAGACCTCTGAAAAAACTGGGAACATACAAGCTCGAAATATCCAAGACATTGAAGACAATGTTGAAGTACGGGGTACCACTTTCCATATCCTCCATTCTAGCCGGCCTTTTGGTGCAATTCAACGCATTCATGATGGCATCTTTCGCCAGTGACGTGATGATCGGCAATTATCATGCAACAGCCAACTTTTCCATGCTTCTCACATTCTTTACAATTCCAATAGGCACTGTGCTGTTCCCAGCGTTCGCAAAACTCGACCCACAAAAAGAACACCAACTTCTGAAGACCGTCTTCACCTCATCCGTTAAATACACTGCGATCCTGTTGGTGCCTGCAACTATGGCCATGATGGCCTTGTCAGGTCCCATGATCTCCACGTTGTTTGGAGAACGATATGTTTATGCGCCTTTCTTCTTAACCCTGTACGTTATAGGCAATTTGTTTGCTGTCTTGGGAAGCTTGACCCTAGGCAGCTTCCTAACCGGCGTGGGAGAAACAAAAACACTCATGAAACAAAGCATACTGACACTGGCAATCGGTCTTCCTCTGGGTTTTCTTCTGATCCCAACATTTGGAATAATAGGCCTCATACTTGCAAGCCTCCTTGCTGGACTGCCAAGCATGTTCTGGGGCCTTCACTGGGCATGGAAACACTATAGGGTCAAAGCAGACTTCAAATCATCAACCAAAATATTCGCAGCCTCAGCCATCGCAGCACTAGCAACCTATGCATCGCTAAACTTCGTCAATCTGGTCGAATGGATCAGACTTGTAATAGGGATAACAATCTTCCTAGCCATCTACATCTTCACAGCCCCCGCGATAGGCGCCCTCACCCAGACCGACATCACCAATCTCAGAACAATGTTTTCTGGCCTGGGACTATTATCAAAACTGATCAACATACCACTGACAATAGCCGAAAGGATAGCCAAGAGCGTTTTCGGTTCCAAAAAAAACAACTCTAGATTGTAATCGTGACCGCTAATTCAAGCTATTAAACCTGCCAATTTGCGGATCTCCGTTCCAATAAGGTAGCCTGTATTTCTTTGACTGATCTTTGCGTTAGTATGGTATTCCTTCTTGGTAGTCGTCGCATTCCTTCTTTATCTTGATCATTCTTCCATCGCTGCAAGCCTTGATAATATCATCATAATCCGTGACATCCATGAAGCCGGGCTCATCGAGATGGTAAAACTGTCTCTCTCCAGCGGAAGGCGTAGAGTACAGCGAGCCATTCCAATGTTCATCATAAAACTCCACAAGCTCCCAGATCTTCTTGGCTGTGCCTCCGCAATCCGCCAGCTTCGTGGATTTAGCCTTGTACGGACACCTGCACCTGTTGTTATCAGTGCAGATTTTTCCCTCAGCGCGTCCAATCTCCTCATAAAGCCTCAACTCAACATCCAGCATCTTGTCCCTTCTCACGTTTTCAGGTTTACGGTTGTGCACCCAAGTCTCCAGCTCAGATTCTGATGCTTCTCCTGACTGGACCTTCGCCTCATTCTCTCTTTGGTAAAGATCCAATATCAATATCTTATCCCTGAGTTTTGTTGCACCATTGACCACGCAGCCGAGGCAAAACAAATAGCCATTCGCTTTAAAGTCAAAATCGAAACCATCCGCGTAAAACTCATTCAGCGTGATGTTTCTTCGCAAGCACGCAACTATGAACCGCTCCCTCATCTCCCAATACCCATTCGTGAAAAACACGAAATCCCACTCATCATCCCCCATATATAATCCAGTGTTCACGATCTTCTCTGGCCAGTCTTCGCTGAAAAAATACTCCACGTACTTCTTCATCAGCAACAGGTACTCTTTCATCTGTTTCGCCGCAGAAACACCCGTCTCCTGCTCCTTTTTCAAGCAGTAGTCAATCAACTGGCTAACCGCGGCTCTTGGCAACTTCCTAGGTCTCTGCATCACGCCATCTCGTTCTCCGCTCAGGCCTCAACCGCATCTTGTACTTAGTCCAGCTTCGAAGCACATACTCCCTCGGAGAGCGTCTCCGTAAAATCCGCGCACTCTTATTCAACCTAACCATCAACCGATCCAAATCAACCATCACGTCGTCCTTCTCCACCCTCTGACGCTGAGCCCTAGAAATCGCCAACTCCCTCATCAAACCCCGCACGTTCTCATCCAAACCCGCTATGTATTTGCCCCAGGCGACAGAAGCGTCCGAAAAACCAACATTAGCCTCGTAAGCTTCAGCCCTTGCAATGCGAATCAGGTACATTGCCAAACGCTGAACCATAATCTCATCCGCCAACCCTTCAAGATTGTACTGTCTTATCAGCTCGGACACCAACAAATCATACCCCTTCTTCTCAACAGAGCATTCGCTTGCAGGCACGAAAGACTCGCAGCGCGCATTCAAAACGCACCTGTCACAAAGCATAAAACCTGCCTTAAAGAACCCATGCTTCAAAGCGCTCAATCAGAACCTCGCCTCAACCAACCTTCCTCCTAACCACGCCCTCACTTTCCTTCACAAGCACCTCAACCAAAGCCAAACGAACATAACACCCATCATCAACACGAAACAACTCCCTCAAACGCTTTGGAATCGTAACCTTTCCATCCTTAAACACCCTCGCCACAAACTCCTCCATGACGCTTCACAATGACAACTCGCAACGATAAGGTATTTAGGAGTTGTCAACATAGTATTACACAAAACACGAGCCTCGTTACTCAGGTCTTGACAAATCCAATGAGAAAATCGATCAATTTCCTTTCCAATACGATTCGCCGTTCATGGAAGACAGCGCTTTTGATCGTAGTCGTTGCAGTGGCAACGATAGCCGTAAGCGCATCAGTGTCTTTGTGGCTAAGCAGATACCATAACTTACGCTTCCCAAGCATCGGGACAATCTACACAATGGGCGTCGAAGCCTACTGGGACCAAGACCTCACAAACAGAACCGTCCAAATCCAATGGGGCACTCTCTACCCAGACACAAAAACCAACATAACCATATACCTGCACAGCATAAGCAACATCCCAACCACACTCACACTCAAAACCGAAAACTGGACATTCATAACCACAGCAGGCACAAACATCACGGAACCACCCAACCGCCAAAACTACATGAACCTCACATGGAACTATAACAACCAAACCCTCAACCCCGACGAAACAATAGAAACCACACTGACCCTAACCGTAACAGACAACCTCACCTTCCTCGAATACCTAGTCCAAAACAACGTAACCACCTTCAACTTCGACATAACCATACGCACCGAAGAAACACCGTAATTGCGAACAATTCACCAAAAACAACAAACCTTATCACAATGCCAAATTGCATAGATCAAACATAGAAACATAGAGTATTCTTCTATATTATCTTAAATAGCGATTCTGATCCTAAATAAGGACGGGATAAAGGAGAAGCAAATGCCCTACCCAGCGGTATCCATAATCATTCCAGCCTACAACGAAGCACAGACCATAGGCAACGTCATAGAAGAAACCCTAACAGTCATGGACAGCCTCCAACTCCCCTACGAAATCATCATCGTCGAC
>Ga0315296_10000565_pt1 | contig 33917 bp, 38 predicted proteins | sample YL17G14_18_MG_FD_203921 | JGI IMG/M metagenome (GOLD analysis project Ga0315296, IMG submission 203921) | Sediment microbial communities from Yellowstone Lake, YNP, Wyoming, USA - YL17G14_18 | ecosystem: Environmental > Aquatic > Freshwater > Lake > Sediment | place: USA: Wyoming | collected... | reverse complement strand
GTGAACCATGTACAACGTAGCGACAACGGTCACGTCCGTACCTTCTCGTTTGATGTCTGCTACGCCAAAAGGAACGAGATAGTCGTCTTCCGGGACTTCACCTTTGATAGAATAGAGCAGTTTATGCTCACAGAAAAACACGGGGTTTTCCCCTCGAAGCGCAGACTTCAAAAGTCCCTTAGCGTCTTTCGGAGTGGATGGTACGGCCACGTACAAGCCTGGAACATGCATGAACCAAGCTTCCAGACTCTGCGAATGATGAGAAGCAATGTTGACGCCGGCGCCGAAAGGCGTCCTGACAACCATGGGACATTTTGCTTGTCCACCAAACATGTACCGTATTTTGGCAGCTTGGTTCGCGATCTGATCCATTGCCAAGGCAGTCAGGTCCCCGAACATGATTTCGGCTACGGGTCGCATGCCTGTTATTGCGGATCCCACGGCTGTGCCTACTATCGTTGATTCCGAGATGGGCGTGTCCCTGACTCTTTCGTCTCCAAACTCTTCTGCCAAACCTTCGGTAACCTTGAAGGCCCCACCCCAGTGTCGTCCTATGTCTTCGCCCAACAGAAAAATTGAGGGGTCTCTGCTCATTTCTTCTCTCAAAGCCTCGCGAAGTGCCTCTCTATAAGTGATCTGTCTCACAAATCTGTCCTCCCTTCAACCATACACGTCTTCAAGCGCTTCCTCCGGGGCAGGGTACGCACTTTCCAGAGCAAACTTAGCAGACGCTTCAACTCTTGCTGAAGCCTCTTTTTCTATAGTGTTGATTTCTTCGTTGTTTAGAATGTGGTCATTCAGCAATTTCTGTTTTAGCCTCTTGATCGGGTCCCTGTCCAACCATTCCTGAACCTCTTCCTTAGCTCGGTACTTCGCAGGATCAACGCGTGAATGACCCTTGTGTCGATAGGTCTTGCATTCAATCAAGGTTGGCCCTTTCCCGCTCCTGGCTCTTCCAACCGCCGCACAAGCCGCTTCATAAACAGTCAACACGTCATTTCCATCAACTGCGCAACCAGGCATCCCGTAGGCAGCAGCGCGATCTGCAATGTCGGTAATTTTCATTATTCGCGACTGTCGTGTACCCATCGCGTACAGGTTGTTCTCGCACACGAAGATCACAGGCAAGTCCCAAGCCGACGCTAAGTTGAGACTTTCGTGAAAAGTTCCTTGGTTCGAAGCTCCTTCACCGAAGAAACATGCTGTGACCTGATCAGTTTTCTTCAGCTTTACTGTAAGTCCAGCACCGACTGCTATTGGCAGTCCAGCGCCCACAACTGCCGTGGCACCGAGCATGCCGACGCTGAAGTCGGCGATGTGCATCGAACCGCCTTTTCCCTTGCAGTAACCAGTTTTCTTTCCCAATATCTCAGCCATAATGCGCTTCGAGTCCGCTCCTTTCGCGATGCAGTGTCCGTGACCCCTGTGAGTGCTTGTAATGTAATCATCCTTTCGCAGGCTGCTGCATACGCCCACCGCAACAGCCTCTTCACCCACATACAGGTGAATTGTACCAGGTACGAGGTTTTGGCCGTACAAGTCGAAGACTTTTTCTTCAAAGAGGCGAATCTCAAGCATCTTCCCCAACATGTTAACAAGCAGTTCTTTAGGCAGATTTGTCACCCTGAGTTTTCGCCGCCCTTCTTTGTGTTGGCTCATTATAGAGCCTTACATTCTTATATTATTCCATTCCGATTCAAAGTGCTCTACATTTGTAGGTTTGACTGGTTGCATAGTCTGGATTAGTATTTTCGCTCTGGATTTGCAGTTCCGAATCGTTATTAAGACTTAAGATAACATACGGTCCGAGGAAAAAGAAATGGCTTTGCAGAAAAAGACAGTTATCGCAGCTCTAGCGATAGCATCAATTGATGATAGCCAGCGTCGTAGCACTTCTGACATCAACCAAGACTATCCCGAGCAGCGGAACCATCAATGCGTTCAAAGTGGGAGTGTATACAGATGCCCTGTTTAACAATCCTGTCTCCACTATCACTTGGGCAGATCTGAATCCAGGCGAATCTACAAGCCAGACAGTCTATGTGAAAAATGAAGCAGGGGGTCTAAGCGTCAAACTGAGCTTATCAAACAGCAGTTGGACCCCCTCAAACGCAAACGAATACTTGAACATCACATGGAATCAACAAGGCACTATTCTTGCCCCATCGAACAGTGTCCCCGCAATCCTGACTCTAACGGCCCATACAAATGCAACTGACGGTCTGATTTTCAGTGTGAACGTACTCATTACTGGAACTCAGCAATAAGACAACCAAAACCCATTTTTCTTTCTATCGATTTTCACTATACCTATATTAGCTCGTACTTCCTATATTAGCTCGTACTTTTTCTTCTTTAAAGGGAAAAATGCGCAAGGAACTCAACTACCAGCTACTACAGTGTTCTCTTAGTGTAGCCATTGTTGTCACGACATGCCTGACAGGTGCGTTCTCCTCTGGACGAGCCCAACAGACAGACGATCTTCGCATGCTGAAGTATGAAGTGGACAATGCTTTTTCGGGACGACTCACTCAGACGATTGAGGTAGAAAACCCCACTTATCAAGAAATCACGGGAGGAAAACTCTCAGTCCCGCTCATCGTGAACGAAACCTCACGCCACTACGCTATACTATATGACCGTACGTCAACTGCGGGAGACTTCACAACTTTCAACGACAGTTGCGGAAATACGTACATCTGTTGGGACAACTTGACCATTTGGCCCGGAAAACGTTATGAAGCAACACTGAGCTATTTCGTGTTCTCCTTCAACATCCACTATCGAATCGACTCGGGTTTGATCGGCGACTATGACAAGCATTCAGATCTGTACACCAAGTATATTCAACCAGAGGACCTAGTGCAATCAGACTCTCCTGAAATAGTGTCAAAAGCGCAGAGCATCACTCAAGGTATTATGGACATTCACGACAAAGTCTCCAAGATTTACGGTTTTGTCACTTCACACGTGCGCTACAGTCATGAGGAACAGGAAAGAGGAGCCCTTTGGGCTTTGAAAAATGGAACGGGAGACTGTTCAGAATACTCGTACCTTTTCGTTGCACTATGCCGAGCAGCAGGCATCCCTGCCAGACTCAACGTGGGTTTCGGCTTCCGTTCTTCTGAGGAAAACACGACAGATGGACACATGTGGACTGAATACTACTTGCAGAATTATGGATGGGTGCCCGTTGACCCAACTTGGAACATTTTCGACGGAACAGATGAAAAACACTTTGTCACGATGAAAAGCACCCCAGAAGTCATGCCCTACGCCAACTACTTCCTCAATTTCACAAGCGGGCCGAACAGTGCAGAGGTGAAACACTCACAACAAGTCACGTTATTGAACTCTCCGAGTAATACCTTTGAAAATGATCTCCTAAGAGAGGTGCTGGCTGCTCTGAAAACGGAAGGAAACGCGAGATATGCGATCACAATTGGGGAATTCTCTGGCGTTCCGCTATTCTTCAGAACTGACGCGACGAGTTTGGACGAGACTCTTGCGGCAAGTGAGTTGAACTTGCAGATCGCTCTTGAAACATGGCAAACTCAACCGCTCATCGCACATGAACAACTTCTTGAAGCTCAGAGCCAAGCCGCGGAAGCTATTCGGAAGGCATGGACACTTATCAGCTACGCTTTCGCAATTTTCATCGGAACGCTTATGGCTATTCTTGCAGTTGCTTCACTCATATTGAGGCAACGAAGTAAATCCGTCAAACAAGATTCCTAGCATCCCAGCAATATGGTCAAACCAGACAGTACCGAATCCTCTTGCATTTTAAAGATGCAAAATCCTGTTCAGCGGAAACCATATAGAGTCTCACGCTAAGATATTTACCAATCACATAGCAAATCGCAGTCATCTAACTCGCAACGGTGGGAAAAGTGCAAAAATCCTATTCAAAACTGTTGGGAATAGTGGGAAAACCGAACACTGGCAAGTCAACCTTCTTCAGCGCAGCGACTCTGGCTCCTGCAGAGATTGCGAACTACCCGTTCACAACGATCAAACCCAACAGAGGAATAGGCTACGTTAGAACACCATGCGTCCATGAAGAATTCAACGTCACCGACAATCCCGGCAACTCGATATGCATGAACGGGGTCAGACTTATCCCCATCGATTTCATCGACGTTGCAGGATTAGTGCCTGGAGCATGGGAAGGAAGAGGACTGGGCAACCAGTTTCTAGATGAGATTCGAAAGGCAGACGCTTTGATTCACGTTGTTGATGCTTCTGGCGGAACCGACTGCGAAGGAAGACTCTGCAAACTGGGCGAGAATGACCCTCTGGAAGACGTGAAGTTCCTTGAACATGAAATAACGATGTGGATGGCAGCAATTCTGAAAAAGGACTGGGCGAAGATCGCCAGAACCGCAGAAACCGAGACAAAAGACCTCAGCGGAATGCTTGAAGATCGATTGAGTGGACTGGGAATAAAACGAGTCCACCTTCCTGAGGCGATAAGAAAGGCAGGCCTCAGCGCTGACAAACCTACATCCTGGAGCGACGACGACTTTTTAAGGTTCGTGGACATGCTCAGACAAATTTCAAAACCAATACTAATCGTAGCGAATAAGATGGACTTACCAACATCCGAAACGAACTTGGAACGCCTGAAGAAAACTGACCGCCTGGTCATTTCAGCATGTTCCGAAGCAGAACTTGCCCTTAGAAGAGCGGCCGAAAAAAAAATGATCGATTATAGACCAGGAGACTGCAACTTCAAGATTATTGCATCAGAGAAACTGAATGAAAGCCAACTCAATGCTTTGGAGACGATAAGACAGAAGATCCTTCTGAGCCACGGTTCAACAGGCGTTCAAGAAGCAGTTAACACGGCCTACTTTGAGTTGCTGAGCATGATAACGGTCTATCCGGTTGAAGACGTTGAGCATCTGACTGATCATACTGGCAGAGTTTTGCCCGATGCTTACCTTGTTCCTTACGGAACAACCGCTCGTCAGTTTGCGTACATAATTCACACGGAACTCGGTGAAGGTTTCATCTACGCGGTAGAAGCTCACGAAAAGAAACGTGTGGGCGAGGATTACATTCTGAAAGACAGAGACGTTATCTCGATAGTCAGCGCACGCAAGAGGGCATGACCGCCACTATTCTCCAAAACGCCTTTTTCGTTTCTGGAAAGTTCTTACCGATCTAAGCAGGTCGATCTTGCGAAAATCTGGCCAGTAGACATCCAAGAAGCATAACTCGCTGTAGGCCGATTGCCAGAGTAGAAAACCGCTCAGGCGTGCTTCGCCCGAAGTCCTTATGATCAGATCGGGGTCCTGCTGCGGCATGTGAGAAGTGTAGAGATACTGCTCAAAGGTTTTCTCGTCTATTTTTTCTGGATCAAGTTTGCCTTCACGTGCTTCCTCGGCAATCTTCCTCGCTGCATCCACGATCTCGGCTCGGCCACCATAGGCAAATGCGAAGTTCACGAAGTGCTGATCATAGTCTTTGGTCGCTTCTTCAACATCTGCTATCCACCGCTGCAAGCTTTCTGGCAGCAAGTTTACTCTACCGATGACTGTCACGCGGACCTTGTTCCTATGTATTCTGTCGTCTGTTAGAAGTTTTCTGAACCGTTCCTCAGCGATCCGCATGATTTCCGCAACTTCGGCTTGTTCGCGTCGGAAGTTTTCCGTGGAAAAAGCGTAGAGCGTAATGGAGTTGACGTCAAGTTTCAAGCACCAGTCGAGAAGTTCCTCAACCTTTTCGGCGCCCTTTTCGTGTCCAAGCCAAGGGTTTACAATCTTTCCAGAAGCCCACCGTCTGTTCCCGTCCAAAATGATTGCTATGTGCTCAGGTTTGGCGCCGGTTTTTACTTGACGCCACAACCATCCTTCGTATACCTTGTAGGCTCCAACGGCAGACAGCAGTGTTTTGAACACTATTCGAACCTCGTACCCTCAGATGCTTTAAGGCAGGGATTTCTTTTCCAGGCTATTCATCGGTAGAACCCGTGTTGTCGCAATTAAGAGTTTCTCCGTTTCTGAAACGATTTGCTTGAAAATCTTATGATGTCAATATCATCAGGGCTCTTGGGAAATGGATGCGTCGTGCTGAGTCACTCTTCACCAAACTCTTCAACTTGTTCATCAGCTTCACGGAAGAATCGCTTCGCTCGCCTATGAAAAATAAACACTATCAATACCGAGGCTACACCGATGAGGATGCCGATTATTATGGCCAGTACTACTCTTTCGGGCCCTGCGGTCCCTAACAAAAGATCTGACGCAGACATGAATATCTGCCTAGACCAAGCAACCGTCACTATCAACGCGCCGTTACGTAGCAGTCGCACGTCGTGCTCAAGGTACCAGCGGATGGCTCTACCGAGCAAGGCTACGCACACACCAATTACAGTCAAGGTGATAGCATCTCCTATGAAGAAACCCGTGAGCCGCGGCAGTATGCTCAGATATCCTGCAATATCCGGCTGCAGAGTCACTTCCACTGCGGCCTTGGCCCCTCCCAAGTAGACACCCAGCACTACTAGCAACACTCCTGCACCCGCAGAGAAGCTTGAAATCTGAACACGCAATGGAGGTGGAGAGTATTCTTTTGCCCACTCGTAGAACCCTCTGACAGTTTTATCGACGCCAAAACCTTTGACGACGAGGATTACGCTCAAGACAATGCCTAAGACTAGGACGTAATATTGTACAAACCCAAAATAAGAGAGAATACCCAGTAGCAGAATAAGCACGCCCGGCACCCCAAGTACCAAGCGAGAGTAACGCGGGTTGTCTACAAGAAGTCGGAGATAACGCGAAAACAATGCAGCCGTTTCTTCTATGGATTCGCTGTGTTTGATAATGATCCTCCGTACCGACGAAACCGGTACCCTAGACTGGACGACTGGAAGAACTGCTTCGTCCGAGTACCCGTCAGACACCAGTATGACTTCGGTCGCTTCGAAAGAGTGCAGCAGATCATTAAGTTCAACAACAACTTTCCGATCAGCACTTATGCCGCCCAATTCCGAGCCAGAGAGAGTGGCAACTTCAACGACCTCTTCGGGACGGTTCTCAGCCTTCAAACGATCGTATATTCGAACAGCCTCGAACATGGCGTTCGCATCAGGCTCCTCGGGATCCTTAAGAGCTAAAGATACTGCCGCGTTGATATTGTCCTCTCTTCCAACAACAGGAGTCTTAACGCCGGCTTTGGCTCCTAGATCACCGTCTCTGTCCACACATAAAACGAGAACTCGTTTTTGCTCGCTTTCAGGAGCCTCTTTCATGTTTATCTCTTTCATTCGATATATCTATTGTATGTTCACTTTAATCTTGCGTCGAAATTCCCTTTTCTGCGAGAAGCTGAAACTCTTCCCAGCTTAGTTTCTCACCGCGCTTCAATTTTTCTTTTGCCCTATTCTCGATCGTCTGTCTGAGTTCATCTTCATTCTGTTTCTTTTCCTTCTCCTCTTCCTCTCGCATTTCTCCTTTCAGTTTTTTGATCTCGCCGAAGGCAGCAGCAATTTCGTTATGCAACGGCCTCGCAGTTTCTCTAGCGGCAACGAATTGTTTGTGCAGTTCATCCGCCTCTGCCCCCAGTTTCTTCGATTCCTCCACCTTTGTCAGCATTTTTCCGTGAAGTTCCTGACTTTTTCTTGCATCCGCGGTGAGAGAGTCATGGTATCCTTGGCTTTCGGCTTTGAACTTGTCTACTCCGGAGCGCAAGTTGCGTATCATCTTGGTAAGTCGCTCATATTTCTTGTGAATGCTCAGTTGTCTCTCAAGTGCCATTACCTTCTCCACGAGTTCCTTGTCCTCTTGCAGACTGTGCGGAGTTGTCTGAATTTCCCAGTCTATGCTTTCGACTTCTTCCTGCAGGGTTCGGTGGTCCACAGATGGTTTCTTCTTTGCTATCACCCTGCTTTTTTCGCCCAGCTTCTTGATCTCCTCGATCTTCTCTCTGATTTTCGAGGTCAGATCGTTTCTGTGCTGCTTTAGTTCTTTCACTTTCTCGTTTACTTCGTCCCTCTCTTTGCGAAGCAGGCCGATCTCTGGGCGAATGTTTCTGACTTTTCCGTTGACTTTGTCACGCTTTTCCGCAAAACTTCTGGCCTGTTCTTCGGCGACCGTCTTCTTCTCTCTCAGGGCAGCAAGCTTCTCTTCAAGCTCATTGATCATACCGTTCTTCTGCTCTCTGGACAAGTTCCTTTTCCTTCCGTATTGTACATTTTGGAAACTACTTTGTTACTCTTATCTTCTTCTGTTGAAACATAACGTTAGGATGTCTCTTACGTGAACAGGAAAATCGGTGGAAAGGCTATTCCAGAATGATGCGTGCGTCGACAGTTTTTGCTCCTTTCTCATATACTATGATAGGGTTGAGGTCCAATTCCTTGATCTCCATATGATCCATCACCAATTTTGAAGTGCTCAGCAAAATCTTGACAATGGCCTCAAGATCAGCGGGTGGGGTATTCCGATAGCCTTTGAGCAATGGGTAAGCTTTCACTTCGCTTATCATCTCGGCCGCTTCATCTTCTGTTATGGGCGCAATTCTGAAAGTGACATCTTTCAGAACCTCAACAAAGATGCCGCCCAGTCCGAACATGATCGCAGGTCCAAACTGCGGATCTTTGGTACATCCAACTATGACCTCAGTCCCCGAGGGAGCCATTTCTTGAACCAGCATGCCTTCGATTCTTGCTTTTGGAGCGTGTTTTTTGATGTTCTCCAGAATTTTCCCGTAGGCATCTTTCACCTCTTCAGTGTTCTTTATGCCGACGACCACGCCGCCTACGTCAGACTTGTGGAGTATGTCAGGCGAAACTATCTTCAAAACTACTGGAAAACCGATTGTCTCTGCGAATTCAACGGCCTCCGACTCGTTGTTCGCCAATTCAAACTTTGTCATTGGAATGCCATATTCCATGCATACTGTGTTGGCCTCGGTCTCAAGCAGGGCTTTTCTTCCTTCTTTCTTGGCCTGAGAAAATATCTCTGAACCTTTCAAGTTCATCGCTCCATTTACAAGCAGTCTATCTATCACAGGTTATCAGCTTAAAATGGTTTTGTTGCAACTCTGACTGAAAAAAGAAGAGAGCAGTTGCTGCTTTACGTTGGAGGTGATGGCGGCCATGTCGCGTAACTCTCATAGGCAAAGGCGATTATGTCTCCTCGATGAAGTATGTATTTTGCACAGGAATAATCCGGAGACACCCACGTTGAGTTGGCGGTATTCAGGTACCAGTAGAACCATCCCTGCGAGGAATTGCTGGCCAATCCGTTCACAGATGTGACTAGTATTCCCAGCTCTTGTCCATAATCTTTGTATTCAACGTTTGCCACCCCCATTATCGCCGTGAAGGCGGTTGAGCCGACTGGCAAAGCGGTGTTGTTGTACCAGACTAATGTCCCATTACTGTAGCTAATGAGCAAATTGATTCGCAACGAAAGGGATTCCATAATGCTTGAAAGGTTCCCCATAGCTCCTGAGAGGACGTTGAAATCCGTGACGAGAGTTCTGTACTCGTTTCTATAGATGCCGTATTGAATGAAATAGTATCCCGCGATTGTGGTTCCGCAAATCGCCCAGACCAACAGGGCCAGAGCTACGTAAGTAAAGGCTCTTTTTTCCAAGTCCTTGCACCTCCCAAGAATCTCTGTAAAGTGTTCGTCAGCGGAACGAAGGCTGTTCCAAAAACAACCGTGTTAGAAACAACATGTATCAGCGAGAAAAGGGCACCGGAAATGATTGCGCTTACAAAAGCAAGCGGAAGAGGCGTTCCAGTAAGCATGAAAGAGATGGCGATCCCAAAGTTGGTTATTATGTCGTACACAAGCGTAAGAAAAGCGCCCAAGATCGCAGTTTCAGCACAGGATCCGGCGTTGTAAGGACCAGCGTTGCTTCTTCTGTACAAACCTCCACTTATACCAACAATCACCATTCCAGTGACTTGGAACGGCAGCAACAATCCGGAAAACCCCCATGGTGAAAGAAAACCGTTTATCAGCATAGTCAAAGCGCCAAGTGTGGCACCGAATACTATTCCAAAAACCGCGCCCACCAGGAAAACAATCAGAGATGTGAACTCAACATTCGGGGGACGAGGAGTCAACTGTATCGCTACACACATTGCTGTCAAGACAACTAGCAGCACGAGTTGACGAGTGGAAAGCAGGCTCATACAGTTGGATGGATTATCCAACCATACCTATAAGGTTTTCTCAAACCCGAATACGTTCGACAGCATCCGCTCTCTAGCTTCAAAAGAAAAAAGAGGAAAGTGTCCATTGTTATCACTTGTCTATTGTTCTGGCTTGGGCTTCCAAGTCAGTGCGAATACGCCGCCAATGATTGCAAGTATTCCACCGGGAGCTGTCACTACGCCGAAAAGTGAGAGCACGCCTAAAAAGAGTATCACGACACCCCAGCTGTGCGTGGAACTTGGGTTGCTGTTTATCATCACTGCGCCAATTATGATGATGATTCCGAATATGAGAAAAGCCCAGACCCGAAAAGAAGAACGCGATCAATGTACCTACGGCAGCCCAGATCAGCCCGCCCAACAGTACCAGTATGCCGCCAATCAAAGACAGTATGAAAGCAGTAGTCGGTTTTTCGCTCATATTTTCGAACTAGTGGTTAGAGTGATTGCTCAGACGATATATGATTTTCCCATCTGGATGTTCGCGAAAACCATAGTGGAATGATTTTCCAACAACTGCACATGATTTTTGCGCATACAACAAAGAATACTCAAGCCATTGCCAACTGAGCAAAGATCTTGGCGTCGTTGACCATGTTATCGATTCTTGCGTATTCGTTGGGCTGGTGAGCCATCTCATCCGCCGTAGACCACACGACAGCGGGAATTCCGACTCTTCTGAAACACGCTGCGCAAGTTCCTCCGCCGATTCCTCCTACTTTCGCTTTGATTCCTCGTATTGTTTCCACCGCTTCTCTAAGCAGCGTAACGATTTTTGCATTCGCATCTGTGGGTTGTGGAGCAACGGTCTTTGAGACTACTTCGATGGTGATCCTTGCGCCAGTTTTCTTCTCAAAAGTTGCAGCAAGTATGTTGATTTTCTTGAGAACCTCTTCAACGTCGAACCGAGGCAAAATTCTGCAGTCAAAATAGGTGAAGTCTTCGCCTGGCACGATGTTCACGGCATCCACGTTCTTTTCTTTTTTCGTAGGCTCGAAAGTGCTTTCAGGCGGTTCAAAGTAGTCATCTCGCGCAGGGTATTTTTCATGAAGCATCTTGTCGAGTGCAAGGGCGAATTCCATTCCTACTCGATTGGCGTTCAATCCGTCACTTGGTCTGCTGGCGTGCGTCTGTTTTCCAAACGTGCTAATCTTCAGCCACAGCGAACTTTTCTCTGCGATTTCTATGAAACTGCCGTCGCCGTTGCCACCATCCGGCACTACCACCAGGTCATTCTTCTCGAAAATGTGCTTTCCAATGAGGTATTGTATTCCGAATTTGCTTCCGTTCTCTTCATCGGCAACAAAGCACAGGGCAACGGTCCGTTTTGGCTTGATCCCCAAATTCTTCAGTGCTTTCGCAGCGTAGATGGACGCGATCATTCCCTGCAAGTTGTCTTCAGCTCCTCTACCATAGATTTTTCCGTCCTTCACTATCGGATCAAAAGGTTTCGTGACTGTCCAAAGAGCTTCCTCGCCCGCTGGGACAACATCCAAGTGGGTGATTATCCAAAGTCTTTCCTTCGTTTCGCCGTTCAAATAAGCGATTACGTTGGGCCTTTTCCTTGATGGAACTCTCTCGTCATCTGCGTCGACATGCCGTAATTCTGTAAAACCCATTGTCTTAAGAATTTGAACGAGTTTTTCGGCTCTCTTGGATTCGCCGTCACCGCCACTCTGAGGAGCTATTGCAGGAACACGAACGAGCTCCATCAAAGTCTCGGTCATTTCATTCCGCATTCTCTCTATTTCTTTGAAAACTGTATCAGTGTTCATTGGACACCGTCCACCTATCAGTCTAGCCTTTAGTCCTTACTTCTAGTCTTTAACGTTTTGCTGGAACTGGATAAAAAGAGCGCTGATGTTGATTTCTAGTCCAGTTGTTTGAGAGCCCTGAGCCTTTTGATTATGTTTGGATGCGTTGAAAAGATTTCCAAGATTCTTTCGCCTGTCGTTAGTTTCTTCGAAAGGATTTCGTCGACCATTTTCTGGCTTCCTATACTACCCATCGACGACAGCTGAGCTGAATCTATTTCCGCACGGTCAGGATCGGCGATGAAAAGCGCCTTGAAAGCGCCAAGATTCTTCCTTTCTTTCCTAGCTCCTCGCATGTTTTTCGTGGCGCTGACGATCTTTGCCAGTCCTGTTGAGAGTTTCTGTGATCCATTTTCGACTGTTGATGCGCTGTGCCGATCCGCATAGTATTCTCTTTGTCTGCTGAGCGAGAGTATAAACAGATTCATTATCCATGAGAAGGCCATGAATGCGATTCCCAAGATTGGACCCATGTCGTTTTGGTTTCTTCCTCTCGAGTACGCAGACGAGATCATCGTTGAATATCCTATGAAATAAGCTATGGCCGGCAATATTGAGACAAACATCATCACTTGCACATCTCGGTGTTTCAAGTGTCCGAGCTCATGTCCCAAGACGGCTTCGACCTCGCCTTCGTCCAGTGTCGTCAGTAATCCCGATGTCACTGCCACACGAGTTCCGGCTATCGGTGAACCGTACGCAAAAGCGTTAGGTAGCGGTATCTGAGCTAGCATCAACTTCGGTTTCTTGATTCCGCTTTTCCTGCTCAGGTTATTGACTATTTCATGCAGCCTAGGCTGTTCAGTTTGCGGAATTTCTTTTGCCCGGTACAAGGCATCAATAAGATAAGGTGAAATGAGCCATTGAACAACGTTCATTCCGCCGACTAGTATGCCCAGTGTTAGGAAGTTAAAATAGCCCGTTAGACTCAGTACTACAGCGAAGAACAGGGTGGACAATCCAATTATCAAGGCCAGAGTTCCAGCCATGGACGCTCGCAGTTTCCAAACACTCATCTCTGTCACCGAGTACCTTTTTCCATGGGACTTCACGCGCTTATATTTGTTGCCCCCAACTTCTTGGATTTGCTTTATCACGCGTCTCCAGCAGAAATTGTTGTGTTTTCATGTTTAAGCCTGACGTTTCAGCACTCTCAAAACAATCAGTGTGATCCATTTGCTCGATCGCCTTTTTGATTCTATGTTGACATGAAGCCTTCCTGTTGGAGAACTCTCCAGAACCCATGAGCCGTCTTTCTGCCTCTTCTGTGGCAAGATCTGGACAGCGTCATTCAAGCGTTCGTCCTTTACGTAGCCAAGTCTTGTTAGAACATCCAACCCTCTCAAGATGTTGTAACCGTAGAAGAAGGGAAAACTCAGTTTGAATCAACTCTTGTTGATAATCTCGAACTTGTGGTGATCTGCGTTGAATATGCGATGCATGAGGAGGAACTCGGCTCCGCGCGCGTGAAAAAGCTTCGATTGAGCATGAAATCGACAAGAGCCTTTGCGGAAGATTGCCTTTCTGAGGGCATATATCACAGTAAATCTTCGATAAGAATTTTCAATCCGATTCCGATTAGAATCAAGCCGCCGATAATCTTTATTCTATTTCCGAAGAACTTACCTACTGTGTTACCGAAGAAGAAACCCATCAGTGATAATGCAAACGTTACTATTCCAATTACCAATACAGGCACCACAACGTAGGTCTGCAAGAAAGCAAAACTCAAACCAACCATCAAAGCGTCGATGCTCGTGGCAACGGACAAAACCAGCAAAGAATGGACGCTCAAACGCGTTTCTTGTTTCCCACTCTCCTTTTTTGTGGAGTCATAAATCATTTTAGAGCCGATAAAACCCAGGAGACCAAAGGCTATCCAATGGTCAACCCCCATAATAAGGTCTCTAAGGCCCATTCCTGCCAACCACCCTAGCAAAGGCATTAACATCTGGAAAACTCCGAAAGACAATGCAATTGTTATCGCGGTTTTGCGTCGCTCATGTGCTATGGTTATTCCTTTTGCAACTGAAAGGGCAAAGGCGTCCATTGCCAAGCCAAGAGCAATAAACAGAATCGTCAAAATGTCCATGTTGACCTCTAAATAGCCCTCTTGGTGAGATTAGGAGCTTTTAAACGTTCACTACAGAGGTCAATGTCTGCGATGTTTGCATTGGAATAGAACAATTAGGCTACAGCAAGAAAGAAAGGAGTCTGAATGCCAGTCCACCAACTATGAGGGCGGTGACAAAATTGGCTATAGAAATCATAGTTGCAGCTTTCCATCCAAAATCCTCAGCCAACACTGAAATGGTGGACAGACAGGGAAGATAAAGCATCCCTAAAAGAGCAAGGGTTATCAGCTGAACAGGAGCCAAAAAGAGCCTGAGATTCGTTGAGCCAAAAATGGCCACTGCGCTTGGACAAAACCATCCACAGCGTTTCTCAACATGAGAGTAGAGATCAATGGGTTTGCACTGCTTTAGGTTTTGGTCTCTACGGTTCCATACTCAAACTGGTCGGCACCAATCATCAAGACGAGAGGGCTTCTGATAACCGATTTTGCAGCTACAGTAACGCTCTAAGGTTTCCTGCTTTTCAGGACGTGTTGTTCTTGTCCAGTTGGACTAGAACCTTAACGGGTTCGAGTCTAATGACGGGCCCGACGGGATTTGAACCCGCGGCCTACGGATTAAGAGGCAGAAACCTACGATTTCCGCGCTTCCCTCACGACATAGATATGGATAGTTTCAAGGTTTTCTTGGATAGGAATCATTCTCCTAAAGCAAGCAAGGACATACTGTACTATGCTAAGATTTACGGTTCTTGTCTCTTGGAACATGATTTCTCTAAGCTCAACAACTTTTCAATATCGAAGAAAAGGCATACTTTAGCTGCCTTATCAAATCTTGAAGTTTCTAGGGATACATGAGGATTTCAAGAAGCTAGTCAAAGACTATGGTTTGAAATGGGAGAACGTCAAAGCTGAGGACTTGTTGATTTCTCGACTAACCAAGTTTGAAACGCAAGGTTCAGTTATCGCTTGGACTAAGAAGGTTAAAGAAGAATGGCCTTGTTTCAGAGCATTCATGGATTTCATAATAACTAGCGGTTTAAGATGCGTCGAAGCCATTGAAAGCTACAACCTGATTATTGATTTATCAAAACGGGGAAAGCTAGGAGAATACTATAATGCTGAAAAAGAAGTCTTGGAGCATTTCCGTTTCAAGCAACTTTTCATAAGGAACAACAAGAAAGCCTTCGTCAGTATTGTTCCCAGAGCCTTGATTGAAAGAGTCTCTTTGAGCGAGAAGATTACATTGGCTCAGATTACGAACAGGATTAAGCGGAAGGGTTTGAAACCTAGGTTCAATGATATAAGGGAATACTTTGCGACTTGCATGACTAGACATCTTTCGCAACCGGAGATAGATTTTCTGCAAGGCCGCATTTCTGGAAGCGTGTTTATGAGGAACTATTTCAACCCAGCTCTGCTAACCGACTTGAAAAACAGAGTGTTCAAAGGCCTAAAAAGTACAGAAACAACATGAGGCAAACCTGAGGGTTCTAAGCTAACACTTTATCTTTGAGGTTTTTCCTTCTTTTTCTCCACTTGTATATCTCGTATGAAATCAAAGGCACTTCCACAAACACCAAAGCAATAAGGCCTAAAACAACAACGTCTTTGGCAATATTGTCAACAAACTCCAGTACGATCATTTGAGGTGGATTAGTGCTGCTAGAAATCATTCTTTTAACGGTATAAGGAAATCCGTATTCAACAATAAGGGCTCCACCGGGTACCGAACCCTCGACTCTCCAAAACAGCCTATCCTCTGAAAGCCTCTCAAGAGCAAATCCGGCCAGTGCAACTATTCCAGCATTTCTTAAAACGCGATTCACTAGTTTTGCCAGCGCTTGTGCTTGTGCCGGCCTATGCTCTTTCAATGTCCTATACATACCTTCAAAGAACAATGCTAGAAAGAGCACATAGACAATTAGAAAGCCTGTTCCAAATCTTCTTAGTTCTCCCAGATTGTTGTTCAAATAGAAGGCTATAGTTGTCCAGAGTAAACCAATCGAGATCAATAACAAGACAGCTTGCACGAGGCCTCGCAGACTGACTACGATCTTCATATCTTGTCTGATATTATAAGGCAGAGTTTTCTTTTATCGTTATCTATTATGTTACCCTGAAAAATCGAACTGAAAAACAGCAAAAAGTAAAATCTCAAATCAATGCAGATGTCGATTTGGGTGCAGAATTATGATTACGAAGAAAGAAGTCCTCCAAGTCTTTGTTTACACTGTCATAGGTGTGCTCCTCCTAGAAGATGTTGTTGTGTCTTTTTCTTTCAATGGGCCTAATGCCCAACCAAGAACACTCTTCGCTCTGGTTGGTGGTTTGGTGTCGTTGTTAGGAGCTGTCGGGGTTATCGCACTAATGGACTTTTCATATCGCCTGTCATCTCCCTAGGAGTAATCGCGCTAGAGCCTTTCGTATCTGCTTCCTATAATGATATTTTGGGAAATAGAACATATATATAGAACATAAGTGAACAAATTGGAGCGCGCGATATTGTAGGTGACGGTTGATACGAGATTCTCGTTACCTATTTGACTCAATATAGGTAAAGACTGTTGAAAATAACAGTTCCGTCACAAAAGCTATGAGCATAAATCCAAGCGGGCGGAGCTTCGCCTCAGTAGTTGCGAATTGTCTTAGGGTTTTTGACTTGGCGAACCATTCGGCTCACGACAAAAACAACTCAATGACCAGTCTTATTAATCCATTTTCACCTATTAAATCTAAACTGGTGAACAGATTGAATTCAATCCAAAGTGTTGGAAGATACAAAAAAGACGAGATAGTGAAAAAGGAAATGTACAAGCTTCTTAGATCAAAACCAGAAGGAATTAGTTCAAAGGAATTTGTTGAAAAAATCAGGGCCACAACTAAAGCTAGTCGTGGAAAAATTTTCTCTATGATAAAGAAATATGAACAACTTGGCATTATGAAGACAGAAAGAAACCCTAAGGACAAACGCTGTGCGACTTATTATCCAAATTTGCAGAAAGTGAAGACTGAACAGAGATTCTCGGAAGGAATGGAATTCATTCAAACTCTACTATCAGAGCCTAAAACAGAATTTGCAGAATCTGAAACAAGATCGTCTGGAATCCGTGTTAGTGTGGGCATCTTTACGAATTGGGGTGGAACGTCATCGCACAGCCTAGAGGATCAAGTAAGAAGCATAGCCAAACAATTTTCGTCTAACTATGATAGACTGTTAGTGAGCAAGGATATGAAGGTAAGACCATCTACAAAACTCGCCTTCATAATAACAATGGAATCACAACCGGGTGTTAAGCCATGAATGAGGAAAAAACGAGTTTATCAAATGTTCCAGATGTGGAGAGGAGATGAAAGAAGCTCACGAACTCTTCGGCTACGCTGGTGTTACAATAGTCAGCAAGAATTCGTATAGTGTAGATAAGGTTGTTCCATTCTACTGCAAGAACTGGCTACATTGAACTCTACAAGAAGAATGAACTGACAAATTTCCTTGACAAAAATTAACAGAAGAGTGAGAAACCATGAATGAACACGAGTATAGACAAAAGCACTCGAGTGATTTGTTCACTTTTACTCGAGTTGTTTCAAAGAAGAAACAACCTAGAAAAACAGTCGGATTAACCATAACCCCAACTCTTAGAGGAAGCACGAAAACGAAACCTCAACCTAAGCAGAATCTTTGAACAAGCCCCAGGCTCTATCTTAGAGTTTTATCCTCAACAAAACAAGCCTGAAAGCTCCGCATTTCTTACCCCTGGTTCTTTTCTAAAGAAAGAGGCGGGCCCGACGGGAATTGAACCCGTGGCCTACGGATTAAGAGTCCGCCGCTCTAGCCTGACTGAGCTACGGGCCCACGGAAACTTCTCTCGGAAAAGAACGTCCGTCAAGAGATATAGAGCTTACGGTTATGTCTCGCGGTTCAATGCGGACACCACAGTCCAGGGTTTGTGATTGTGCATTTGTGAGATTACTGGTCCAGCTTCGCTCATGGTTTGGCAATCTGCCCCTCTGTCCTGCTGACTTTCTATTCAAGACCTACTCCTACCAGCGCTGAACGCGCGCGCTGAAATGATAGATGATCCTCGCATAAGGCCAGAAGACAAAGCCCGTGGGAAAAGCGAACAAGAAAACGGCATCGTTGCAAGATCAAGGCGACGCAGCCATCTTGAGTCTATGCTTGGTTCTGGAATGGTGAAACCCAAGTCTTGGAAATAAGAAATTGAGCGCGAACATAAGGAACATTCCAGTTTCTTTGCGCCATTTCACTCGTTCAGTTGTCTGTTAAAATGAAACTCGGATTAAAGTTTTAAGCTGGAACCTTCAATCTCGTTGAAAAGAGGCTGAAACAGTTGAGCGAGCTAGTGTTTGTAGGACTCGGTTTACACGATCACCTGGGAATAAGTCTCCAAGGTCTAGAAGAAATGAAGACCGCAGACACTGTTTTCATCGAACTCTATACGAGTCTTCTCCCTGGTTTTTCACATCAATCACTCTCAAAACTATCAGGTAAAGAACTCAACATTCTGCAAAGAAAGGACCTAGAGGAGAACAACGGAAAAATCGTTCTCTTAGCCGCTGAAAAAGGCAAAACCGTTTTGCTCGTACCGGGCGATCCTCTCATTGCCACAACTCACGTGACTTTAAGAATCGAAGCAAGAAAACGTGGTATAAAGAGCCGTATTGTTCATGGATCCTCGATACTCTCGGCGGCAATCGGTCTCTCGGGATTGCACAGCTACAAATTTGGAAAAAGCGTCACGATTCCTTTCGCTGACGAAAACCCCTCTATCACTCCTTATGCAGTCATCGGTGAGAACAGGAAATTGGGACTTCACACTCTGTGCCTTCTGGACATAAAGGCCGAAGACAATCGTTTTTTGAAGATCAACGATGCGCTCAAAGCACTTCTAGACATAGAGGCCAAAAGAAAAGAGAAAGCAGTCACAAGCAACTCGCTTGCAGTCGGTGTGGCAAGAGCTGGCAGCACCAGCCCGACGGTGAAAGCCGGATTCGTGAACGACTTGTTGAAACAGGAATTCGGCGATCCACCCCACACTCTGATTTTTGCGGGCAGACTTCATTTCATGGAAGCGGAGGCACTTGTGGTTCTAGCGGATGCACCTGAAGAAGTGAGGAGGCTTGCCAATTGAGCGCTGAGCAGCTTGCATCGAAATACATAGATTCGGCTGAACACGTTTTCCGCGAGATGCAGGTCGCGAGAAACGAAATCAATGTTGACCAAAGCAAAATCAAAGAAGTCGTTGATTGGGCTAAAGATTATCTTGCGGATGCGAACTATTACAGGGAAAAGAAGAAATTCGAGGTCAGTCTAACCGCAATTGCCTACTGTGAAGGTTTACTTGACGCACTGAGACTGTTGGGAGCAGTGAATTTCGAATGGCCACCAAGAACAAAGAGAAAAAGAAAGGCAAAATAGTCCTTGCTTCAGGCGTGTTCGACCTACTCCACCTCGGACACGTGAGGTTCTTAGAAGAAGCCAAGAAAGCCGGTGGCCCAAACGCCAGGCTCATAGTAATCGTCGCGAGAGACAGCACAGTGGAGGAGAAAAAAAGCAGAAGACCCATAATGCCAGAAAACCAGAGGTGCGCGTTAGTTGCCTCCCTGAGAGTCGTTGACGAGGCGATGCTAGGATACAAGGATTTTGACATGAAAAAGGTACTTGATAAGATCAAACCGGACATCGTTGCCGTAGGCCACGACAGCCACCTCAGCGGCCTAGAGCAAACAGTTGCAGAAGCCGTGAAGAAGAAAGGCTCAAAGATAAGAATGGTCAAAGTTGGAAAGTTCAGTTCAGACGAATTGGACAGCTCCTCCAAGATCAAAAAGAAAATCGTTGAACAGTCCAAAGGATGAATCAAATGTACAAGAACTCGAAAAGGTTCAGGCCAACCCTCATTCTCATAGCTGCAAACGTAGCCGTCTACATCTTCACGTCATACATAGGAGGAGGCTTCCTCAGAACAAGCAACGAGATGATCTACAATTATGGGCTGAATGGTCAGTTGTTTTTTCAGGGTGAATGGTGGCGCCTTTTCACGTCCATGTTCGTTCATGCGGACATCGCACACATAGCAGGCAACATGCTGTTCCTCTTCATATACGGATTAAGAGCTGAAGAAATGTTCGACGCAAAAGAGTACACGGCAGTCTACTTCCTCAGTGGACTGGCAGGAAACGCCTTGTCATTGTTCACCGACTTTTTCTCGGTGGGAGCCTCAGGGGCAATCTTTGGTGTTCTGGGCGCAGTCATGATATACGCCAGACGCTCCATTGGTCAGTCAATAATATCTGCATTAGTCTTTGCCTTCTTCTTGTTCACTGTCAATATCGCTCCAAACGTCAACATCTGGGCGCACTTTGGGGGACTCGTGGTTGGATTGGCTCTTGGTTATCTCTTCGCGGCAAATCGCAAACCTTTACACCACGTGTCCTATCAATACAACTATCCCACTTCATACGGCCAGTAAGAAGCCATTACGGAAGAGTCAAGGCTTCGATCTTCACTTTGTGACCGTCTTTGAGGTTGAGGTGTTTTCTAAGAGGAACAGGCGCAATGATTTCCAAGACCGAAACGTCATAATGACTTCTCAAAGCTGAAATCAAGGCTCCTTTGACCTTGTTCTGGACTATCACAGGGTAACACTTCACTGGACCAAAAGTGCGATCTTCGTTCATGAAACCCTCAACTTCCACTGCTGGATAGGCTTCAAGTTCATTTCGCGCTTTGGTGTCATAGTCAGTTGTAAGTTTCAAGTTGAGTGTTCCTGGATAGGGATCGAACCCTAGTTTTTCAATGAACTGTTTTCGATAGTTTTCTTTGGCAATGTAGTACGCTCCCTCGCCTAGTCCGGTAAACACTGTGCCTTCGAGAGTGATTGAAGGTGGATACGTCGACTCCATCACAAAACGGAGCGTCTGGTGTAGTTTGTTGAGTTCTTTTGTGCCTGCTTCTGTGATTCTTATGAGGCAGCCCTCAGGGGTTGCGGTTCTTTTTATCCATCCCATATGGTCAAGCTGTATGAGATAGCGTGAAGCCGTCTGTTGAGAGGTATCAAGCTTCTGAGCCAAGTATTCGGTTGAGATCTTTGCAGTTCTGCGATGTGCTCCCATCTCAGCTAATTTGAGAAGTGTGAAAAGGTAGCGACATTCGTATCCCTCAGACATATTGGACCACCACGATCTGGTCTAAAGGGTATTTGATTGGATATTTAAAAGACTCTGAAATGAGTAGCTACCAAGAACTCACGCATATGTTGGTAAGGGTTCTGTCAAGTCTGCGGTAAAACCGAGCCCATGTAAACATTCGGTTGATACGAGCCCATACGAGCCCTTAGAACGTTTTGGCAACTTGTTAAACGAACCCAATGACGATTTTCTTTTGGGTGTAGACTTGCCTTATCAAAGAAAATATACGAAATATCAGAAACGTCAGGAAAGAAGAAGGGTAACAGGAACATGCCACTGAAATGAACCCTGCGAAATCCTGCAACTTGCTAGGGAGGGGGAGCAATAAGGTAAATCTTAAATCCTCTAAGTTACCTTTGTGTTTCAATCGTGAGAATCATTGTTTGATAAGGGCCTTGTTGGGAGTGGAACTATAGCTCTTTGGCTGGGGCTATTGCCTCTAACAGTTCTTTGGTTCACTTTACACGCTATCTCAAAGAGAACGGATAAACCATTATACAAAATATCTGAAAGAAAAGTCTTGGCATGGATAGTTGTCAGGTATCCGTTATTAATGCTAATCGTCAGTTTGGGTAGTTGGATGGGCAGAATGGACAAAGTGGAGTTCGACAGTTTTTCGGTTTCTGTTCTTCAAAATTCCAATGAAGTAATTGCCGCACTCATCTGGATAGTCGCGGTGGCAATAGCCATTTTGTTCATAGTATTCCGTCCACCATTTAGCAGGAAGAAGGAGAATGAGGGTGATTATGTTGCTGTTCCAAACCAGGTTGAGTTACTAGAGGGAGACGATTGAAGTTGACCAACAATAAGACGAAAAGTTCACTAAGACACAACCCACTTTTCTACGCACTAATTGTGATCGTAAGTGCATTCTATATTTTCTTGCTGTTTTGGATTAGTCGGCTTGAGTTCGCAATTTCCCCAGAGATTTCGAATGTTATCACTTACGTTTTGATCTTCGCTCTTGTCGCGCTAGTTTTCGCGTTCGGAATAAGATACCTTGCCATTCAGCGTTCGACTAGTGCCGAGTTTTCTGATAGCATGAATACGCTTTCTGATAGGTTACGAACTACTGAAAAGAAGCTCATGGAAACGGAGCTTATGTTAACGACTCAAACACATACATTCATTGTCTACAGCACACTTAAGGAAATTACTCTATTGAATACAGATGGCGATGCTTTAGTGGAATATTCATTCAGGTGTAAGAATAATCCAGATAAGGAATTGAATAAAATCGGTCTGCTTATCCTGCACGACGGAAATCTCGATGAGAATAGCGTAAAATGTAAGGTAAACGACGAAAGCGTGAAGCCTAACGACTTGCAAAAGTTTGTGACCATCAATGAAGATTCAGGAGAACCAGCAAAGTCAATGCCCCATTCTCTAAGATTTAATATAGTACCGAGCAAGCCAATTCAACCTAGCGCTGATTTCTTTTACGATTACAGTTACAAAATCGGAAGACTATACGCCAATGTGACTACACAAGATAGAGAATTTACGCAAACGAATATTGTACATCCAACGCATCATTTGAAATGTGCGATCAAAGCACCAAGTATGTATGTTTTTGATGTGCCAAGTGTCAGAATCGAAGTGATAGATAGAGATAACATTCGATATGTGGCAGAGGAAAAAAGAATGGCTGCGGAATGCTTACCAGAGATACTCGATAGGGGCAAAATGTTGTATTGGGACATATCTTTTCCTCGACTTGCCAATTTGTACAGAATCTGGTTCTCTATCAAGAAGGATCATGAAAACCAATAGAACAATGTTCCATAACGTTGATAACTCGGTAACAAACCATATATACCCTGCTCATGAGATAGTGAGATACGAACTTTACAAGTGAAGACCAATGCCAGCAGATGAGGGACCTAGTTAGAACATCCAACAACAATTCCCTCTTTATTTGTGCAAATCTTCTTCATAATCTTTGCTTGCGTTTTGGATTAGGGTTAGCCATTTGTTCTTACCTTCTACCTTGATTCCGCAAGCCTCAGCAGGTGTTTTGCCTTCGAGCCCTTCATGAGCCCTAATGTAGTTGTGAAAAATCTGATACCCTGTTATGATCGGTGTTTCTTTGGTTTTGAGTCCACGCATTGTTTTCTCTCTGTCTCTGATTTCTCCGTTCAATCGTTCCATTTTGTTATTGTTTCTGTCACCTTTCAAAGTGATGTGTCTTATGTGGTCTGCTTGGGCGAATATTTGAGTAGATGCAGAGTTAAACGCTGGGAGTCCGTCAGTTATGAAGGTTTTGGGTTGTTTTTCCATGAGATATTTGGCTCTGGAAAAGAGAACTCGTGCATCATGTCTATCTTTGGTTTCGGCTACTTCTTGAGCTATCCAGAACCGCGTTTCATCATCCATCAAAGCAAACAAGTATTTCATGTCACCCTTGATTTTCATGTACAATTCATCGGCTCGCCATGTATCGCTCACGTTTGGAACAATCTTTTCGACGTAGCCCTTCATCAAAGTGACATACTTGTTGATCCAATTGTAGACTGTTTGATGAGAAACTTCAACACCTAACAATCTCAGAGACTTCATTGTGTTTCTCAAGGATTCTCCGCTGAAATACAATTGCATAGCAGAAGTGACGGCTTGAGGATTATGTTTCATCTTTTCAAAACCGATGTTCACGCTAAAGGTCTTTTTGCAGTCACAACAAACGAAACGCTGAATGTCACCACTTTTGTTTCTTCTCACTCCGAATTTCTTAAAGTTGGATGAATGGCAGAAAACACAACTTGAAACCGTAACTTCCTCAATAACAAGGCTCTTTCTTACTTGCTCTCTCATTTTGAGGCTGAACTCAACAGCCCAAATATGCTTGCACTTCACGCCTCTGAATTTGTGATCTGGGCACTCACAACGCCACTCATCCTGAGACAGACAAACAGCATACTCGCCATTTCCGCTCTGAGAAAGAATGCTGTAGGTAGCATGATCAATTCGACTGACCTGATTTTTCGCTTTTTCAGCGATTTCCAGACCTCTTGACTTCCGACCATCATCCTTATTTGAAGGAACTCTACTTTCTTGGTTTGTGGGGTTTGATTCTATCACACGGGTCAACTCCATCAAGAGGATGTTTGGTTTGCCGACCGCATCCTCTTGTTAAAAGTAATATTACCGTTTCTCCTATTTAAAGTTACTGTTATTTACTAAAGCTTTATTAGTAAGATTACATAGTAAGTATAGATAGTAATAAAAGAGGAGGTGACCCGTGTGAAAGTTGGAAAATACGATATTCCGCAATTCAGGCTGTATCCCAAGCTCGTTGAGGCTACAAAGACCCTATATGTAACATTCAAAGCAGATGAAGCGCCTGACCTGTTGACCGTGGCAAAACTATTAGGACACAAAACAGACAAAAGCGGTGGATTCTTGACAAAACTGGCAGATATGCGATCATATGGACTCATAACAAGTCGAGGTGTCAAAGTCACTGACCTAGGAAAAAAGCTTACCTATGGTCTAAACGATCAAGAGAAAAATGAAGCGTTCAAAGAAGCTCTAATGAATATACCGTTGTGGAAAGAGTTTTACAGTAAGTTCGGTAAGACTCTTCCTACTAGTAATTTCTGGGCAAACTTGAAGGACATAACTGGATTGGAAGCCCCTGACGCTCAAAGAGTCGAGGAAATTGTCAGAAACGCATATCTAGACGATGTTCAATATGTAAAAGAGGCAAAGAAGCCCGAAAACGGTGGCGATGGTATGGATGAACAGAACAATGTTGACAAAAATCTGCCAAAAACACCCGAAGGATTAGAACAACTTACGCTTGGCTCAGACATCAAAGTGTGGTTGCCAAAAGGTGACAAAGAGGCTGCGAAAAAAGCAATCCAGTTGATAAGACTCTATAGCGGAATAGAAGAGGAAGACTGATTCTTCCTCACCCCACATTTTTATCTCTACTGTTCGTAGATTACCGAGTGAGGTAAAAACATGACAAATTGGGAATACAAGTTTGTTGATGTACATCCACCATCTGACCAAATTGAGTCTGAGAGAGAATTTGCAGAGTTGGGTAAGGAAGGTTGGGAATTGACGGCAATATACACCATAGGTGAATCAGGAGTGAGTTCACACACTATTGCGGTCTTTAAGAAGGAAATCGTGTTTTCTTTCACAGATAATGAAGACTAGAGTTGTCAACCGAAAAGTAACAGGCTTCTACGAACGCCTAATCAATCGGAGAGGTAACAGAACTCTTGCTTACTCTGCCCTCAGCAATTCAACATCTGATGCATCCAAACCTGTCGTAACAAGATCCTTTCTCATAGCCAGAAGGGTTTTTTGGATCAATTCCTTTGTCTTGTCACCTTCAAGATTAGGTGTCCATAATTGATGTAACAGTTTTACTACATCATCTGAACCGTATAAAGATAGCATGTTATTAGCTACATCAAGTTTCTCTTTGAGTTCGAGAGGAGTTGGTTCCTTTTTAGTTTGGACGATGTGAAATGCATGCACAACGGTTCTAATCCACTCCTCGTACCGTTCTCGCTTGCTGACAAACTCTGCTCTTTCTCTATCAGCTTTCTTAACTTGCCAATTCTGTAAAGCATACCCTCCGATCCCAACAAAAACACCAACTAGCCCTATCAATGCAGCATCCACTATCGGATCAAGCATCACCTTGCACCATGCTCCCTTGAGCGTAGAGTGCTCTTAATACTTAAGATTGTTCATCAACCGATTTTTTACAGAGGGCTCACATGGGCTCGGTTTTACCGCAGACTTGACAGAACCTTGGTAAGCACTCTCTTAAAAGCTGAAAGCATGTTTAGACATGTATAGACAATCCATACGGAAACCTTATTTTTCCACCGCTGTTCATACTTCAATTCCTAGAGAAGGTCACACATGTGAAGACAATGAACATTGTGTTGATTGCAGTTTGTGCCGCGCTTTATGCTGTAGTGGGTCGTTTGACCGATTTCGGTGTCACGGTAGGCGGCGTAGCTTTCTGGCCAGCAGCGGTTATTCCAGCGGTTTTTGCTTTTCTGTTCGGACCGTTGACCGGAGGAATTGGAGCGGCTATTGGCATATTCATTCGGGACATGCTGTTTCACGGTGATCCTTTGTTGAGTCTTGCAGCCGGAGTTTCGTCCAATTTTGTAATGTTCTTTATCATTGGGTACATGTGTCGTTCCAACTTGGACCGGAAGAGAATTGGCGCAAGCGCAATCATCGGCAGCATCATTATCGGTGTTGGGCTTTCTCTTCCCACGGTTTTGTTGCCGGCTGAGACGCAGGCTTTCACAGGTCTGTCAGCTTTGCAGAGTCTCATTCTATTCGTTGTTGCTGTCGTGGTGAGTCTTGTTGTGATGGTGGTGGTCGCCAGATACTGGTCTGAGTGGACGAATTATGCGGTTGGTTCAATCATCGGCCTCGGAGTGGGAGCCACAATTGTGGCCACAGTGGTTTGGGGTTACAGTCAGATCTTGTTTTCTCCGCAAGGTTACTTCAAGGCTCCAATAGGTTCATCGTTTATTCCGATTATCTTCGTATGGACTTTTGCTACCGAAATTCCGTTTATTCTATTGCTGGGGCCTCCGATAGCTAAGGCAATTATGAGGGCTTATCCGTCATGGAGACCGCAACTGAAGTCTGACAAGAATACAGAGCAGTCGTGAAAATGAGTTTCAAAGCTTTTTCCCCAGCAGGTATTTCGAGTTTTTTCGAGATTTGCGACAAGACAGAAGATGGAAAATCGCTGAGTGATCCCCTGAAAATAGGAGCCCGTGGGGGCGGCTTCGTAATTGAGAAGGGAGTATTCACTGAAATAGTTCTTTCACCTGCGAAAAAGAACAGTATAGAAGTTGAAATAAACGGAAAACCCACTTCACTGGCTGAAACAACCTGTGCCGTGGCAAGAAAGCTCTTGCAGAAAGCTGATTCACCGTTCAAAGTAATGGTTGAGCATCGGATTGAAGTTCCAGTCGGAGCAGGATTCGGCACCAGTGCTGCAGGAGCGCTGGGCACAGCATTGGCCTTATCCAAGGCTCTGAACATGAGTTACACCTACAACGAATTGGGGAAGATAGCACATGCCGCAGAGGTCCAGTGCAAGACAGGACTTGGAACCGTTGGACCACTCATGCTCGGCGGTTGCATACTCACAGTTGAGCCAGGGGCACCGGGAACAGCTGTAATAGATCGAATACCTCTGACATCAGATCACGTCATAGTCGCTGCGGTTCTCGGCGGCATACCGACAAAAACCGTGCTCTCCTCACCTGAAAAGCGACAGGCAGTCAACAAAATCGGCAGGAATACGCTTGAACAAATCCTATCAGACCCTTCGCTTGACAACTTCATGCATTGTTGTCGAGACTTTGCGGAAGAAACAGGTTTCATGGACGACCGACTGCGAAGGCTAGTCACATTAGCCGAAGGAGCAGGCGCGATTGGCGCAGCACAAAACATGGTCGGAGACGTCATACACGCAGTAACCACATCAGAAAACGCAAAGAGAGTCGCTCAAGCTTTTATGCAAGTCCTCCCTCACGAAAGAATCATCACGGCAAAAATCGACTTCGAAGGCGCAAGGCTGCTAGGGTGAAAAAGCTATGAAAAAGTTCAAGAACGTAGCCGTTGGCGGCACATTCGATGAACTCCACAGAGGACACAAGACCCTGCTGATGAAAGCCTTTGAAATCGGCGACAATGTATTGATTGGTCTCAGTTCTGACGAGTTCGCCAGGAAAATGAATAAACCTCATGTAGTCGCACCCTACGAGCAAAGATGGAAGGACCTCAAGAGTTTTCTCACGGAACGTGGATGGGCAAAACGGGCAACAGTGGTTCGTCTCGACAATCCATACGGTCCAATAGCTGCAAACGGAGGCGTCGACGCTCTAGTCGTAAGCAGGGAAACTGAACCAACAGCCAAAGAGATCAACAAGAAGAGAGAAGAAAAATCGCGCCCTCTGCTTCAAATCGTAGTCATAGACATGGTTCCGTCTGAGAATCATGCACCAATTTCCACTACCCGAATAAGATGTGGAGAGATAGACCGCGAAGGACATGTTTTAAAGCAAAAATAGACGTTTAAGACCCCTTATAGAGAAGAAAGAAGAGATATTAGCGTGTACAGGACAGGCTTTGCTAGACTTCCGCTCCATTATGGAAAAGCTCCTAGATATCTAGTCGTTCGAATGCGTCGACTCGCAAAAGAGATCGTCACAATCATACTTGAGGAATACGGATCGGACGATTTTCTGCGACGAGTATCCGACCCCTTCTGGTTTCAAGCCCTAGGTTGTGTTCTTGGATACGACTGGCATTCTTCAGGCGTGACTACGGTTCTGACTGGAACGCTGAAACAAGCAGTAACCCCAGAAGAACACGGCATTGCGGTGTGCGGCGGAAAAGGCAGAGTCTCTCGACTCGCACCGGAGGAGATTCACACGACAGGCGAGAAGTTCGGTTTTTCGGACAAAAACATTGAATCGCTCCAATATGCAAGCAGGATGAGCGCAAAAGTAGACAACGCCGCAGTGCAAGCGGGTTATCAGCTGTACCACCACGCGTTCTTCATAACGGAGGACAAGAGGTGGGCTGTAGTACAGCAGGGCATGTGCGAACAAGATCGCACGGCGAGACGTTATCACTGGCTTTCAGAAAGGACAAAAGAGTTTGTTGTTGAACCGCACAACGCAATTGTCGGTGAAGCCAAGAAGCCAAGAGTCTTGGACTTGACGGCCAAGGTAAGTGATGGATGCCGGAAAGTTTCAGTTGATTTGGCCAGAGAACACCCAAAAAGACTCATGAGACTCGTCATGTCGGCAAGACCGGAATTTCAGAAATCACTGGGCGAATGGATGCCAAGCACCGCTGACTTGAAATCGAAGAACGTCCCTGAATTTTTGAGCATGCCAAGGAACATCAACTGGAAAACAATGAAAAACGTCTACGAGTTTCAGCCAACCAACTATGAAGAGCTGCTTGGCTTTAGAGGCGTGGGGTCAGCAACCGTAAGAGGACTGGCTTTGATCGCAGAACTTATCTACGGTGAAAAACCGAGCTGGAAAGATCCAGTGAAGTACTCTTTTGCTTACGGAGGAAAGGATGGAGTCCCTTATCCAGTTGACCGCAAAGCGATGGATGAATCAATACAGATCCTTAGACAGGCAGTTCAAGAAGCAAAAATCGGTGACCAAGAGAGAATGAACTCGCTTGAGAGATTGAGAAGATTCGTTCCACCTTGAATCGCAGATGTTACCGAAAACATCAGGCTTTTACAGGACGAGTGTATACAAGCTCGTTTCCAAAGGTATGCGGCTCACAAGGTGACTAGTCTCCCTGCGTTTTGTGAAAAAACAGACTACGTACGTTACTTCGAATTGCTTCGAAAGTCAGAAGCAATTACGTTTTTCTGGCTGTTGACTGGGGAAACGTATTAAGGCAACAAATCTCGTAGCTTATGTTTCACTAGTGGAGGGCCATTAATAGAGACTATTGCTGTCAGAATTGAAGGGCTGGTTGTCAGCTACGGTTCTTTTGTTGCTGTCGAAAACCTGTCGTTCGCGGTCAAGAATGGTGAAATCTATGGACTCCTAGGTCCGAACGGTGCTGGAAAAACCAGCACGATCAAAGTGCTTGTTGGAGTATTGGAGCCACGCGCAGGAAAGGTCGAGATATACAACACGCCAATCTCGAATGAAGTCGAGGCAAAAAGCCAAATCGGCTATGTGCCAGAAGAAGTCGTGTTGTTGGACTCTCTAACACCGAGAGAATTCTTAGAGTTCACAGCTTCAATAAGACGACTAGATACTAGCACAGTCAATTCCAGACTTGAAAGGTTCGCATCTGCTTTTGAATTTAAACAATATTTCGACACGCCGATCGCCGCTCTGTCTATGGGCAACAAGCAAAAAGTCGCAATTCTGGCTGCGATGCTGCATGATCCGAAACTCTTGATACTTGATGAACCACTGATCGGATTGGACGCGAGATCCTCAAAGATCCTCAAAGAACTAATAACATTCCATGCTAAGAAAGGTGGGGCTGTCATATTCTCAACTCACATCATGGAAGTTGCTGAGAAACTGTGCACGAGAGTCGGGATAATAAACAAGGGAAAAATGGTTGGCGAAGGCACGGTGGATGATCTTAGAAAACTGGTACGGAGCGCGGAAGGCTCCTTGGAAGACATCTTCTTGAAGGTTACAGAACAAGAAGCAGGAATGCAGGACATAATCAAAGCTCTCGAAGAGGAGTAGAGAACTCGGTGAAATTCTCGGAGCTCTGGAGATTTTCAAGCACAGTCTACAAGGAAGTCTCATTCCAATCAATCTTCTCTCTCAGAGCTGGTTCAGGATTACCTCAGAGCGGAAGAAGAGACATCAAGCAACTCGTCAGAAGCGCAAAGTTCAACACTCTGATCAGCAAATTGGTCACCTCAGTTTTCTTAGCTATCTTCGCAATCACTGTTTTCATCCCGATACTCTTCAGCGATATGGGACCGCCGATTCCGAGAGAAATCGCAATTCCAGGAGGCATCTCAGCGTTTCTCACGGTCGTGCTTTTTCTGATAGTCTTCATGGGTCTTCAGATGTCCACGTCCTTCGTGTCATCCAAAATCGTGGACGTTCTTAGCCCCCTCCCTCTTTCAAAACGCGACATCTCAAGGATTGTTTTCTTATGTTTTGTAAGAATATTCGACATCCCGCTAGTCTCTGCGGTAGTAGTCTTCTTGGCAGTCTTCTTTTTCATCGGCGGCTCTATCTTAGGTGGAATAGTATCCCTCGTAGGCATCGTGGTAACCGAGATTTTTGCATTGACTCTCACCGTACTCCTAGCAAAGTTCTTCTATGCAAAGGTCGCGAGGGCAGGAGGCAGATCGATTTTTCAGACAATTTTGAGATTCATGTTCATGCTCGTATGGATCATTCCCACATTCGCCGCATACTTTGTTGTGAATTTTGCGAGAGAGATAGTGATAGCCTTTGCAACCCTGACACAAGGCCTTGCGAGCGTTTCCCAGACGATTGTTTTGATCTATCCGTTTTCCTACGGATTTCTGGTCTCTTACGCCGCTTTCCTGTCCAAAATTGACTACTTAGCTCTGAGTTTGTCGGTTGTGGCCTCAGCCGCCTACGTACTTCTTGCCTATTACTGCTTGAGATGGGTAACAGGAACAGTCAGAGAAATCGGAACGGGTGCCGTGACGCGAAGTGCCAGAGAGATCGTAAAAGACACGATCATCAAGCCCCAAATTCCATGGGTCGGAATCATCCGCAAAGACATACAGGTCGCCTCAAGATCGCCTTCCTATGCAAGCCTCTTTCTGCTGCCTGTCGTACAGACCGTCGTGCTTGCCGTAACCTTTTCCTCTTTCAGCGAAATCGGCCCCGCTACTGCTCTGGGCTTGCTGACTGGAATTTCGCTCCTAACACTGCTGCTTCCGCCCACTCTTCTGTCTATCGAAGGACTGGCATCTGCCTATACCAAACATCTTCCTCTCAGGAAACGGACATTGATCGCAGCAAAAACCCTTGTAGCTACGACCACCTACATCGTGTCTATCATCATCCTCACGGCAGTTGCCTTTTTCATCGGGAAGGACTTCGCTGCGATCGCGATCTTCGGAATTATCCACACATTCTCAGTGGCTGCTGCGATAATGCTTGAAATCACGATTCTGCTTAGGAAATTCTGGAAAGAAGGCTTCGCCGTCGGAAACATCTACTCAAGAATAACCACGTATATTATGATCCTCATTCCAGGGTATATTTTCGCGGGAATACCGATGGCTCTGGCCTTTCTCAGCTTCTTTCTATTACCGGCCTTCGTGCTGCCAGTTTTCCTGGTGGCGGCGGCTGTAGAGTTCGCTTTGATGACATTGGTCGTTCTTTACCAAAAATAGCTAGCTTCTGATATCAAGATAGATTTGTGAGCAACAGTAAGAAGAGAAAGAAACCTTCAACTTCTGGTTTTCAGCAAATCGGACAGCCTGTTCGGTCGGAAAGGCAATTGCGTCCACGCCGGCCTTTATCGCCAAGATTTCAGTCTCGCCTCTTCGCTCATCTCTAGGTCTCATGCAGCCTAAGACCAGGGGCGTATCTGGAAAAAGCAGTCTGCCCCCCGCCAATACCCGTGCAATATCCTGCGGTCTCGGAGGTTTGACTTTTTCCATTTCGGTCTTGCGAATAGGCATGAAAGCGATTACGACCAGTGCGGATGGCGCGTACTTGGAAATCAATTCAAGAGCCTTCCACTCGCCTTTGAGTTTGCCGTAGTGCAAACCAACGACAACATGAGGCACGAACGGCATCTCTGCCGCGGCCAAAGCCCGTAGCGAATCAGCGTAATCTTTCACGGTGATATCCAGATTGTAGATTTCACGCACGGTTTCGTTTGAACCTATGATATCTATTAGTGCGGCATCGACTCCCGCCTTCTTCAAAGCGTCTGCAGTCGCGAAATCAACTATTCCTGTGTGGACGAAAACGGTTAGTCCAAGATGTTTCTTGATCTTTGCTATCGTTGTCATGAATCCACCGAGAGGCACACTTCCGTTGGACAAACAACCGCCGCTTATCAGACACCCTTTTGCGCCTTTCCCCTTCAGCGCTGCGCATGTACTGAGTAGTTCTTCAGGAGTGACCGCGGAATACATCGCGTTCAACACTATTCCGCCGCAGTGTTTGCACTTCAGAGCACATCCGCTGCCTGTTACAGATACAGTTGGAAAATCCTCAGACGAAGAACAGTAATAGTTCGTCTTATAGTACATGAAGCTCGGTGCATAGAAACGAATTTCCTTTTTCCGGTTCGGCAAGATATCTTGGTCTAAGATTTCCAAAAACTCGTTTTCGCTCGACTGCCGAATAGCATTAGGTGAGAGACTAACCATTTATTCTCGCTTAGGATTGCGCCACCCGTAGATTATTACTTTTCGTTCTACTCTTCTCGTGGCTCATCATTGTCCTTTGAAAGCAAAGGCAAAGTATGCATTGCGTCGTCGATGGCGGAGAGTGCATTTGAAACTTTTTCGAAGTATTTATTGAAGTTCAATGTTTTGAAAACGGCCACGCCCCTTTCAGTAATAGCGTAGAGGGTTTTCTTCGGCATGAGTCGTTCTTCAACTAGTCCGTTCTCCGCTAGGAAGCCTAGACGCTGGTTGAGTATACTAACAGCGATGTCCGTTTCGTATGCTATTCGATCGATGGCTAGAGGCCTTTTCATTAAAGCTTCGAGAATCGCCTCGTAGGTTTCCAGCTTAGACCTTCTCACTTTTGAGCACCTGTTTCGTTCATGTTGTCCAGTTTGAGATAAATCAATTATGAATTGATGATCTTGAGCAGAAAACATGCACCCAAATCCATACACTGGTATTATCAGCTGCTTAAGGTTGAAGACTAGAAACTCTTTAATCCAACATATCGCCTCTGCAAACCTGAAAAATCGTACAGAAAACAGAAAGCTGAGGCACCCATGAACACCCAGATTTGCTTACCCGAAAAAGTTCGCGTTTCCTCAGGATCTGCTGTGGTGCTAGGCCTACTGAAAGCCAAACTGGACGCGGCGCCTACGACCGCGTACCTGATGACTTACAGAAAGAAGAAGTGTGACGCAAACTGTAGTTTTTGCCCTCAGGCCAGAAGGAGCA
>Ga0315296_10000564_pt1 | contig 33940 bp, 27 predicted proteins | sample YL17G14_18_MG_FD_203921 | JGI IMG/M metagenome (GOLD analysis project Ga0315296, IMG submission 203921) | Sediment microbial communities from Yellowstone Lake, YNP, Wyoming, USA - YL17G14_18 | ecosystem: Environmental > Aquatic > Freshwater > Lake > Sediment | place: USA: Wyoming | collected... | reverse complement strand
TCCCGGACATTGAGAAGGCCGTTAAGGACATCGACCGCTCCATGACCTCCGTCGGCGCGCCTCCGCCGTCGGAGGGCCGGGACTCCGCCCGTCGATCGGGAAAATCTCCCTCCTCGGCGGCCACAGGCGAGGCGGTCGGGACGGAACCCAGAAGAGGCAGGGCGAGAAGGAGAGAGAGACCCAGGGGTAAGCCCGCTGCTCCTCCCGCGGGAAGAGAAGACAAAGGCGGCTCGACGGTGGCCATGAGACCGGCGGACGAGAGGTACGCTCCTGTCGGCAAGTCGGCGCCCAAGGTGGCGAGGCCGAAACGGCCGAAGCCCGACCTGCCGAAAATCCCGAGCCCGGAGGATTACCTCAGGCCGAGAGAGGCCGACTTCAAGGCGTCCATGCAAAAGCTGGCGACCGACGGTCTGAGGACGAGCATCGACACGAAGCGGAGCAAGGTTCGAGGGGATTCTCAGCTTGCGCAGACCGCGATCGATCGCAAGCGAAAGCGCCGGCGCAAGATCATCAAGGACGACAGGAAAGGCAAGCCGGCTCCGCAGGGCGGACGCGGCCGCTCCAGAAACATCAGGCAGCAGCTTCAGAGTCAGATGGACACGGCCTCGACGGTTCGCAAGAGAGGTAAGCCAAGACTCAGGCGCGAGCGGGAGAGGATCATTTCCGTCGCCGAGGCGGGTCCCCGCAAGATACGCTTCGGTGAGCATGTCAGCATCAAGGAGTTGTCGGCGCAGACGGGGCTGAAGTCCGCCGAGATTATCGGGTTCCTGATGAAGGAGCTCGAGGTTCTGGCCAACATCAACCAGACGGTCGACCAGGAGATCGCGGCTCTGATCTGCGACCATTTCGGCTTCGAATGCGAGATCAGAAAGGCTAGGGTGGTGGAGGACGTCCTCAGACACGAGGAGGACAAACCCGAGGACCTTGCGTCTCGACCGCCGGTTGTCACGGTGCTAGGCCATGTCGATCACGGCAAGACGAAGCTTCTCGACGCCATTCGCGGCACCGACGTCGTCGCGACCGAAGCCGGCGGCATCACCCAGAAGATCGGTGCCTTCCAGGTGTCGGCGCCGACGAGGAGCGGGCAGTTTCGTCCGATCACATTCATCGATACGCCCGGTCACGCCGCCTTTACCGCGATGCGGGCGCGCGGCGCGGAAGTGACCGATATCGCGGTGCTGGTCGTCGCGGCCGACGACGGCGTGATGCCGCAGACGCTCGAGGCGATCGATCACGCCAGGAGCGCAGGCGTTGAGATCGTGGTGGCCATCAACAAGATCGACCTTCCCGACGCCAATCCGGAAGTCGTCAAGCAGCAGCTCTCCGAGCACGGGCTGGTGCCCGAGGAATGGGGCGGGCAGGTCATCATGGTCCCGATCAGCGCCAAGAAGAAGGTGAACATCGAGGAGTTGCTCGAACAGGTCCTCACCGTCGCTGACATCCTCGAGCTGAAAGCCAATCCGAGCGGAATGGCGGAGGGGGCCATCATCGAAGCGCGGCTGGACAAGGGCCGCGGCGCACTCGCCACCGTCCTGGTCAAGCGCGGAACCCTCGACGTCGGAGATTACGTCGTCGCGGGCTGCACCTGGGGACGCATACGGCAGATGACCGACGACGACGGCAATCCGATCGAGCACGCCGGTCCGTCGACTCCGGTCCTCGTCTCCGGCCTCAACACGGTCCCGGAGGCGGGAAACAAGCTGCACGAGGTGGCGGACGAGAGGACGGCCCGGGAGATCTATGACAAGCGCGAGATGGACCATCGCCAGGGGCGGCTGAGGATGGTCAATACGATCACGCTCGAGGACTTCTACGAGCAGTTGGCCAAGGGCGAGACCAAGGAGCTTAATATCATCCTCAAGGCGGACCTTCAGGGGTCCATCGAGGCGCTAAGGGGCCAGCTCGAGCAGCTCGCGACGGACGAGGTGGGTGTGCGGTTCATACACACCGCGGTCGGCAACATAACCGACAGCGACATAATGCTCGCGATGGCGTCCAAGGCCGTCATCATCGGGTTCAACGTTGTGGCAAGTCCCGAGATTCGCAAGCAGGCCGCCATGGAAGGCGTGGACATCAGGACCTATAACATCATTTACAAAGCCGTGGAGGACATCCAGGCCGCCCTCGAAGGCATGCTCGAACCCGAGTACCAAGAGAGCGTTATCGGGCGCGCTGAAGTGCGGCAGTTGTTCAAGCGCACGGGCAAGCTGATTGTCGCAGGGTTGTTCGTCACTGAGGGCAGGCTGGTCCGCGGCGGCGACATCAGGATACTCAGGGAGGGCGAGAAGATCGCCGACGTGCGGATCGCCAATCTGAAGCGCTTCAAGGACGATGTGAAGGATGTGGAAGGCGGTCAGGAATGCGGCATGATGCTGGAGGGCTACAACGATCTGAAGGAAGGGGACGAGATCGTTGCATTCGAGGTCATCAAGGTCCTCAGGACCCTCGAAACGGCTGCAAAGGCTGAATGAGACGGTCGGAGAATCGGGCCATGCTGGTAGGGCTTCTGACTCTTGAGCTTCACCTTCCGGGATGCGACACTCTCAAGGAGAAACGGCATCGATTGAAAGGTGTAATCGAGCGTACGAGATCGAAATTCAATGTATCAGTGAGCGAGGTGGGGCGCCTGGACGCGCACCAGTCGTCGCAGGTGGCGGTCAGCATGGTCAATAATGACCGCGTGGTGATCGAGCAGGTGTTCGGCCGGGTGGAGGAGCTTTTTGCCAATGGAGACGGGCTTATCGTCTCCGACAGCGTGATGGAGTGGTTTTGACGGGCCCTCGTCTGCGACGTGGGCGTGTTCGATGCGGAAAGAGCGGACGAGGTGGTTGAAATGCCCGACGACATCAGGATCAAGCGCATCGCGGCGTTCTTTCAGCAGGAACTGGCACGGATTGTGTCCCGCGAGCTCAAGGACCCGGTGTTCGAGAACCGGGTGATATCATTTCCCGAAATAAAAGTGAGTCGCGACCTTTCGGTCGCTCACGTGATGGTGAGCGTCCTCGGCGACTCGTCCCTGACAGCCCAGGTCGTGGACGCTCTCAACAAGGCCGAGGCTCTCATCCGGCGCGCAATAAGAGATGTCTCCGAATTGAGGCGCACCCCGTTGTTTGTCTTCCACGAGGACCATACGATAGAGGCCGCCTTGAAAATCGAAAGCATCCTCGACAGTCTGGACATCCCCCCGGAGGAGCCGGAGGGATTCGAGGAGTAGAGAAAGTCGGGCTTTGCTCATGTCATCAGCGTCAGAGATCGCACAATTCATAAGATCGTACGACGATTTCCTGATCACCACCCACGTCTTTCCGGACGGCGACAACATGGGGTGTGTGCTCGCACTCTCGGAGGGCCTTGAGGCTCTCGGGAAGAAACATGCCGGCTTTGTGGAGGGGCCCATCGCGAGGATGTACAACTGGATGCCGGGCGTGGACCGGATATCCACCGAATTGTCGGAAGCTCTGGTGAAACTTGGCGACGGAAGCGGGCATCCCACCCTGCTTGTCGTTGACTCCGGCGACATCCACCGCATGGGTGACAGTTTCGAGGCCTGGTTCCGAAGCAACAGCAGCCTGGACATCGCCAACGTCGACCATCACCGCTCCAACACCTGCTTCGGCACGATTAACTGGGTCGATGCGTCCTACTCGTCCGTCGGGGAGATGATCTACGAGGTCCTCAAGGAGCTCGACCTGAAGATCACTCCCTCAATCGCGCAGAATCTTTTCGTCTCCGTCTATACCGACACGGGACGGTTCTCGTTCTCGAACACGTCGCAGCGGTCGTTGAAGTACGCCGGCGAGTTTGTGGCCGCCGGTGCGAAACCGATCCTCGCGTTCAGGCACGTGTACGCCAACCGTACCCTCGCCAGCTTCCACCTCCAGGCCGAGGCATTCCATACCCTCACCAGGTTCCTCGACGGCAAAGGATGCTACTTCTGGGTCGACCGGAAAATGCTCGAGGACACGAGCACGACCCTCGATGACACCGAGGGCCTGATTGATACCGTCCGGACGCTTCGCGATTTCCTCATCGTGGTCTCCTTCAAGGAAATCGGCCCGAATGACACTCGCGTGAGCACCCGGGCCGGCCCGCCGATTGATGCGAGCGCGCTCATGGCCCTCTTCGGCGGAGGCGGGCATCCTCGCGCAGCCGGCTGCAGGATCGAGATGCCTCTTCAGGAAGCCATCGAGCTGTTCGTCGCGAGAGCCGAGGAGGCCATCCGGTCCGGCGAGGCCCTGGAGAAGAGTCGGCAGGCCCAATGACCGATCCAGCGGACATCGCGTCCCGGGACTCATCCGCCACGCCGCAGCCTCACGGGCTTCTTGTGCTGGACAAACCTCCCGGACCATCATCATACGACTGCATCCGTTCTCTCCGGAGATCGTGCTCGCTTTCGCGTAAATGGAAGATGGGACATCTCGGGACGCTCGATCCATTTGCCTCGGGAGTTCTGGTAATTGCCCTCGGGCGCGCCGTCAGGTACGCGGAATATGCTCTCGGCTCAAGGAAGAAATATCGCGCCAGACTGTGGCTCGGCGAGGAGACCGACACACTCGATCCGACCGGTAAAGTGATTCGCGCCGCACCGATCCCGCCCGACTGGACGGATCGTCTTCGGGAGATCATCCCGAGTTTCGTCGGACGGATGGAGCAGGTTCCGCCTCTCTACTCAGCGAAGCAGGTCAACGGCCGTCGCAGCTACAAAGCGGCAAGAAGGGGCGAGAGCATTGACCTGAGTCCGGCCGAAGTGGAAATCTTCTCTCTTGAGATAGCTGATACCGGCGAGAACTATCTCGATTTCACGACCGAGGTCTCCGGGGGCACGTACATCCGGTCCCTCGGTCGCGATATCGCCCTCGCCTTAGGCACTGTCGGTCACCTCGTCGGGCTTGAGAGGCTCGCTGCGGGGCCTTTCACTATCGGTGACGCGATCCCACTCAGAGCCTTCGAGGTCGGCGGGTCGCACGTGCTGGAGCACCATCTGCATCCGGTCGACAGGATTCTCGATCATCTGCCGTCCTGTCGCGCGCGCGATGGAGCGCAGGAGAAGATAGCGCACGGCAGGATTCTTCATCGGGATGATCTCGCGGACGATCTGTCATGCGTCGTCGGCGGCCCCGACGCAATCAGGATCGTCGATTCCGAGGGGAGATTCCTGTCGCTCGGTAGAATGAGGAACGATCCGGCGGGAGTTGTTCCGTTCAAGCAGTGGGAGATTGAGCACGCATCTTGATGAGACATATGGTGGAGCTGCGGAACGACCGTGGAAGAGTATCGGAACATCTATGAATGGAGTGCGCCCGAATCGGGCTGCGCGATAGCGCTTGGAAGGTTCGACGGCGTCCATGTCGGGCATCGCACGCTTCTCGAGCGCACCGTCGAGCATGCGCTCAAGCGCGCTCTGGTTCCCGTCTGCTTCAGCTTCCAGGAGAGCACCTATCCCGGCGCCGATCTCCGCGGACAGCTCACCACAGCAGAGGAGAAGGCCGAGATCCTGGCCGAGATCGGCATCGGGGTGCACCTCCATCCAGCGTTTCAGCCGCCGCTGACGGAGATGCAGGCCGGCGAGTTTCTGCACTCCGTCCTTGTCGATCGCTGGCACGCAAGGCTGATTGTCGTCGGCTTTGATTTCCGTTTCGGCAAGGATCGGATCGGGGACGCTGATTTCCTACGACGAGAGGGTGACGCGCGCGGGATTGAGATCGAGATTATCGAGCCCTTCAACATCAATGGCGAACTGGTGAAGGCGACGAGAATCCGCGAGCTCATAAGCGAGGGCGCGATCGAGTATGCCGATATCCTGCTGGGAAGGCCCTACTCCATAACCGGACGGCCCCGTACCGGGCGGCGGTTCGGTACGAGCATCGGTTTTCCCACGATCAACTTTCCGTTCCCCGGGCTGAAGGTCAGGCCGCCTCTGGGTGTGTACGTAGTGCGCATGATCCGCCGAACGGAGGCCCCGAGCCACAACGGTGTCGCGAACTTCGGCGTCCGCCCGACAACAGACCCTGAGAATAGAGAGCCGCTGCTCGAGGTCCACATTCTCGACCCGACTCCGCGGGCGGTTGACCCGGTCCTTCCCCCCTCTGATGCTGTCTTCAAGGTTGAGTTCCTCAGGTTCCTTCGTCCGGAGCGGAGATTCGACTCGATCGAGGAATTGAAGCAGCAGATCGCGCGGGACTGCGAATCTGCGAGGGAGTTCTTCGACAGCGAATGATGATGCATCAGTGCCCCATTGCCGGCTGGAGAGCCGACGCAGCCGGCTTGGATATTCAAATCACGAATGCACATGTCGACAAACGCATCCTTGCCGCATCACCCGTGTCATGTATAATGACGAGATTGTACTCCGTCGCCCGTGGAGGATCTGCGAGCTGATTCTGTATGCCTACTCATCTTAAGATTTTTTTCGATAAGATCCTGAAAACAGAAGAGCGCGAGCTCAAGAAGCTCAGCGCCCGGGTCGATCGCATCAACGTCCTGGAACCCCAGATCCAGAAGCAGTCCGAAAGCGAGATCAGGGAGAGGGTCCTCAAGTGGAGGGAGCCTCTGGAGAAGGTGCGCGACGATTTCGACAAGCGGGAGAAGCTGCTTGACGAAGCCCTTCCAGAGGTCTTCGCCTGCGTCCGAGAAGCGTCTCTTCGAGTCAACGGCGAGAGACACTATGACGCGCAATTGCTCGGCGGCATCGTCCTTCACCAGGGACGCATAGCGGAGGCGAAAACGGGTGAAGGCAAGACTCTCGCCGCCACCCTGCCCATGACCCTGAACGGCCTCGTGGGATACGGAGCGCACCTGGTCACCGTCAACGACTACCTGGCGAAGCGCGACGCGGAATGGATGGGCCCCATCTACAACTACGTCGGCCTGAAAGTCGCCTACCTCCAGAACGGGCAGGATCGCGAGCAGCGCGTCGATGCGTACAACTCGGACATAGCCTACGGCACAAACTCCGAGTTCGGCTTCGACTACCTTCGCGACAACATGGTCACCGACGGCCGCAACCGCGTCCAGAGAAAGCTCTACTACGCGATCGTGGACGAGGTCGACAGTATACTCATCGACGAAGCCCGGACTCCCCTCATCATCTCCGGCCAGCCCCAGCAGGCCTCGCAGGAGTACATCAAGTACGACCGGATTGTCCGCCGGCTGAGAAAGGACGTCCACTTCGAGCTCGATGAGAAGGAAAAGAGCTCCTCTCTGACCGAGGAGGGCATCGACGCGGTCGAGAGGACGCTTGGGATCGCCGATCTGTACGATCCGGACAACGCCATGCACGCTCACCACATACAGCTTGCCCTCAAGGCGCACGCGTTGTTCACCAAGGACATCGACTATGTGGTGAAAGACGGGCAGGTCGTCATCGTCGACGAGTTCACCGGCCGGCTGATGGTCGGCCGGCGGTTCTCCGAGGGACAGCATCAGGCGATCGAGGCGAAGGAGAACGTCAAGGTCCAGTCGGAGACCCAGACGATGGCCACAATCACCATCCAGAACTACTATCGCCTCTATGAGAAGCTCGCCGGTATGACCGGAACGGCGAAGACCGAGGAGGAGGAGTTCCGGAATATCTACGGCATGGACGTGGTCGTCATCCCGACCATTAAGCCGATGATCCGGAAGGACCGGTCGGACTTCGTCTACAAGACCAAGAAGGGCAAGTTCCGCGCGGTGCTCGAGGACATCAAAGACTGCTACACGCGCGGCCAGCCCGTGCTGGTCGGCACGACAGCGGTCGAGACGAGCGAGATGCTCTCGCAGATGCTTCGGCGCGACAGAATCCCCCACAACGTCCTCAACGCCAAGCACCACGAGCGCGAGGCGGAGATCATCAAGGACGCCGGCCAGCAGAAAGCCATCACCATCGCCACCAACATGGCCGGACGCGGTACCGACATCAAGCTCGGCGAGGGCGTCAAGAACCTCGGCGGCCTGCACATCGTCGGGACCGAGCGCCATGAGTCCAGGCGCATCGACAACCAGCTCCGTGGACGATCCGGACGTCTCGGCGACCCCGGCTCGTCACGATTCTACGTCAGTCTCGAAGATGACCTCATGCGCATCTTCGGCGGCGACAGGGTCAAGGACCTCATGGACCGCTTCGGCCTCGATGAGGACACGCCCATCGAGTCCGGACTCGTGAGCAGACAGATCGAGAACGCCCAGAAGAAGGTGGAGTCACACAACTTCGACATCCGCAAGCACGTCCTCAAGTACGACGACATCATGGAGCGCCAGCGCTCCGTGATCTACCGCGAGCGCAACGCGGTCCTCGACGGCGAGGACCTGAAGGACAACCTGCTCAGGTACATAGACGATGTCGTCGAGGGCGCCGTCAACGATCATTGCGATCCCAGGCTGAAAAAGCACGACTGGCACTACGAAGGCCTTCTCACCAAGCTCCGGACCGTCATCCCCCTCGGCAAGACCATCCAGCTTCCGGAGATCAAGGACAAGGAACCCGAGCAGCTTAAAGAGATGTTCGGCAAGCAGGGCCGCAAGCTGTATGAGCTCAAGGAGAGGATGATCGCGGAGTCGGGTATGGACATGCGCGACCTCGAGCGCTACGTGGTCCTCAACATGATCGACCGCCACTGGGTCGATCACCTGAGAGGCCTTGACGACCTGCGCGACGGCGTCGGCATGCAGTCATACGCCCAGAAGGACCCGCTCGTGGAGTACACGAAAGAATCACACCTCATGTTCGAGGCCATGTACCGCCGCTACAAGGAGGAATCCCTGCGCTACATCTTCGCCGCCCAGGTCGTCAGGCGCGAAAAATCGATCTATGACAGCGCGATGACCACCACCCACGGCGGCACAGTCGGCCGCAGGCAGCCCGTCGTCAAGAAGGAGGCCGAGAAGGTCGGCCGCAACGACCCATGCCCCTGCGGCAGCGGCAAGAAATACAAAAAATGCTGCGGCAGAAAGGGAGCGTAGGTGCCGTCCGCCGTGCTGGCAGCTTCAAGTAAGTAGCCCGGCAAATTTGCCGGGCTGCGATACTGGACACAATCATGTGGCGCCTCCAAGCGAGCGGAGCGAGCTTGGAGGTGTATCAGCTAATGTAGACTACGGATCGCCCTCGAGCCTTTCACGGATTCGAGGTCGCAGCGGAGTCAACATTAGCTGAGACACCTCCAATCCGCCCGGGGCGGATTGGAGGCGCCACCGACCTGTAAATATCCGCATCGAGTTCTTCCTCCTCATTCGGGATCTGGATCGTTCACTGTCGCGTCGTAAACTGCGTAGTAAGTAGCCCGGCAATTCATTTGCCGGGCCTTCTGCCCTATAATCGTCGTATGGTCAACTACAGGCGCATCAAGACAGGGAATGCCGACGACCATTTCTTCTTCTCAATAGTCACCGAGGACCGAAAACCCCGGTTTAACAAGCCCGAGATCAACACTCTTGTTCTCCGCATTATGAAAGCGGTTGAAGCCGAATCCGGCTTCCAGTTCACCGCCTGAGTGATACTTCCCGATCACTTGCATTGGCTGATAATGGCAGGGACAGCTGATTACTCAAAGGCGATCTGGGCGTTCAAACGAGGCGTAAGCGCGGAATTCAAGAAAACACGGACCATTTCAATGGGCGACACACTCTGGCAGGACCGATTTTGGGAGCACACTATCTGGGACGACGACGATTACTGTCGGCATGTTGATTACACCCATTACAATCCTGTCAAACACGGCTACGTCCAATCCCCGAGAGATTGGCCATGGTCGAGTTTCAGTGAATATGTCAAAGACGGCGTATATCCGGAGGATTGGGCGAACGGCGAAGATATCATGATTGACGGAATGGAATATGATTGTCCGGTTAAGAGAATGCCCGGCAAGTGAATTGCCGGGCTACTAGCCCGAACACGCACTTGCGGTTAAGAGAAGCACCAGAATAAGAACAGCAGGTGCAATTCTGAATGTATTCATGGCATTCGTCTCCTTTCTTTCATTGACTTGGATCGTCAACTGTGTACTCCCATACGTCATACGCAACGTAGGAATGAGGTGGATTGGAAGGGCTACCCGCTCGGTAATTGTAGGCTACCAAGCGGTGCGTTCCGTTGCCGTACTTGCAGCTGTCGAACACAGGGTCATACCACCCCTCCTGACCGTTGTCGCAGGGGGTCAGTATCGAGCTGTCGCAACCCACGGGAGGCCAGTTTATACGCATTCTGTTCGGGAACGGCGGGTCCCAGTCTTTCCAGATCTCGGAGTGGAAACCAAGCTCGACGCGGCAGTCACTGCAGTCGTAGAAACCCCCGCAGCACTCCGAGCAGTCCGTGATCACCTCCCGGTTGTTTACGATGAGCTTGAAGAGATAAGCCTCCGTCTGGTTGGCGGTGATGGGAAAATCCTCCAGCGGGTTTGTTACCGGGGTCTTGATCGGCGGCTCCCAGCAGGCCTCGACCGCGTAGCCCGCCACGATCTTGTCCGCCGGCATATAGATCCTGTACGTGCGCGAGACCTCGCTGTCGACCGAGAACATGTGCCGCTCCTCGTGCGAGTAGAAGTTCAGGTACGCATTCAGGTCGGCATTCGGGACGCCGGACGCATACCTGCCCCGCCATTAGTTGAAGACGGGCATCTGGCTTCCCGAATCGTAGTTCGGACTCCATCGGGGAGTGTAACCGTCCGGATTCAGCAACTCCGGATCGCCCATCTCTCGCCATGAGATGCGGAAGAAGGGCATGGGCAGCTCAGTCCATGTCTGATTATACTTGACTGGATTCGGGTACTCATACGACCCGTTAAACATGATGATGCCCTTCACGTCGAAGCCGGTGTACTGCGGGAAGCCCTTGAAGGGATGGGTGATTTTGATGGTGAGGTCGATTGTGCTGTCACCGTTGTTCTTGATACCGGTGATCTGCAAGCAGTTCTTGCAGTATTCCTCGAGGAACTTAAGCGCGTTGAGGTGCAGGTGCATGTCCCGTCGCGGGACCACATCCACACGCTCGTGCGCAGCGTCGATGAAGAATTCTCCCTCCCACCACAGCCTATAAGGCCCGTCGCGGTCGGCGGCAAGCGCAGTCAGGTCGGTCGGCTCGATTTGATCACCTCCAGGAGCAACCGGCACCAAAGGATTCCGACCCGCGTGCGCGCAGCCGACAACCGTGGCTGCTAGAATAACGACCAGAAGTAGGTGACGCATAGATTCCCTCTTTGTCCTGACGTCTTCGGATCGCTTAAGGAGTCAACACCACCTCTTAAGCTTTCCTATCACCCTATTACCACCTCTGAACAGATTCGTCAAGGGGCAATGAGACTTTCGCACTGAAGTAGGCGTTTACTTACTTGGACCCCTCTGGAGCGGGCAGCCCGGGTTCGGGATTTCTTCCTTCCCGCTGCTCACTGAAGATGCGGACTGGAAAGTCCGCGCTCCGGGGGGGGAGATGCATGCGCTTCACTGCAACAGGTCGTCCAGCGTGGTTTTGAGGTCGTCGCCCCTGATCAGGGTCGTTGCGTTGTCCGCCCACGCTTTGAGGCGAGCAAGTGCGCTCATCCATTCGTCCGACAGCTTGAAGCTGTCGGCACGCCTGGCGGCCTGAAGATACGCCACGTACGCCCACACCCTGAATGGATTCACCTGCCCGCTGTCCAATTCGGATTCGAGGAACCCGCGCACCGCGTCGGAGGTGGTCCGAAACAGCTCGGTATTCGCGGGAATGAAATACGCCAGAAGCTCGATCTCGCCCTCCGGGACATAGACCTCCTCGCCCGCCTGCCTGTCCGACCAGTCGGTGACGACAACATGCGCGACCATCGGCATGCAGCCCACAAGGAGATCGGTGAGCGTGCCCTCCTGGTAGATGTCGAACCAGGCGGTGCTGGTGATGTACTCGATATCCGGATGCTGCATGGCGCGGTCCATGAGGTTGCAGAAGGCCGGCAGGGCGGCGCGAAGGCGCTCGCGACGGGCGTCGTCATAAGGCTCGCCCATGTAGCGGGCGTCGGCGTCGAAGGCCTCCTTCGCCAGAAGCGCGAGCGTGAAGTCAGTCGATGCCATCAGCGGCTCGGCGATCGACAGCAGATGGTCCGCATCGTCGGGATATAAATCCATATCGAACCATCTGAGCGCCTCCAGCCCGGCCACATTCTCGATCGGATCATCCGACGACAACAGGCCGGCGATATTCGTCCGAGAGATCGGACCGAGAATGCCCAGAAGCGTCTCGGGTCCGAGGCTGGCCTGATCGAGCTCGACGCCGTAGAACGGCATGCCCCTTCGAGCTTCCAGCCGCCCGGGAGTCTGCACGTACGTGCAGACCCAGTCGGAGACGGTCCGCTTCCACTCATCGCTCAGGCTGACTTCGCCCCCGAACTGGCTTCCCGGGCCGATAAGCTTGCCAGCGATCAGCCCGTACAGATACTCGCCCACCGCGGGCTGCACCGACGGATCGAACAGGACCGCCTCAAGAAGCGGCAAGCCGTCCACGTCGAGGTCCGTCCCGCGAAACACGAGTTGGTTCGCGTAGAAGCCTTTCAGGTCGGTCGATTCCCGGTACAGCTCGATGGCCCGATCCTGGCCGCCTTCCATCTGAAGGAGGACGACCAGGCCGAACCCGCAGAAGTAGATTCGCACATGGTCTTCGGCGTCAAGAGTGGACTCGTCGAATTCCGGGCGCGTGAAGTCGCCGCGATCGGCGACGAAAGTCGCGGCCTCGCGACGTATGTAGGCCGTGACCGCGTCCGGACCGATCCCCTTGATCGCGCATTCGAGCACGATCGACCGCACCCAGAGCTCCTCCATGAGAGGAAGAAAGCCGGATTCCGCCGGGTCCATGGACCGGACCTGCTCTATCAGCGACAGCAGCCTGATCGAGTTCGCGTCGGTTCGACCCGACGCCTTCGCGGCTGTCGAGTCGATCTCCGGAATGCTGCGGCTGTGGACCTCGAGGCGGCGCGTACGGGCTATGTTCCCGGTGAGAGCCGGACTGTACGCCGTCTCGAGCGATGTCACCTTCCCAATGAGATATTCCATCAGGACCGAGAACTCATCGAGCGAGGCCTGGTCCTGGGCGCGCGCCGTACCGATGAATCCGGTTCCGACCAGAATCACGGCTGTCAGAAGGACAATCCAGGTCTGTCTCATGGCGGCAGAAAAGATACTCGCAGTACCTGGCGGGCGCAAGGCGTGCCCGAAAGCAGCCATTTTCATCCCCGGGATGCTCCCGTCCCACTTTCCGAGCAGGCTTGGCATCGGATATAATCCATGGTGGAAACGACGGGTCTGAAGGGGTACGGAGGTGCGTTAGACGTATGTCCGGTCACAGCAAGTGGAACACGATTAAGCGCAAGAAGGGCGCCGCGGACGCGCGGCGCGGCAAGCTCTTCTCGAAGCTGATCAAGGAGATCAGTGTAGCGGCGAAGGAAGGCGGGGGCGATCCGGCGTCCAATGCCCGGCTGAAGCACGCGATCGACAAGGCGAAGCAGAACAACATGCCCGCCGACAATATCGATCGGGCGATCAGACGCGGGACGGGGGCGGATGCGGACGCGGCGGCGTTCGAGCAGATTACGTACGAGGGTTATGGCCCGGCGAGCGTGGCGTTTCTTGTGGAGGCTCTCACCGACAACAAGAACCGGACCGCCGCCGATATCAGGCACCTGTTCACCAAGTCCGGCGGCAAGCTCAGCGGATCGGGCAGCGTGGCATTCCTGTTCGAGCGCAAGGGATTCGTCCAGGTCGACAAAGATGACGTGACCGAGGAGCAGATCTTCGAGGTGGCGATCGAGGCCGGCGCGGAGAATGTCGAGGACGGCGGCGAAACCTGGGACATCTACTCGGACTACACCGATTTCGATATCGTCAGAATCGCTCTCAGGAAAGCGGGGCTTAAGATCGAGAACTCCGAGCTCATTATGCAGCCGTCGAGATCGGTCAAGCTTGCCGGTAAGGAGGCCCAGACAACGCTCAAGCTGATGGAATGGCTCGAGGACAACGAGGATGTCCAGAGTGTCTGGGCGAATTTCGATATCGATGAATCCGAGATGGAGGCCTACGAGGGCTGATTGATCGAGCCGGCCCTGTCGTGATCCAGACCTGTTGCATGCCCCCTACCCGGGGGCTTTTCTTTGCGCAGTGAAGCGGAATTCGCCATCGCGCTTGTTACGCACTATCACGGCTCGTATACTCAACTCCGTGCTGCAGCACGCGACGATACTCAACCTCCTTCCGCCCGATGAAACGGACGAGAAACTGCTGTGCTCGAAGCTCGGTGCGGAGACGTGCACGCTGATCGCGGGCTCGGAGGTGCGCGAGCGCGGGGCCCGCCGCGGGCTCGCGTACGCGAGGAAAAAGCACCGAGAGTCGGGAGGGGGGATTTTCGCGGTCCACTCCCGCGACTGGTCGCGCCAGACTCAGCGGACCGCGCTGTACGGTCTCGCGCTGCTTGTTCCGGCCTCGCGCCGCGCTGCTATCGATGCGCGGGGAAAAACGATCCCCCTCACATGGTCGGGCTTCATCTTCGGCGAATATCCGAGATCGATCTCACAGATAATCGCGGGGAGAAGGCTTCTGGCGCACACCCGGTCTCTCGTCAGGAAGGGCCTTGCGAGGCAGCCGGTACACCGCACGGCGCAGCCCGGAACATTCGACAACATTCTTTACATGCGAACCGATCTCTGGTACGGGGTCAAGGCCGGCGGGAGTATCGGGCACGTGGCCGGGGTGATCGACGGCTTCGTGCGGAACAGGGTGGCGGTCCGGATACTGTCGTGGGAAAGACCGCCGCTCGTCGACCCCTCCCTCAAGCTCATCACGATTCTCCCCGGAAGGTACTTCACAAACGACAGGGAGCTTGCGCTGCTTGCCTACAACGGTCGACTGGTCTCCGGCATCGCGCGACTGGCCGGGGAGCTGATTCCGGACGCCGTCTATGCGAGGTATTCGCTGGACTGCTGGGCACCCGTCTCAATATCCGAGATGTACCAGATCCCCCTGATTCTCGAATACAACGGGAGCGAGGTCTGGATCGAGAAACACTGGGGACGGGGCCTGAGATATCCCGACGTCGCCGGCAACATCGAAGATTGGGTCCTAAAAAACGCCGAGATGATCGTAGTCGTCTCCCGTCCGCTCAAGGACGAGCTCGTGAGGAGAGGCTTCGAGCCGCGACGAATCCTGGTGAATCCCAACGCGGTCGATCCCGACAGGTTCGATCCGTCGAAGTACCCCGAAGAGGAGATCAACGAGCTCAAGGCCCGACTGGGTATACCGGAGGGCACTATTGTCGCGGGGTTCATCGGCACTTTCAGCCCATGGCACGGGGTGGAGGTGCTGGCGAAGGCCATCCCTCTCGCTCTGAAAAACTGTTCGAGACTGCGTTTCCTGCTCATCGGCTCCGGCCCGATGTTCGACAAGGTGACCGATCAGCTCAGGCTTGCGGATGTGCTGGACCGGGTGATATTCACGGGGCTTGTGCCGCAGGATGTAGCTCCGAAATACCTTCTGTGCTCCGACTTCTTCCTCAGCCCGCACGTGCCGAATCCGGACGGCACCCCGTTCTTCGGAAGCCCGACCAAGATGTTCGAGTACATGGCGCTCGGCAAGGGGATCATCGCCAGCGATCTCGATCAGCTCGGCGAGATTCTCAGCCATGAGGAGACCGCGCTCCTTGTGCCGCCCGGCGATGCGGGGAAGCTGGCGGGCGCGATCGAGCGCCTGTACGAGGATCGGGAACTGTCCGACCGTCTCGGCAGAACGGCTCGCGAGGTCGTGCTGAGGGACCATACATGGGAGGCGCATGTCGGGCGAATCCTGGATCATCTGTATAGTCTCTGAGCCCGAAAATCCGCTCGACCGCGGGAAGATTCGGCGATCCGATGGTATCCTGAGCCGGGAATCATGTGCTGTTGTATGAAGAAATTCATCGGATTTCTTTTCGTCATCGCTGTACTTGCCGAGTGCTGCCTTCTTTGGTGGATCAAGACCGGTGCACCGGGCGGGCCGCTCGGATGGGTCGAGACGGCGGACGCGTCGGTGTACTACGGTCCCGGCGCTCCCGATCCGCCATACCGGCTGAGTCCCGAGGATCGCGAACTGCTGGTGAATGCGGTCGCCGATGCTCACGCGCTCAGCAGTGCCAGCGGCGAATTCGACAGGATCACCGCGCTACGAAACTGGGCGCGGAGCACGTGCCCCGAGTTCGGCACGAAAAGCCCTCCCACAAACGATCCATCGGATATCCTCCAGTCGTTCGAGTCGGGAGTCGGCGGATCGTGCGGGTCGATCGCCTCGGTCTATGCGGCCGCGCTGATCGCGCACGGGTACCGCGCGAGAATCGTGCAACTGATCCGCGACGATAACGACATCCCCCGCTGGACTTCCGGCCCTCCCGACACCCACCTCGAGGTCGAGGTCTTCTCCCCCGACCATCAGAAGTGGATAGTCAGCGATCCCACCTTCAACTGCTGGTTCCATCGCCCCGACAGCGATGCGCCCCTGTCGGCAAGGGAGCTGCAGCTCATCGCCACTGAGCCGGGGACGGATTTCTCAAAGACCGGATGGATTCCGCTGACGCTGAGCGGGACGGTGGTGGCGGAGTATGACGGCTACGACACGCATCCGAAGGTGAGTGAATACTACATCGATCCTGTCCTTCTGTTCCGCAACATTTTCATTCTCTATTACGACATCTACGGCTCGCGTCCGGAGGACCCGGTCCAGAAGTACTCGCAGCTTGTCCTCGCGCGTCTCACCGGCAGCGAGAAAATCGTCCGGCTGCTTGCCCCCGGACAGAAGCCTAGCATCGTTCTACGTTTCAACCAGGCGGCAAACTGGCTGCCGGTCGTGGGTCTGGTCCTTCTGGTGATGTTGCTTGTCCCCTCAGGTTCCGCACCTCAACCGGAGGGTGATGAGACCGATGAAGTGGAGGACGATGAGGAGGAATAGACGGAGAAGGGGCGGAGTGCCGTAGAAAGCTCCCGCTCATTCAAACCGAAATCAGGCCCGAGAATTCATCTTTATCGGTATCAGTTTCGTCCGTGGGCTCGGGCTCGGGCGGTGCGGGCGGACGTTTGATGGGCAGCAGATTCAGGGGAAGGCGTTTCCATTCGATCTCAAGGAAGCCCATTCGCTTCGTTTCGGCCTCCGCGCCTGATTTGGTTACTAACTCCATGGGGTCCGAGACCTGGACCTGCTCGCGCTCCTGCCTGACCAGCCTCGGGTATGTTTCCCTGAGACGCCGACGGGTCCGCTCCTCCGCTTCCGCCTGCCTGGCCGACAGATGCGCCTTGTAGATCGTGTAGCTCTCGACCATTTCCGCATCGCGCCTCTCCCTCGCGAGCTGCAACTGCTTCATACGATACCAGTTCGCTTCGTCAAACCGTTCGTCGAAAATGAGTCGATCCAGGACCGGGTCGGGAAACCTGATCATGTCTGTGTGTCTCGCGGAAGGGACATGCTCGCACGCCCTCTTGCGATATTGCGCGCGTATTTCGAGATCGGTCCTGCCCGGCGGACGCAGGCCGACGCCAAGATCCGTCCAGCCCTCTCGCGCCCATTGCCCCCAGTTTCTCGGATCAACCGCGAGAAGGATCAGGAGCGCAAGTATCATGATGAGCCAGAAGAATGTCATGGCGACCGTGCGTTCACCGGACCTCTGGCGGAGACTGCTCCCTTCGTGTCTTAGTGCCTTTGTGGTTTTCTTTTCCGGGCTAACCACAAAGACACAAAGGCACTAAGAGAATGGCGTCAAATCGAGATCAGATCGGTGTAATCATCGGGGTCGACGCTGATCTCCTGTTCTTTCTTCTTGGCCTCCGGCTTCGGCTTCTTTGCCTCCGACACATCTTTGGCGCGAGCAGGCTCACCCAATTTGGTCGGTCCCGGGGGAGGCGGGATGAAGTCCGCCGGAATTCGGGGCGGCTTAATTGACGGTGCCGGAGGTTCCGGAGGTCGAGGAGCCGGGGGAGGCGGCTGGATGCTCTCGACTTTCGCGGCCTCGATCGGCGCTGCGCCGCCGATGGCCGCCGCGGCGGGCAATCGCTCGACCGCTCGCGCCTCGGCCTGCGCGGCATCCTTGCGGACTGTCCAGAGCGGCGGCGCGACACCCATGCTGATGACAGGCGTCGGCGCCTTATCGATCCGGTCGGCAATGCTGATCGTCTCGGGAGCGCTCGCCGCCGATACCGCCTGCGGTCGTGCGGGGCTACAATCACCTCCAAGCTCCGCTTGGAGGCGCCACCGCTCCCGCCCGGCTGCTTTCTCGCCGGCCAGTTCCTTCTGCCTCCTCGAAATCCTGGCGCCGTAGACGGCGTACTTCCTCAGCGATTCGTCATCGTCAAGCTCGTCCGCCATCTTCTCCATCTCGAGCCGGTACTCCCTCGCGCGATCCAGCTCCCCCCTGGCTATCATGGACTCCAGGTAAGTGTCAGGATTGGCTATGTGATCTTCCGCACTGACGACCACGACATCCGGCTCGCTGGTCCTGCGGAACTCCGCTCGAAGCTCAAAATCGTCCATCCTGCGGTCGCCGAGCCGCCCCCCACGTCCGATCCGCTGATAACCCCGGCCGGTCCAGACATTGCTCCACATCCGGCTGTCGCTTGCCAGCAGGAAAAGGAAGATCAGAAGCCATATGAGCCATCCGAAGGACATCTTCGATCAGGCCTTCGCCGCCCGCGAGGCAGTCCCCCTACAGAATATGATTTCGCCCTGCCCGTCCGGTTGCGCATTTCGGCCCATCCGGACGCTTCTCTTTATATGATAGCATGTTATACTCTAGCTGACTTCCCGCTCCGATTCTCAGAGGTGTCCGGAATAGCCACTAAAGCGCACCTAAGTAGACAGCCATCTTCGAGGTATTGACATAATGACCAGATTCACATTCTCTGCGTTGTCAGCGTTGATTTTGTTCAGTCTGTTGAGCTGCTCCGGCTCGAAGAGCCCGGTGAGCCCGCCGACTCCGCATGGCGATGCCCTCTCGTCAAGATCGGGTCTTTCGCTCTCGATCGCAGCTCAAGCCATCGATGCGCTCCCTTCGCGGGGCCACATCCTGCCCTCGGAATACGACGCTCTCCGTGGCACTGGGCATGACCTGCTGGGAATCTGGAGAGCCCGACTCTGGGACGACGGAAGGGTCGACATCTTCCCGCTCCGGACCGAGCAGGCGCACTGGAACGTCAAGAAAATGGTCATGAACTGCCCGACCTGCTTCAAGGTCGATCTCGGTCCGCCGCCCGGGCCGAGCATGTTCGATTTCAACATAACCCTGCAGAATCCCACCGGGATCAAGGGCTACGACGTCACCGGGATCATCAGGGCATCGGGAGATATCGCGTTCCTCAATCCCGATTCCTACACGCTCCTCTTCAGCTATCCCGGGGACACAACCCCGAATCCGTACGCGGCTTGGGACACCGGGGTCGGGAATCGGGAGTTTCCGGGCTACTCAGCGCATACCGAGATGCTTCGGTTTGAGAAAGGCGGCATCACGAAGTTCGGCGAGATTGACTTCGTTATCCAGGCTTCATGGCCCGCAAACCAGGAGGAGCCGTACGCAATCTGGGGCGCGCTCGCCGGCGCGGACCTGTTGAGCGACGGGTCCAACCAGGTGGAGCTGAGGTGCAGGGTCGGCGACTGGCAGGGGAATGTCGACAGTGTGAGAATAGACCTCACTCCGATCGGTGGGAGCCCGAACGCGGAGATGAGCTACCTTGAGGAAAATATCTGGACACTCGCGGGGGTGAGTTACTCTCCCACCGGCCAGGGCGCCGGGGACCACAGGCTGAAGATCACCGCCACGTCCAACGGAGTCTCCACCTACAACTACCTTCCCGTGAAGGTGATATCGACGGGACCGACAAAGCAGGGCCCGTTCCTGATTCAGTACCAGAACCTTCCTCTCGAGCCGCCCGATGGTCCGACCGACGGGTTGGACATCGCGGTCATGGGCGCACAGGACGGGACGCAGGTCACGATGGTTTTCGGCGAGGACGACACGTATCATTTCTGGAGCAGCGACTATCGCGACGGCGCGTTCGGCCTCTATTACCAGACGAGCGGTGAGCCGATCAAGCCTTTCGATCTGCCCAACTGGCGTTTTGATTTCGCCGACACCGACATCCCCGACTCCAGCGTCGACTCCATCTTCACACTTGGCTGGGGAGAAGCGAACACATCGACGACGGTTCTCGACCCGGCAAGCATTCCGCCCGTGATCGCCCGCCAGCGTATCGCCCTCTGGAACATGACCGGCGACAGCCTGAAGCTCACCGCGAATGTCCTGGTGCTGGGCGCCGATGACGGCCCGCCGAAGACCTATAAGGTGATCGTCAGACCGATCGAGTTCGCATCGGGATTCCGCAAGGACGGGCTTCTGTACATGGCCCTGGCGTTCGATTCGGGAGACGAGAGCGAGTTCCAGGTTGTGGATGTCATGGCTCTCAAGCCGCCTCTGGATTTTCAGGACAACCCGGACATCATCTTGGGCGGTTACGAGGCGGCTCTCGACGAGGGCAGCGGCCCGCTCGTGGTCAATCGGGACGCGATCGTGGGGATAGATGTGGATGACTCAGGGATCATGGAGATCACGGGCGGCTATGCGGGTCACGCGTGGGTCGCGGTCGCCGAAGCGGGAGCCGAGAACGCTCTCGAGATTGTCGACGCCGACATCGTTCCCAAGACCAACTCGTTCACCACTGTGGCCCTGCCGTCCCCGCCGAAAGATGTCGAGATTCTTCCCCTGACGAATGTCGGTCAGCCGTCGAACGCCATCTGCGTTCTGTGCGCCGACAACAAGATTCGGCTCTACAACTACTCGGGCGCGCTGCTCTACACCATCGGCGGCTCGCCCTACATGACCGGGAGCGCCCTCAGGCTGGATGTCGACGACACGAACCTCGCGATCCATGTCCTGCACCAGGGCGCCCAGTTCCCGCTGATCACGGTCTATAAATGGGACGGCTGAGGCCGGTTGCGCCATTCCCGTGCAAGAAAAGGGGGCTCTCAATGACATGAGAGCCCCTGAAACACATAAGATTCGGTCCGGCTTCGTGGGGTTCCTAGAACGCCCCGCTGTGTTCGAGGTCGCGGCGGAACATCTGCCACGGCACTGTCCCGAGCGTCGCGGAATCCAGAGTGATCAGCGAGACATACCCGTCGAACCGCCCGAACGCGACCTCGGGAGTCCCGTCGTCGTCGACATCGTCCACCGCCGGCGAGCTGTCGATCCAGTCGCCGGTCGGATAGCTGAACATCAGCCCTCCATCTGAACCGCTGATACCGTACAGATACCCGTCATCCGAGCCCACAAGCGCATCCGGTATACCGTCCCCGTTGAGATCGGCGAGCGCGGCGGACGACCATACTCGGTCCATCGAGTTGAATGTCCAGATCTCAGCGCCGGTCGCGCCGTCGATCGCGTACACATTCGAGCTGTCGGCGCCGAGCACCACGTCCGGGACGGCATCGCCGTTCAGATACCCGAGAGCCGGGCTCGTCCACACGTACGACCCGGTCGGAAACGACCATATTTCTGATCCCGTGGCGCCGTTGATCGCGTAAACATCCCCGTCCAGACCCGCGACAATCGCATCGGGTGTCGTGTCGCCGTTCAGATCGGTCAGAGCCGGCGACGAGTTCACCCACTCGTAGATCGGGAACGACCATATCTCGAGACCCGAGTTGCCGTTCACCGCGTACACTTTCCCGTCTCGACTTCCGAACACGAAATCCGGTATGACATCACCGGTCAGGTCGGCATGAGCGGGAGAGGAGAAAATGCCCGCTCCTGTGGGGAAGGTCCAGAGCGGGCTGCCGTCGACGCCGTTGAAGGCGTACAGGCTCCCGTCGAGCGAGCCGACGATGACATCAACATGGAAGTCGCCCTTGATGTTGGCGAGCGTCGGGGACGAGATTATTCCGCTGAGCGTCGTGGCGTGCCAAAGCTCGAGGCCGGTAGCCCCGTCGACGCAGTAAACCTTCTTGTCCAGGCTGCCAAAGACAACGTCCAGCGTGGCGTCACCGCCCAAGTTGGCGAGGGCGGGTGACGAATCCACCCAGCCGCCCGTCGGGAAGCTCCAGATCACCGATCCGTCCACGCCGGAGTACGCCACCATCCTTCTGGCCTGGTCGCCGATTATCACATCGAGGACCGTGTCGCCATCCAAATCCGCGAGCGCCGGACTTGCCTGCACCACTCCGCCGGTGAAGACTGACCAGACTTCCATGGGCTGGGCCGCAGGGATGCCCGAAAGCGTCACGGTGTTCTGCTCCTCATGGCCGTAGATGTCGAACGCCCGTACCGCGACATAGTAGGTCTTGCCGTTCTCCAGAGGCGCGAGCAGCGTCGGGCTTCCATCGGCGTCTTCCACATGCGGAGCGGTGGAGAAATTGATCGGGCTGGTCTGCGAGTAATAGACGCGATAGCCGACCGGGATGTCAGGATCGTGCGCGGTCCCGTAATGGACGAGAATCTGCATATTGGTGGGCTCCAGCAACTGGACGCCGATCACGTTGTCCCAGACCGGGGCGGGATTGGGGATGGTCGAGAGCTGGTTGGTGTTCTGCTCCCTGATCCCGACGGCGTCCTCGGCACGCACCCCGAAGAAGTAAGGCACATAATTCGTGAGACTGCCGACCACGTACGGGCTCTCGCTGGTGGTTTCTATCGGAGTGTCGTTGTCGAAGTCGATCGGGTCAGTCGAGTAGTAGATCAGGTACGTGATGGGCAGATCGTCGTCGAGCGCGTGCCCGTAGAAGACCGTCACCTGGTGATCGAACGGGATGAGGCTCCGCACTCCGATCTCGTCGTTCTGCCAGGTGGGCGCCGCGTCCGGCGTGCCGGGCAACTCGACCGTATTCTGTTCCTCGACCCCGGTGGAATCCTCGGCGCGGACGGCGAAGTAGTGCGTCACCCCGTTCGGCAGGCCGGAGACAGTGTACGGGGAGCCGTTGTTATCCACCTTGTACGGAGCGGTGTCGAAATCAATCCCGGGCGTGGTGGAATAGTAGACGTTGTAGACGATGGGCAGATCGATATCAGTCGCCACTCCATAGGTCACCGTCACGTTCCCGTCGCCCGGGGCGGTCGACTGAATTCCCATCGGCCCCACCCATTCGGGCGCTCCGTTCGGCGTGGCCGCGAGCTCGTTCGTGTTCTGATCCTCGGACCCGACCCCATCGACCGCCCTCACCGCGAAGTGGAACTTCTTGAAGTTCGGGAGAGGCTGGATCAGTGTCGGTGAGCCGGTGTCGTTGACCACGGACGCGGTGTCGAAGTCGATCGGGGAATCCTCCGACCAGTAGACGTTGTAAGTCACCGGCCCCTGCGGATCGTAGGCCTCTCCATAGGTGACCTCAACCGCATGATCCAGTGCGTTCGCCCCGGTTATGCCCACCGTGTCGAGCCAGACCGGCGGATTGGACGGCACTCCGGAAAGCTGGACGGTGTTCTTCTCTTCGGCGCCAAGCGAATCGACCGCCCGCACGCCGACCCAGTATGTGATGTCGTCGGACAGCCCGCTCAGAACAAACGGCGAGCCGTCAGGATCGTTCACGTGCGGCGAAGTTGTCCATTCGATGGGGACGGTTTCAGAGTAGTAGATATTGTAGGTTACCGGCAGATCTGTGTCGGTCGCGGTCCCATAGATGACTTCCAGGCCACCCGTGACGCTGTTGGCCTCGACCACCCCCGCCGTGTCATCCCAGATCGGCGGCCAGTTGGAGCATTCCTTCACATCCAGCGGGAAGAAATCGTACAAGGCATAGTCCGTGTTCGCGCTGGTTGCGGTAAACCACAGCCGATACTCGCCGGCCGGCACTCCCCACTCGTTGTTGAGATAGTACCGCCAGGTCTTGTTGACCACGTGCTGCATGGGCACGATCTCGCCGCCCAGCGGCGTGAGATCCAGCGTGAGACCGGTGGCATTCCCCTGCCAGTCGCTGATGTCGGCGTAGAGCCAGCCCTCTTCGCTGTTGCACTCGTTGAACCCGCCGCTCAGATGAACGTTGCTGATCTCGTATACCTCCTCCTGATTGGCGGGCCAGCTTGCGTCGACCACATAAAGCACCTTCAGGTTCGCGGGAGGCGGGAAGAGAATGTCGTACTGCTGGTACTGGGTCGCACCCGGCAGAAAGCGTCGCTGCGGCGCAAGCTTCGCGAAGGCCTTGAACGGGTTGATCACCCCCCCCGTGAAAATCGTCGTGAAATCGTCCGCGTTCACAAGCTCCCGGTTGTCTCCCTCGGGGAACAGCAGAGTGCCCCGGACATCGAATCCCGTGATCGCCTTCGTCGGGTTTCTCAGGCTCACCTCTACAGAAATAACATGCGTGTCGGGATCGACACCGATCAACTTGATGCCGATGCAGTCGTTGCACTTCGGGGGCAGGATCAGCTTGGTGACATCCACGTGCATCAACAGGGCCCGGTTCGGGAGGACTGTAACCTCCCCCGTGTCGGGATCGATGCCGATGTCCCATGCCCCGAAAAGAACCCGGTCCTCCCGGAGCTTCAGCTCCTGAGTGTCACGGCCGGTGAGCTCAGGGGGGGAAGGGTCGGGCACGGGTCCCGCGGGTTGCACCGTCAGGGAGTCTCCGGCGCCCTGACCCGAGCCGGCGGGCGGCGCAATTGGCGACGACCCGCCACTGCACCCGGCAAGCAAGATAGTGAGACAAAACGTAACCAGCGCGGCCAAGAAGGGATAAAGCCGAAACATTCCAGCACCATCCGATCAGAATCAAGATGTGACGAAATCGCTCCGAAGACAGTCTGAATCATCAGAGCCGGTCAATATGGTAGCACAGGCGGGGAAGTCCGGCAATGCGAATCGCCCATGTTTTGTATAACACTAAATCACACAAACCGGGGTTTCCCGGCCTGGCAGGCATGTGCTCAGGACGAGTGCTCGATCCTGCGGATTTGACTGGCCTGTCCCGTTGCACTAACCTCTTTTCATCGTCATGACGCTGTACAGGGAGGACGCGCCGTATGCCTACCATCACCATCCAGGGACCCCTGATCGCCCAGCTGGACACGAGAAGGGTGCTCGTCAGGGAGCTTTCGGAAGCTGCAGCGAAAGCCTACGATATGCCCATCGAAAAGATCACCGTCCTGATCAAGGAGAACCCGCCGGAGAATGTCGGCGTTGGCGGTGAGCTGCTGGTCGACAGACTTAAGCGCCTCGCGGGACCCCCCGGCTGAGGCCCGGACCCCGTCCCGGCAACGTCCGGGGGCCTTTCGGATCGACCTTCCGTCACCAATGCGAAGAGAAAGACACTTTCTGCTCCTGCTCGCGGTATGCCTGGCTGTCTTCAGGCCCGGGGCCGCCTACGCGTCGGGGGAGTGCTCGACGGCCGCTGGATACGATGTCGTTGTCTACGGCGGGACGAGCGCCGGAGTCGCCGCGGCGGTCCAGGTCGCCCGGATGGGGAAGTCCGTCGTGATCATCGAGCCCGGACTCCACCTGGGCGGCATGAGCTCTTCCGGTCTTGGAAGGACCGACGTCGGGAATGCCGCCGCGATCGGAGGGATATCCCTCGAGTTCTACCGCCGCGTCCGCGCTTTCTACTCCCGCGAGAGGCGGTGGCGGTATTATTTCTTTTCTTCCGATTCTCGGAGACTTTAGTTGACATCAGCAGAACCGATACAGTAAAGTACCTGCATAGCAACTTAATTGCGCAGCTGACGTGGCGGACCCGAAAAAATTGGCCCGTATCTTCAAAGTGCTTTCCGTAGATACACGGGTGCGGATGATCGACCTGTTGAAGCATCAGTCACTCTGCGTCAACGCGCTGGCCCACGCCTTGGAGATAACACCTGCGGCGGTCTCGCAGCATTTGCGCGTTCTGCGGGACGCAGACATCGTCACGGCGGACAAACAAGGCTATTTCGTCCATTACCATGTGAACGAGAAAACACTGGCTGAGTGGAGCGACACAGCAAAGAGCCTGCTGAAGATGGACAAATAGCAGACAGATTCTTTTTTTTTGAAAAATTGATAAGCATCCGCGAAGAAACTTAAATAAACCGGAGGACGACATGTGTAACGAAAACAGTTGCTGTCAGAAGCCCGAACAACTCAAGGGGAAACCCAGGGAGTGTGCCCCAAAGCAGATCGAGGAATGCCACGGTTCATCAAAAAACCACCCTTGCGTAACGAAGAACAAAACAGAGACATTCACAAAGAAGTTCGATTTTGCCTGCATGGCATCCCACGAATACGAACAGAGGGAAAAGAACGTTTTCTACGAAACGCGCGAATTCAAGATGCGCATCATCGACCTTGCGCCCGGGCAGGGCATGCCGAGATGCGATATGAAGTCCCACGTCGTGTTCGTGTGTATTGAGGGCGAGGCTGAAGTTAGTGTAGGCATTCATAATGTGAGTATTTCCAGGGGGCAAGGCCTGGTTACCGAACCGGCGACGATATCGATGCAGACGAAAGCAGGGGCAAGGATTCTGGGAATCCAAATACATGGAGAAAGAAAGGAAAAGTGAATCGTATGAGAACTCTTGTTGTTGCTATTTTGAGAGAGTTGCCGCGAATTGCAGGAATCGCTGTGGCATCTCTGATTTTGGCAGTTGCCGCCAACGCCATGCATCCCATGCAGTTACCTTTGCTTGTGACTAAAGAGGTGCCGGGGTTGCCGCATTGGGTATCTGAGCGCCTCAAACATGTGGACGCACAGGGAGCATTGGATCTTATGAATAATCCGGAAGTGCTCGTGATCGATACACGCGACGAACCGGATTTCCGCAGGGAACGCATCCCTGGAGCCATATCGCTCCCTTATCACGGCTTTAGCGCAAGCTTTCCCGGGTTTTCGGTGAGTGTCTCACGGGACAGACCTCTATTACTTTACTGCTATGGGACGGCTTGCGGATTGTCGGCACGTGTCGGGAAGAGATTGGTGGTTTACGGGTATACGGATATAACGCTTCTTAAAAAAGGAATCGATGCGTGGAAAGCCGCAAACCTGCCCCTGGAAACGCAGGAGGAGCACAATGAGAATTAAGTCTGGAAAAATATCATTCCGCAGCATCCTGCAATACCGGGGCAACAGTCGCCTTTTACTTATAATTCTCCGGATAGGGGTCGGGCTTGTCTTTATTTATGCGAGTATTGACAAGGTTGTTCATCCAGACCAATTCGCGGAGATCATGCAGGACTACGAAATTCTGCCGAACTTGGTAGTGAATCTTGCCTCACTTTGCCTGGCCTGGCTTGAGGTCGTTCTGGGTGTTTGTCTCATTGCAGGCGTGTGGGTGAGGGCGTCGGCACTTATGGTTACAGGCCTTACGGTCGTCTTCATTGGCGGCCTTTCGATCGCTTTCACGCGGGGCGTCGGGTTACACTGCGGCTGCCTTTCCACTGATCCTGGGGGGGCTGCCCGGACGTGGATTTCGCTGTGGCAAGAGGGTTTGCTCTTGCTCGCATGTGTGTGGCTGACCGTCGTGACTTTAAATTATGCTGCTCGGGGAACAAGAGAACCGGAGCAAAGACCAGTGGTGATGTGACGTGGCGATGAATGCCATTGAAGCAGTGGGATTGATGAAGCGTTTCGGCGACGTCGTGGCCGTTGATGGAGTCACATTCGAGGTCCGCGATGGCGAATTGTTTGGCTTTCTCGGCCCCAACGGCGCGGGAAAGACCACGACCATCAACATGCTTACCGGCCTGGCGCGACCGGACTCGGGGACGATCCGGATCGGCGGCATCGACTGCACGAACAGACCGAGGGCAGCACAGCATCTCATCGGTGTCGTTCCGGACGAGAACAATCTGTATCCGGAGCTCACCGGTTTCGAAAATCTCTGCTTCTGCGCATCGCTTTACGGAATGGGCAAAGTCGAACGACAAGCCCGGGCTCGGGAGCTTCTGGACACTTTCGGGTTGACAAAGGCGGCGAACCGAAAGTTCAGCGGCTATTCAAAGGGTATGAAGCGCAAGCTCACCATCGCCGCCGGAGTCATCCACAAACCGGAAATCCTTTTTCTGGATGAACCCACCACCGGCATCGACGTGGCCAGCGCGCGGCAACTGCGGCAGCTCATCGCCGATCTCCACCGGACCGGAACCACCATCTTACTGACCACCCACTATATCGAGGAAGCGGAACGGCTTTGCGACCGCATCGCCTTTATCGTATCCGGTCGCATCGTGCGAATCGATACGGTCGAGCATCTGGTTCAGCCGATCCAAGAGAAGCATGTAGTGCAGATCACCTGTGCGAATGTGTCGAACGACTTACGACACAGGCTTTTCGAATCCTTTCCCGGTCTCGAATTCACGACCCGGGAGCAGGGACTGATCAGGGTGGAAGCTGCTGAACCCATCCGCGTAGGTCCGCTGGTTCGTTTCCTGGAAGATCAGGGGGTCGAGGTCGCCGAGGCCCGAAGGATGCGGCCGTCCCTCGAGGATATCTTCGTGCAAATCACCGGCATTGAGGCTGACGCCATGCGCAACGAGAAAGAAAAACCAGGAGGCGGCCAATGAAGCTCTGGATCGCCTTTTCGAACATCCTGGTCAAGGACATGCGGACCTATTACCTGAAACCGCCGAACATCAGTTGGGGGCTCATCTTTCCCCTCGCGTGGACGGGAATGTTCTTCATCAAGTCCGGCAGCGGCCTGGAAAGTATACTGACGCTGCTTCCGGGCGTGGTAGCCATCTCCGTCCTGTTCGGCACAACGTCGATGCTGGCTGTGACGGTAACGTTCGAGAAGAAGAACCGCTCCTTCGAGCGATTGCTGCTTGCGCCCATCTCATTCGAGCTTTTGATGCTGGCAAAGACCAGCGGAGCCATCCTGTTCGGTGTGGCCAACGCCTTCGTGCCCGTCGTCATGGCAGCGTTCCTGGTTGATCTTTCCCCGGTGGCCTGGAGCGTTTTCGTTCCCGCCGTTTTCTTGATCGCCGTGGCATCGACCTTTCTTGGCCTTTTTATCGCCGTTGCGGTCAGCGAGGTGTTCGAGGCCCAGACCTTTTCCAATTTCTTCCGCTTCCCCATGATCTTCCTATGCGGACTTTTCTTCCCCATCGAGAAGCTGCCGGTTTTTCTGAAGCCATTCTCATATGTACTGCCATTGACTTACGGGGCCGACGTGCTCCATGGAGCCGTGCATGGGGCGCATAGCATGCCCTTTCTCACCGACCTATCCCTCCTCGGCGCTTTCTGCGTCAGCTTATTCGCGTTGAGCCTCTGGAACATCAAAAGGCGTTGGATAGTCTGATTCGCTGCTTAAAAGACGAATCTCTGACGCAGTAAAGGTGGAAAGGCGGGATGGAGGTTCTTGGGGAGAATGCCCGGCGGTATCATGCCGGGGCTTGGTGATCTGCCCTCTCGATTTCTCGGCTGACACGCCCGCGGTGGTTGAGATCACGAACGAGGGCGCCGACGGCTATGTAATCGCGGATGCCGTCCAGTTCATCTCGATTCCCGACCGCTAAGAATGGTACCTGCTACCGTTTCATTATCATTCGTAGCTATATAGCTTTCGATAGGTAGCAGGTGCCATCTTCCGTGAGTAACTGGCCGGTCGATATTGAAGATTTTTGCGCCTATTGGTGGCATACTGTGCATGTACGGCTCGGCTGCAGCCATGCCCCTTCGGGGCAGTGAGGGAGCCGCAGCCAGGGAGGTTGCGACATGAATCGATGGACAACTATGTTTGCGGTACTCGCCACCAGCGCATGTGTCGCGACAGGCTGCTCGGCGGGCGGCGGGAGTCCTGTGACGTCTTCAGCCGATCAGGAGCTGACGGCCCGGTCAAATCCCGCGGAGCAGAGCGGGGTTCAGCTTTGGGGCTACTACGATGTCTTTCTGGACGTGGAGAACAGGAGTGTCGAAGTAGTACCGAATCGGTCGGCGGAGTTCGCGGCGAATGTCGTGAAATTCCTGAACAACGATCCCAAGGGCATTGGGATCACATTCAACGGAACCGCTCCGGGCCCGGGCTATGTCGACGTGGACCTGGATGTCACGATCAAGCACCCGCTGGCGCAGAATCAATACGACGGCTACGATGTCCGCGGCATTTTCATGGGGAACGGGTCTGCGACTCTGGACTACAACTCCGACTTAGTCTACCCGGTGAACGGCGCCGACCAGGTTCTCCTGAACGCGGACGGCTACACACGCTGGTTCAATCCGATCGAATTCTATGTCCCTAAGATTTTCGGCTACATCCCCGGCAGGCTGGGTTCGAAGGGCTACGCGGGCTCAGCGACTTTGTGCCCGTACAAGTACTTCGGAGAAGGACTCGATGCCGCCGGCGATCTGTGGACGTACCTGGGCTTGGGAGATCCGAATGTCGGCTACTTCCTCGCAGGCACAAGCCGGACCCGCAACTACGTCATCCGATTCCCGCTTCCGCTTCCGGGCGTCAAGTACGGTTACGCGGTGGTGGCCAACTGGTCCGGGACAGCTCCGCAACACCATCCTTCGCATGCGCCCGAGGCCGTCGGCGTCTCGATCGAGGACAACAGCACTCTCTACTATGTGGATGAGACGCATAAGGGGGGCAACCTGATCCTCGACATCAGCGCCTTCGACTGGGATGCCGAGCCCAGCGCCGGCGTGATGGAAGACTACTCGATCTTCGTGGATTCCACCGTCCTTAGCGTGGCTCACGAATTCACAGCCGGTGAGATGACCCCTACAGCGAGCGGCAATCACTGGTTCACCTATCATGTCGAGATACCGGCTGACAATGTCACGGGCACCGAGGGCAACGAGATGTGGATCGTGATCGAGGATTCGGTCGCGGACTACACGAATCCGCTTGGGGTCCCTAATTCGGCGGATGGCGACAAGCTCGCCGCATGCTTCAGGTTCCCCCTCGCTGTCGCAAGCGAGGAGCCCAAGTGGATTCACATCACCGAGCCTAACGGCGGGCAGCAGTGGAAAGTGGGCTGGAGCTATGACTTAGGCTGGAAAGCCCATCCCGACATACAGAACGTCAAAATCGAGCTCTCCCTGAATTCAGGAGGCGACTATACGTACGTCATCTCGGACTCGACACCCAACGACGGCACATTCACCTGGGACCCCATCCCCCCGGAAGCGGCGGGCGACGGTTGCCTGATCAAGATAAGCGATGAGATTGATCCTGCTATCTATGACGAGTCCGATGCGGATTTCACGATATACGAGCCATGGATCGATGTAACCAGCCCGAACGGGGGGGAATACTGGGGAGCCGGATCAACCCATGAAATATCCTGGGAAACATCCGAGACCGTCGCGACAGTGGACATAGCATACACCACCGATGACTGGAATTCGGAGATCTACGAGATCGACGCGTTCGCGCCGAATACGGGAAGCTACATGTGGCAGATCCCGTCTACGCTTTCCGATACTGCCATCGTTGGGATCACGATTTGGGATCCCTTGACCCAGGATGCATCGGACGGATATTTCACCATCGCCGAGGGCGGCTGGGCCCGAACATGGGGTTATTCAGGAGTTCGCGCAAACGGCGTTGTTGCCGATGATGACGGCAATACTTACGTCACCGGCCTCTGCTGGGATGGTTCCGCCTTTCTGAACGAATACGATCCTGCCGGTATGTTAGTGTGGGAGGAAAAGTGGGGAGCCGAGGGATCGGCCGAGGGCCGCTCAATAGACAAGTATGGTGACTATCTGTACGTCGTCGGAGACTTCGCCGGGACTGATGTTGATTTTGACCCGGGTCCGGGAGTTGATCTCCATTCATCCGGAAGCGGGCAAGCCGCCTTTCTGTGCAAATTCGACATAGATGGACTTTATTCCTGGGGAAGAAGTTGGGCTCGACCCTTCGGGCTTTGCGACGCGGTTGAGGTCGAGGGCACAGGAATCGATGTTGCTGGAGCATTCATGGGAACAGATGTGGATTTTGATCCGTCAGCCGGGACAGATCTGCACACATCTAATGGTGGCCTTGACGCGTACCTCTCCAGCTATAACACTTCAGGAGATTACCTCCGGACCTACACGTGGGGTGGTCCATCCATGGATAGAGCCAATGACATCGCTTATACAGGAATTATCGTCGTTGCCGGGTTCTTTTATGAAACGGTCGATTTCGATCCAGGAGCCGGGACATATAACAGGACTTCCACAGGTAACTCGGACGCATTCCTGAGCGTGTTCCATAGCGAAATCGGCTGGATGGAAGCTTATACATGGGGCGGTGCAGAATGGGATGATGCCAAGGCAATTGCCGCCGACGCTTCTCACGCTCTCCGAGTGGTAGGCTTATTCTACGGTTCGGATGTCGACTTCGATCCCGGCTCCGGCGTATCACCGCATTCATCCGCCGGCAGCAGGGATGCATATGTCAGTTATTTCACCTGCGCGGTCGAGTATTCGAAAACCTATACCTGGGGAGGCACTCAGAGTGATGCTGCCACTTCCGTCGCAGTTGACGCGGACGGGAGTGTACTTGTAGGAGGTTATTTCAGCGGCTCATGGGTGGATTTCGATCCGGGTCCCGACGATGAATACCACTCATCAAATGGCGGCACTGATGCCTATTGGACACAGTTCAATTCATTCGGTGACTTATCGAAGTCGCGGTCCTGGGGGGGCATGTATGCTGATGAAACGTCTGGTGTAAGCGTTTCGGGGACCTCTGGGCAGTACAGGATATTCTGCGCGGGCATAATCGGCGGTCCCGATGACGTGGAGTTCGCGTCGACAGGTCCGCCATGTAACGACGAGTCGGACACCCATACCGCTGTGTACGAGCAGGAGCCGTTCCTCGTCAAGTACATGCCGGACGGGTGCTGGTAGTGTGCCCTGAGCATGCCGAAGTACGTGGCTCCTTGGCGCAGAGCCGGAATGCGACGATCGGCAAGCGGACGGTGCTTCCGGCGAAGGACCGGATCATGGCGCTGCAGCCTTTCCCCGACGCATACTGCCAGCGGTCGAGCACCTACCAGTATCCGTCCCAATAGAACTTGGAGACACAAGCGTCGGCTCCGCCGTTCGACGTGTGCCAGTCCGTCGAGCCGCCTGGGTCGAAATCAGTGGTTCCAGTGTAGAAACCGCCCACAATTATGTTGTAGCTGGCCGCAACATCCATCCCGCACGTGAATGTGCCGCCGCCCCAGGTGCTGGCCCAGTTGTAGGCGCCTGCGTCGGAGATGCTGATGAGATATGCATCGTAGGTTCCGGCGGATGCACGATTGTCCACTCCGGCCCCCGGATCGAAATCCGCCGTGCCCTCGAAATCGCCGGTCACATAGGCTGAATCCAGGTCCGGATCATAGGCCATGGAATACGCAAGCTCCTGTCCCGCTCCGCCCCAGGTGCGGACCCAAACGAAATTGCCGTACTGATCCAGCTTGCTGAGGAAGGCGTCCTTGCCGCCGGCCGCCGTGCGATTCGCCGTGCCCCCGCCGGGATCGAAGTCGACGGTCCCCCCGAACTCGCCCGTCGTGAACACGTCAGAGTACTCATTGCGGGCAATGCCCCAGATATCGTCATAGACAGACGCCCCCCAGACCTTCACCGAGTACCAGTTTCCGGACGTATCGAATTGACTGACGAAGGCGTCGGATTGCCCCGCTGACGTGCGATTGTACACACCCGATCCCGGATCGAAGTCGCAAGTGCCGAAAAACCTGCCGGCGACATACAGTAATCCCGACCCGTTGTCGACAATTCCGGTCGCCTCGTCCCCTGCGGTTCCTCCCCAGGTCGAGGACCACATGTACTGACCGCTCGTATTGTGCTTGATGATGTAGCAATCCGCGTCGCCGGCTGATGTCTTGATATCCGTGCCTGGTCCGGTGTCGAAATCGCAGGATCCGTAGAATGCCCCGGGCACATAGAGGTTGCCGCTGCCATCGTAGTGGAGACCGCTGACGAAGTCGTACAGAGGACTACCCCATGTCCTGACCCAGGAGAAAGCCCCACCCAAGCTGAATTTCGCGAGGAATGCATCTTCACTGCCTACTGCTTGAGCGGTTGTGACTCCCGGGCCCGGGTCAAAATCTACAAGACC
>Ga0315296_10000563_pt1 | contig 33991 bp, 27 predicted proteins | sample YL17G14_18_MG_FD_203921 | JGI IMG/M metagenome (GOLD analysis project Ga0315296, IMG submission 203921) | Sediment microbial communities from Yellowstone Lake, YNP, Wyoming, USA - YL17G14_18 | ecosystem: Environmental > Aquatic > Freshwater > Lake > Sediment | place: USA: Wyoming | collected... | reverse complement strand
CTTGGGAATAGAACCATTCTACAACAAAAGGCAAGACAGGTGAACACCAGCATCCTTGAATTCGGAAGGTACGGTATACGCCATTTGGCACAATCGTCTATTACGTGATGAGATTCGGGGGCGAGATGAGACAGTGGCAAGAGGCACATGTGCGCTGTGAAAGGACTGATTGTGTGGAGCCGAACCAGTCACCGGTGAGGACTCAAGATCCGTCGAATTGAATTCTCAGTGCGGGTTCGAATCTCGCCTGCCCTACCAGAATTGTACGTAGTAGTCAATCACCAAACTTGTGCTGCGTGTTCGACTGTCTGGCTCCCCCAGTACGAGAGATTCCTTTCTTTTCCGTCGAAAGGCACTGCGGACGTCCAAGAAGCGAGCGCGAGTGTCAGAAAACCACCGGGTGCTTCGGTGAGAAGTACTGCGGACTTGAAAAGTAGCCACTTGTCAACCGGTTAGCCGTCAAGGCGACCGAGACTGGCCAAGTTGGCAGCCCGATGCTCGGCGGCTGTCGACCCCGGCTGCCCGGTCATGTTCAGAGCATCAGCCTGGGGTGGCGGGTGGTCTTTGGAGCGGGTGAGTGTTCCGTATCTGCGTTGGTCTGTCTATACCTGGGTTCTCCTGGAGCTATTCGTCTGCATCGGTATCGTCGCTATCTGAGCCAGCTTCCACGTCTCCGCTAAGCGCTTTCTCGAGTTGGCGCAATCGCCAGTCCAGTATGGCCAGCCTCTGGATTAGACTCCTATTCTCGTCGGAGAGCCGAGAGACCGCCACTGAGAATTGTAGGAGGATTAGCAGCACGAACCCGAAGCCGACGACGAAAAGACCGGTGGGTGGATAGAAGATGCCCACGAGGCTCGCCAGGACATCCAGTAACTCTCGCCACAGAGACAGGATTAAGAGAATCACGCCGGTCAGCAACCACAAGAGGGAATATGCTTCCCCCAGCTTCCTTCTTCGGACGAGCTCAACGACCAGAGCCAGCAAGCCCAGAGAGCCCAACAGAGCTATGATCTCAACCCTCGCCATGACGCTTCCTCCCTTGAGGCGCAGCGCGCAGCAGATCGACAAGTAGCGCGATAGTCACCCTCACCATGTAATAGGTCGAGTCGAGAGCACCGATCGAGGATCGTCCTCCTAGTCTGCGACCGATCGACACTGGTATCTCCTTGACCTTGAAACCAGCCCGGTGCAGAAGGACGCGCGACTCAGGTTCGGGATAGTCGTGAGCGTAGTGGTTAGCGCAGAGAGCGAGCGCATCTCGGTCGATCACTTGGAAGCCCGAGGTGGGGTCGGTGACCTTGTGGTCGGTGATCAGGGAGATCAGAGTAGCAAGGACCCATATTCCAAGCCGTCTGACGAAGGAGGTCGCGTGTTCGCCACCTTCGACGAAGCGAGATCCCACAACAACATGGGCACCTCCTTCCGAGAGAGCGGATATGAGTCTAGGTATCTCAGCCGGGTCATGTTGGCCGTCTGCATCGACCCGCGCGACAACGTCATACCCCATCTCATGGGCAAAGATGTAACCGGTCTGGGTCGCAGCACCGATGCCCAGGTTTTGTGGAAGACTGATAACGAGTGCACCTGCTTCCCTTGCGACAGTGTCCGTATTGTCGATGGAGCCGTCGTCGATCACCAAGATGTCGGCGGAAGGAACATGCGTCCGTACCTGGGCAATGACGCTGCCCAGACTTTCCCCTTCGTTGTGCGCGGGAATGACCACCAGCAGTCGAATCCGATCTAGCATATGGCTGGGTGTCCCCACCGTCGAGTTGTCGTAACTTTGCTCTTGGCTGAACTACAGGTCCACTCTCTCGATCACGAGGGCTTCGAACCCACAGTCTCCGCCGGGCAGCCAAATATCATCTGGTCACCGGTGCAGCTCCCGTCGCTGTCGAGGCAGTCAGCGCCCTGCCACGGCGCGCCGTCTGTTTGAAGCCATCGCTCACTTTTCGTCCAGAAGCAATGGTGCTTCCTTCTCAGTCCCACCGTCGCCACGGGGGCCTCGCCACTCCTCACTGGCCATGACACAGAGCTTTGAAACAGAAGATAGCACACTTCTCCTTTATCGGCAAGTTTGAGGAGTAGAGTACAAGTGCGCGCGACGACTGTGTGGATGTCTGTGCTTGGCACGAAAAGCGGCCGGCAGAACTCTCGTCAGCATTCCAGGGCCGCGCGCATCTGCAGGCTACGGACTAAAAGGCCCCAAGGGGTTCTTCTGCAGGGATGGCACAACGAACGCCACCTTTCTGGCAAAGCCGAAAGCCCTGCGCGTAAGGGACTTGCCAAAAAGGCTCGCGAGACAGCAAAACCAGATGCGAGGATCAGCCTTGCTCTTGGAGAGAGCAGACCGAAACTCGGCTCTGGCTTTCTCGATGTGCCCCAGGTCAGCATACGCTAGCCCAAGATGCCAATGATAGTCCGCCGCCTCTTGGGGTGTGGGAAGCGGTGCCGAAGGGGGTCTTTCAGGCTCTGGTAGTCCTGCCCTCCTGCGTCGGGCACAATCCAGGGCGTAGGCCGCACCTCGCTGCTGACCAAGGAAGTGCGCAAAGCTCACGGAGTCCAGGGTGAGTCTCTTCAGATAAAGCACACGGGGGAGATTCTCGATATCGTAGGACTCGATCATGCGCAGCCATAGATCATAGTCCTCAGCATGTTCGAAAGGCCGTCGGTATCCTCCGACCTTTTCGAAGCAAGCTCGTCGAAACATGACTGTTCCGTGGCAGAGCGCGGTTGCGCCCCGAAGCAACGCCTTGGCGATGGCATCGCTGCCTACGGGATAGTAATGCCGTCTGAGCGTATCGCCTGCCTCGTCGATCTCCGCTGCCTGCGTTCCCAACACAGCAATGCCTGGCTTGCTCTCCAGCCACTCCAGCTGTTGCTCTAGTCTTCGCGGCAAGGAGATGTCGTCTGCATCCATGCGGGCGATGTACTCGCCGGAGGCGATATCGACCGCCCGATTCAGGGACCCGATGAGGCCGATGTTCTCCTGTCTGATCATGCGCAGTCGCGGATCAGTGTAGCCCTTCAGGATCTCTGCCGTGCCGTCGGTGGAGCCGTCATCCACAACGACAAACTCGAAATCAGTGAAGGTCTGAGCCAGTATACTATCTACGGCTTGGCGCAGGAAGCGCTCGCCGTTGTAGACTGACATCACCACGCTTACTCTGGGCATCGCACTGGGCCTACCGCCGGATGCTGAGACGTCAATAGTACGGTTTTGCTATGGACAGGCTGGCTTTCCCCTATTATAATAGTGGTAGTAGATCATACGCCAGACGGAAGGACGGTGTTGAGTGCAAGGGGCTGCGCTCTCTACAAAGGAGGGCAGAGACTCATCGAGAAGCCGTGGGCGCTTGCGCAGGCCTGTGCAGCAAGGGCTGATCTGGGTGCTTTGCCTCATGCTGTCGCTGGGCCTCACCATGGCGGGCCCCGCTCCCGTACAGGCCGCGGAGCGACTCGTCTGTAGCAGCTGCACCTACAAGACCATCCAGGCAGCCGTGAACGCTGCCTCGTCCGGCGACACCATCAAGGTCGCTCAAGGCACTTACCGCGAGACCGTCAAGATAATCAGAAAGGACATTACGCTGTTGGGTGGCTACTCTCCACCGGACTGGACCACCCAAGGTGATCCCAGCACGACTGTCATCAATGCAGGGGGCGCCGGGGCCGCCGTTGAGGTACAGGGAGCAAGTGCGATCGTCGACAATTTCAAGATTACGGGTGGCACCGGTCACTACTCGGAGTGGCATGGCTGGACCAGAGGCGGTGGACTCTTCATTTGGGACGACAACAACCGATCCATCATCATCAGTGACAACATCATCGAGGGCAACTCAGCTGGGGAAGGCGGCGGGATGTGTGTGGAGGGTCTGGAGAACCGCCCCCTCAACGCTCAATTGCTCCGCAACGTGATCATAAACAACAGCGCTAACGTTAATCCCCGATGGGGAGGAGGCCTCAGCCTCATATATGCAACCGCCATCTTGCAGGGCAACACCATCTCCAATAACACCGCCAAGTGGGGTGGAGGATTTCATATCTGGAAATCGGCTCCCACCATCGACGGCAACGTCATAACCGGCAACATAGCACAGCAAAGTTCCGAGCAGGTGGGGGGGGCGTTCTTCATAGAGGAATCATCGGCCTTTATCAAGAACAACATCATCGCCAATAACCAGGCCGCCGATTACGCGGCTGGCATCTACATCAAGATACCTTATGCAGCCCAGCCCCAACCGCAGATTGTTAACAACACCATCGTGGCCAACTCCACCGAGGGGATCTTCGTCATGGGCGACATAAACCCCATCATTCGCAACAACATCATCGCCCTTAACGGGATCGGTATTCGGCGTTACAATGGCATTACCCCTGTGATGTCCAACAACGACGTGTGGGGCAACAGCCAGAACTACGTCAACCTGCCACCAGGCGCCAACGACATCTCGGTTGACCCCATGTTCGTCGACCAGAGCGGTGGGGACTACCACCTGCGCAAGGGCTCACCATGTATTGACGCAGGGACAAGCAGCAATGCCCCCAACTCAGACTTCGAGGGGGATCTCCGGCCGCTGGATGGAAACCTTGACGGGACGGCGTTGTGGGACATCGGCGCAGATGAGTACGAGAACCCGGTGTGGATTACGAAGGAGGTGAGTGAGGCAGTCGCGGATCCGGGAGACACGATTGTCTACACGATTGACTACCAGAATCAGACGGGTTCCACAGTCCACCAGGTCAAGGTCACCGACGTGCTTTCAGGCGACCTGCAAAACCTCAGTTTCGACCCGGGCTACTCAAGCAAGGTTGGGAACACGTACTCGTGGGACATAGGGGCATTGAGTCCAGGTTCCTCCGGCACTATTACTATTGGCGCGACGATTGACCCCAGCCTCGCTACTCCCGCCGCAATACTCAACACCGCCGAGTTCTACGCAGCGGAGACTGGGACCGTCAGCGACGATGTGGTGACCATAGTTGGGGGTCTGAAGACCTATGTCCCCCTCGCGGCAAAGCGCCATTAGCGGTATCTCTCGATGACAAAGGCCCGGGCCACCCAGCGCAACCACCGTCTTATTCTCAACCCCAGCCTCGACACGGCGACTCTGCGGCCAGCGCGCCACAGGCGTGATTTCCTGGCGGTCTCCAAGGCAAGCTCAAGCAGCACGGCTTCGGGCTTGCTGGCCGGGGAAGTCAAGCCTCTCGCCGGCCCGTTGGCGTTGAGGAGATGGAAAAGCTCGGTGGAGTAGCGGTGATAAGCTTCGGGGTGGTGTTGAGCGATGCGTTCGTAAAGGTGCAACTCCTGATCGCGCTGGATACCTCGCAGGCGTGATCCGGGCCTTACCCGGTAATGCCCCAGAATCTCCGGTATGCTGACGCCCAGATACCCCCTGGTTGCTATTCCCAGCCAACTGTCATAGTCCTCCAGGTTGTACAGCATATCAGGTCTGTTCTGGCAGTAAGCCAAGAAGAGATCGCGGCGGGTCACCGCCAGCGGGCCGACCATGTTATGGGTCAAGAAAAAGGGGAACTCGGTATTCCAGCTGGCCCAGCAACCGGTGATTTGTCCGAAGTAGCTAATCCACGGGTACACTAACCCCACGTTCTCGTAAGTGTTAAGAATGTCGATGCAGCGAGAGAACAGCTGTGGCTCGACTAGGTCGTCGGCATCGACGAAGGACAGGAACTCGCCCGAAGCCTGCGCCGCTCCCATGTTGCGCGCGGCGCACACACCCCGGTTCTCGGTGCGAACGATTCTTACATTCTCTTTCCCCAGGGCTTTGACGCGCTCGAGGGCCTCGATGCTCTCCGCTTGGTCACTGCCGTCGTCTACGATCAGGACTTCCATGTTGGGATACGTGGACCGCAACACGCTATCAAGCGTTGCTTCTACGTACTCGCCCAGATTGTGATAGGGGATGACCACCGATAGTAGCCCTGGAATCGAGCCTTCGCCCTTGGTGAGTTCGGCTGGCGCGGGCTGCAAAGGACACACTGTAGGAAACATACGATGCGATGTGGGCGCCTGCTCCAAGATGCTATTGAAGTGGGCCAGACGCTGTGGAAGGACCGTTTCGTAGGAAGTTAGACGACGGATCCGGTCCGCCGCCTGCTGTCCCATTCCCTGGATCTCCGCAGGGGTCATGGCCAGCACCTTGAGCAGGGCTTGTTCGAAGTCTCCCTGCTGGGACCAGTCGAAGACCAACCCTGCTGAACCGTCGTGGCCGACCATCTCGGCCTGTCCGCCAGATGAGGAGGCGAGGACAACCTTGCCCAACGACATCCCCTCGACACAGACGAAGGGGTAGTTCTCCCACAGCGAGGGGACAACCATACACCAGGCTTGAGAGAGACGGGTCAAGAGTTTCTCGCGTGGGAGCGGCCCGACGAACACGAGCCTTCCTGCCGCGGCATGTCGCGCAAAGCGTCTCTTGAGATACTGGCCCACCGACATACCTAGTGGATCGTAGCGTCTATCCTCTCCTATGAGGCTGAGATGGAAATTGTGCCCCTGGTCCCAAAGCCGCGCGCAGCTCTCCACCATGGGTATCACGCCTTTTCGCACTTCCAGCCGCCCAACGTACACCACGTCACCTGGCGCAGGTTCGGCAAACGACTGTTCGCGGTGGTCGTATGGATAGGGGACCACTGTGGGTGCTGGGAATCTACTGTCCCATTCCGAAAGCCAGTGGCGCATGAAACGGCTGGGGCTCAGAAGGGAGTCAGCGCCGAGAATGCAGAACTTCTCCATCTGGCCGATCCAGTACTCAGGAAGCACGTATTGAGGTGATTTGTTGGCGCGACGTACGCCAAATTGCGGAGAGTGCAAGTGCACCACGATCGGCAGGTCAGAGAGTGGAGCCTCGCCGAGCAGCTTGCGCTGGATCAGGAAGTACCCAACTGCATTATAGTCTTGGACTTCTATGACGTCCGGCGGCCCATGGCACTCAATGCATCGGACGACTTCATCGGCGAACTGATAGCTCAACGCGGGCCAGTATGACATGCAGGTGAAAGGGAATGCAGGGTGTTCGTGTGGTGAGGTGCCGGGTGGTACGTACTCGTCGAGATGAACTCGCCTGGGGACGAACCGCACGACGCGCAGACGCTCGGCTTCCAGGCCATCGCTGGCCTCCTGGCTCGGGGTCAGTACCGTGACCTCATGCCCGGCGGATGAAAACATCCGGCCCTCGTTGTAGGCATATGTTCCGATGCCTCCGCCGGTTTGCGGCGGGAATTCGGACGTCAGTATCCAGATGTTCATGTTGCTATGGCCACAGTCTATTCGTCCCGTGCACCGAGCTTGCGTGCGATGGCGTGGACCGCTTCGTAGATCAGCCATCCAGGAAAAGTGTCTACAGCTCTCTGGCCCAGACGCCAGAAACGGGAACGCCTGATTGGGCTTAGTGATTGAAGCTCCTCCGCCAGCCTGTCAAGGCGCGTGTATTCTATGGCGAGGGTGGCCGATTCCAGCCCCAGCCCCCTGCCGACTGCCGGGCGGGGAGATGTCCTGGCAAGCTCCCGAGCCTTACTGAATAGCTCGATCATCCGCCCGGCCATCTGGTCAATCGTGAAATGCTCCAAGATGCGCTGGCGCCCAGCTGCTCCCTTCGAGGCGCGCAGCTCGGCAGACTCGATCAGCTGTCCCAGCACAGAGACGTACTCTTGTAACTCATTCTCACCCTGTGGGATCAGAAACCCGCAATCGGGAGTAACGAGCTCGCTCTGGCCCCCGACGTCGGCCGAAACGGGCACGACCTGCATAGCCATGGCCTCAAATAGCGTCAAGGCGATACCCTCCCATTGAGAGGGCAGGAAGAAGATGTCCGCCGCGGCCATGAGCTCACGCATGCGCTCGTTACTAACGCCCCCGAGTAACCGGACGCGCTTGCCCAATCTGTGCCGCAGGACAAAGTACTCTAGGAACCTGCGCTCTTCCCCGTCGCCTGCAACCAGGCATACGAAGTCTAGCTTCTTCCGCGCAAGTTCGAGCATCACTTTGGCGAAGAATCGGGGCCGCTTCTGCTCACACAGGCGACCCGCATAGAGAAGCAGCGGCAGCCGCTCCGGGACGCCCAACGCGCGGCGGATCTGCGACGTCGAGTGTTTTGCGGGGTCCCATCGTTGAGGATCGATGTTTGTGTAACAGACTTCGATGCGGCTAGCATCCGCGCCTTTGTCCACCATCCACTCTTTCAGGTGTTGGCTGCTAACGACGTTGAGATCGAGGAGTTCCTGATAGGCGACTCCGCTGCGTGGATGGCCGCCATTTTTCCAGTACTCTTCCACGATGTGGTTATAGTCGACGAAGGTGACGTCTGGGCATCGGGAGCGGAGGTAGGGCAACAGTTCGTACCCAAGCGCGCTGTTTGATATCAGCGCGACGTCAACCTGTCGCGATTCGATGAGATCTCGTAGAAAACGCGGGTAATCTGATAGACCGAGGGAATCACCTCGGGTGAAGATGTCAGGCGTGAGACGCCCGAATTTGGGCAGCCAGGAGTTATCACCCTCCCTTGTGGTGCAGATGGTGATTCCGTATCCACGGTTGGTCAACTGTTCCACCAGATCGAGGTTGAACTTGTCGGCGCCACCCATGGTCAGCCAGGGAAGGATCATTAGCAGGCGCGTGCGATCCTTGTGCGAGCGCCTGGGCTGGGGCAGGGAATCGGGGACGTGATCGCAAGATTCATTTTCCGCCGGTACTGTGCCTGCGAGTTCGCCTCCTCGCAAAGGAGGGTACCGCCGGTTGAGATGGAGATATGTGCTGCAGAGCGGTGGGATGATGGTTCGGTGAGGCCTGCCGCGGATATCGAGCGGTCGGTGCCCTAGAGGCGGCCGCTGAGGAGAAGGTGGGGTGCTGGCGTTATCAAGACCTTGAGGATCGCTCATATGGGCACTCGAAGGACGATTCAAGCCGCCCAACGGCTCTGGCCACGTTTGCGCTCAACAGAGAATGCGAGCCCATGACGGACTGTAGATCGCTGATGAGTGTGTGAACTCAGCGCAATACATTATAGGATAGTCCCCGGTGCAGGGGCAACTGGGAAGGATCCTGTGGGTCGGTGTAGTGCCGAGAGGGTACAGGATGCAAGAGGCAGCCCTGGGAAGGGGGTGGGGATCCGGACACACTGCGCCCACGAACTGGCTACGATTCCTCAGGTTCCGGTTTCCTTCCCAGATATCGGTAGTCGTATCGCAGGAGCCGGTAGGCGAGGATGACGCGTCGTGCGCATCGGTCCAGGATCGAAGAGACGCGACGTCCCGCGAGGCGACGCACGAGGTACGCCACTGCGAAGGGATGGAGAGCCAGTCTGCGCCTGTCGCCGAGCGCTCTTCTGTAAGTCATCGCGGCGTCTGGGTACAACTCTCGACGGCGGAGTTCACTGGCCAGAAGCAGGCAGGCCAGTGAAAAGCCCAGGCTGGCATGCTGGGCGATGATCTGCTGCTCACTACGTGGTAGTCCTGTCCATCGTGCGAAAGCCTGCTGCCCCTTCAGACTGATCTGCTCCAGATCGAAATCGTACTCCAGCCCCAGGTTGTAGTAGTAGTAGGCAAAGTAGATAGCCAGCGCAGAACTGCCCCGGTGACGCCTGTAGATTTCGAGTTGGTCTTGCCAGAATACGGTGGGGCTCGACTGCGATTTCGTGCCCGGCATGTCGCGAAGCTTCGCCAATTTGATAGGTAGGTGACGAAACTTCAGGCCCGCCTGCCCAGCTCTCACCCAGTACTCCAGGTCCATCGCATAGTGGAAGCTCTCATCGAGATAGCCAATTCGGTCTCGCACGGCTGTGCGCCAGAAGGTGGCTGGTTGGAGGATGTAGTTCGTAATCGCGTTCCAGAGGAAGTGGTACGTGGTGAGAAGTGAGTAGTCGTAGGGGCGAGATAACCATTCCCAAAGCCGGCGACCCACCTGGTCGATCACGTCCCCGTCGCCGTGGACAAAATCGACGTCGGAGTGGGTCGCAAACTCGGCGGCTACTCTCTGGAAAGCGCGGGGACAGTACAGATCGTCCGAGTTGATGTAGCTTACTATGTCACCGCTAGCCCGGCGCAGGCCTTTGTTGATGGCGTCGGACTGGCCCTGGTCCGGTTCGCTAATCCACGTCATGGACACCTTGGCACATCTGGCGGGCCAATCTCCCGAAGCGACTCGATCGGCATACCTCCTAATCAACTCCACCGAGCCATCCACAGAGCCACCATCTGCCACGAAGTAGTCGATGGCGAAGTCGCCCTCTTGGAAGAGAACGCTTTCCATCGTTTCGCCGATGTATTGTGCCTGATTGTACGATGGGGTGACGATGGTGAATGTTGTCCCTTCTTCCACATCACGGATTATCCACCACAGCTGGGGCAGTTTCAAGCTAGAGAGGCTCTTCAGGCCCGGGGGATGGCGATGCCGACAGGCAGTCCGACTGGGTAGAAACAGACGTTCATTGCCCGCAAGCAGGATGCGCTGCTGGGCTGAAGACCTGCCGGGCAGCTCGCAGCGGCGCGACTGCACTGTCACCATATCCCCAGTTGGCGGTCAATCCACTTCCGAAACCAGCGGTTCTATCCTCACTTGACGCAGAAGCACCAGCAGGGGGCGAGTGTCACCGTTGGCCTGCTCTAGCACGGTGGCTTCATCGAGGCACCCGAAGGTGAAATCGTTGCGACCAGGCTGCAACTGCATGGCGAACCTGAGCGTGGTAGACGTATCCAATGTCTGGTCCTGGCGCTGGACCCCTGCATCGTTTTCTAGAGTGAGGTGGACAGTGCGGAGGGCGTCTCTCCGGCCTGGGCCCGGTGCAACGTCGAACGCCAATTCCACCATCAGTTCCCGGTCTGACCAAAGTACCGCTCTGATTCCCTGCTCGTCGCCCTGGCCCAACCAGAGCAGGCTGCCATCGTCATAGACCTCCACGTCCCAGGGTGGTGTTTCGAGGTGCGAGAGAATGCCAACTACTCCCCTGAGAGCTGGATCGAGGGTCACCAAAGGCGAGTCCGCGGGTCCAGCCTGCCCTCGGTTGAACAGGGATGTGACCCTGATCGCGTCGATTCGGACCAGCAGGGGGCGGGTGTCACCGTTGGGCTGCTCCAGCACCGTGGCTTCATCGAGGCAGCCAAAGGTGAACTCGTTGCGACCAGGCTGCAACTGTACAACGAAGCTGACTGTGGTGGTCCTGTCAAACCGCTGACGCTCGCGTTGCACGCCTGACTCGTTCTCCAGAGTCAGGTCGACCGTGCGGAGGGCGTCTGGCCTCCCCGGCCCCGGTGCGACGTCGAACGCCAATTCCACCATGAGTTCCTGGTCTGACCAAAGTTCGGCTCTGACTCCCTGGTTGTCGCCCTGTCCCAACCAGATGAACTCACCGGGATGCTCCTCCCACCATGGGGGTGTGAGACCTCCCACCCCTACAGCCCCCGCCAATCCCTCGTCGATGACCAGCACTGACGTCCGCGCCTCTCCCAATAGGCTATTCCTAACTGTTGGTTCCCAGCTGGCGAAGTCTGACTCTTCGCGGTAGAGTAGGTACCATCCCCCCGCATTCCACAAGGTATGGAGATCAGCAGCGGCACGAGACACGTATGCGCCTGACGGATCTACTACGAGGACAAAGTTGATGCTTTGCGCTTCCAACCAGTCAGGATCGATGCTCTCCGGCGCCGGGTAGAGCGGGATGATTCTGCGACTGAATCGTCTGCCAAACATCGGATAGTCCCAGTCATCAGTGCCCAACATGGTGCCAATGGTTGCGTTCAGAGGGATCAGTCTATCCACGGCGCGGAGTACCGGTTCCATCGAGGTGCGATTGAGGGCCTGCCTTTCGATCCAGTCCATCTTCCAGATGGGGCGCGCGCCTACGAGCGGCTTGGAGAGGTTGTGAGTAGTTGTGAAGCCAATCACAAGAAGCGCAAGCCCAATGACGCTCCAAGTAAGCAGGGGATGAGGGACCTTTCTTTCGTAGATGGGCGCGATGAGTGGTGCGCATAGAGCGGCGGCCGGCACCAAATACCTGTTGTCCCAAGGAAACCACGAGAGCGAGCATACAAAAAGGAATAGGCTCGCAGACATAAGGGCAAGGCCAAGGGGGAATGGGTCTTTCTTCTTCAAGGCAATCAGCGACCCATAGGTCACCGCAGGCATGAGCAAGAGGAAGGCCAGCGGCCCGAACCCGGCGAAGTCCTCGTGAACGGGCGGGCGCCACTGCAAATCGGATTCGCCAGGTTCTCCAATGGCAGGCGTGAAGTCAGTCGGAAGGTCTAGAATGGAGAAGACTCGAGTGCCCACTGTGGCCTTGATTTGGTGCAAGGGTTCGGCGATGGAATCGGGCAGTCCTGTGAGGTCGACCGTTTGATAGAGACTACGTGGTAGGCTAGCTGCAAACCTCGTCGCCCAGCTCTGGCGAGATGCCGCCATGTCATGCACGAAGGAGGGCGGACCGAGGGCATGGCCGTATACAAGAAGGTTGAGTGCAAAGACGTAGGCGCCCAGGAGAAGAAAGCCTGACAGGCTGGCCCCTGCCCAGACCAGAAGCTGCCTGATGGGCTGTTTTCCACATACGAAGCACAGCATCAGTATGGTTGCCGCTAGGCCTGGTATGAGGAACAGAACCGTAGTCTTCGTACCCAAGGCGAGGCCCAGGCCCAGACCGGAGAGCAGGAGCATTCCCCTGTGCTGAGATCGAAACCCCGCGTACAGCAGGTAGACTGCACTGGCGAAGAAAGCGGCGGCTACGAGGTCGTTCTGCGTGGTAGTCGACTGAAGCACTATTTCTGGCAAAGTAGCCCACAGGAGGGCGGCAAAGAGGGCCTCAGCCCGGCTCGCGCCGACGAGGCGGCTCAGGCCACCTATGGCCGCCATAGAAGCCCACACAGCCAACCACTGCACGAAACCCGCCAATTGATCGGTGCCCCAAAAGACCACGGTCCACATGATGCCTATCTCGGCGTTCATGGGATACGTCGTCTGAGGTGGGTATGGGGTCGGCCAGGGGTAGAAGGAATTATGCTGGAGCCAGTATCCCACCCGAGACAGGTGATAGGTCATACTGTCATAGTTGTTGGGCGGAACGGTCACCACTAGGCCGGCGCCTATCAGATAGGCTACGCCGACGCCGAGTCCGAGCGCCCAGAGCCCTGGATGGCTTCTCAATGAATTGAGCACGCTACGCCGACTGAGCACTGAGCGAATGGATACCGATTGCGTCATCAGAGGCGGTCGACCGGCGCGATTCCACAATATCCACGCTGCTGTCGCGAGCGCAAGATGGAGAAGCAGGAACACCCTAGGATTCAGCATGCGCAGCGTTGCCGCGACCTCGGCGACGAGGACTACATTGGCATAGGAAAGAAGATACAAGCCGACGAGTTTGGCGATCGTGGTGGGCGGTCTCACCACTGAGACCACAAATGTAGCGAACGCAAGAACGAGTATCGTCGCTGGGAGCAGTATCATTGGCTAGCCCGGTCCTCCTGGCGCTTTTTCTTCAGTTGCCTGTCTCTTCTGAGAGAAGCGCTGAGCCGTACTCGCCAGCCTGACTTGGGCCAGGGCAGACCAGCGTCAGCGCTGTGGCAAACAGCCGCGTGGGCGCGGGCCATTCGTCACAGGTGATTCTCGTTCTCGCGTTTACCATCTTGGGGTCGCGACCTCGAAAGAGCCCCGCCGGTCACAAGTATGTGCTTGCAGTCCCAGTTCATGTCGTCCTCCTGCAACTACTCGTTGCTTGATATGACAGCTGGCCCCGGCGCAATTGGAGGGGCGTGATGTGCGACAGGATTGGAGAAGAGGCGTGGAGCCGGTTTCTAACAGCCTGCGCTTCCATTCGCTTGTTTGGTTCTGGTGGAGACCGAACCGGCTGGACATCTCGTTGGGTGTCTTCAGGCCCTTGGCTGCTTCCAAGGCAAGCTCGAGCTTGAACTCGGCGCCGAAACGTGTGCAACTTTTCGACATGACTGAGTCTGCCCGCGCTTGTGAACTATGGGCCAGTTTTCTCACCTTGGCACATAGTCCAGTTTTCGAGGCCGACCACATTGAACGATCGGTTGAAAGTGCTCGCAGATCGGCGCCCTCTATCAGATCACCAGAGCGAATCCGTTGCTCCAGAACACCATTAGGCAACCCTGCAATAGACATAACAACGCCGTCATGATTTGATCGATCCAGCTCTTCCTGGCCAACTTGGCCAAGAGAATGTAAATTGGAAACACTACGAGAGAGTACCTGGGCATACTGATGGTCGTGGTGGCGAGCGGGAGGAATATGGCGCACATAGCCAGAAGCCAGTAGGAGAAGCCGATTCTTCTGTAGAAGGTGTTGAGGAGGACTAGCAGGGCGATTGTGAAACAGGCCTCGAAACGAAGGAGCACGTTGTTGCCACGCAGGTTGTTAATCAGGAATAGCAGAGGGTTGGTGAGTCGGTGCCCCCAGCCGGTCTCCTGCACATGAACGAAAGCCAGACAGTCCCCCGTTAAGAAGTAGTTGTGCCCAGCAAACACCAGCAGGCCGAGAGGTATAAGTAGTAGGCAGAGTATGTCCGGACGGACTCCCCGCAACTTGAAATCCTTTTCGCGGGCATATTCGTACAACATGGGCAGGAAAACCAGAGTGCCCACGGATTTTGTCAAGGCCAACAAGAAGCCAATGATCCCCACAAGCAGCCAACGACGCCGTTTGCCGTAGTAGAAACACATGATCGCGAGCAGAAGAAACAGTGACTCTGTGAACACACCAGAAAGGATGAAGGACACCGGAAACACAAGCAGATACCGTATCGAGGCTACCGCAGTGTCCTGGTCGGAGTCCAGTCGAGCCAATTTGTACAGTGAAATGCAGGCAAGGAACAAGCAGATGTTTGAGAGAGCGATCCCCGCAAGATAGGGGTCTCTGACAAGCAATGCCAAGCCCCTGATCAACATAGGATAGAGGGGAAAGAAGCCGTAGTTGGCCTGCCCCAAGGTGGCGGCAGCGGAACTCAGATCGGCACGGTAGCCGTGCACAGCAATGGAGAGGTACCAGCCTGAATCGAATACGCCCCAGATATCCAGCCATGGGCTCTCTGAGTACTTCCACACGTATTCCTGGCCCACGAGGGGCATCAGCAGCATGCGAGACCCGACACCTATGAGAGCCAGGGCAATCCTTGTGGACGCCAGCGCCAACAGCGTGTACCGGACGTGAAAAGGGACTCTCGCTACGAAACGAGCAACGAACGGCATGTGTCAGGCCTCGCGTGGTCGTTCACGATCTCCCCTGCTGGGGCAAACGGCACAGACTATCTCACCTCACCGATCCGCACCGAACCTTTGAGATGGGCTGTCCAGCTCGACTCTCTGCCAAGTGCGAACGAAGCGAATCAACACGTCTCCTTGGACGGCATCGAAGGCCGGTCAAGGCCAGCGCTTCTGGACAGACATCATTCTGGCTCGGTTCCTCCCGGCTATCGCCTACATTTCGACGTCAGAGGATCACCTGGGCCGCTGCCGGCGCAACCCGGGCGTTGCGCCACAACTTCTTCATACAGATCAAGGACGATCTCCGCTGTCCGACTCCACGAGAATCTCTTGGCCCGTCGCAGAGCATCCTCCTTCAAGGTCTGCCGATTGACCTGACCCAGTGAGAGTTTCAGCATGGCTCGAAAGATCTCGCCTTCATCATAGGGATCCACGAGTAAACCGGCGTGGCCGACGATTTCTGGCAAAGACGTATTGCCTGCGCAGATCACGGGCGCCCCTAGAGTCATAGCCTCCACCACCGGCAACCCGAACCCTTCAAAGAGGGATGGATACAGAAAACCGAAGCAGTTCTGATACAACCACTCAAGCATTGTATCGTCCACATACCCCAGCATGACTACATCGCGTGTCAAGCCCAGATCGCTCACAGTATCCTCAAAGCCATCCATGAGCCATCCTGGGCCGCCGGCCAGGACAAGCGGCAATGGCTCCTCGATATTCGCCTTTAGTTTGGCGTAGGCCGCTAGCAGTCGCCGGTGATTCTTGCGCGGTTCGAACGTGCTGACACTCAGCCAGAACTGGCTCGACCGGAGGGGTGCAAGCCCCCTGGGCCTGGCGAGTTCAGACCCACCCGAAAATCGGCTAGCGGGATATATGACGACCACTTGGTCTGGGGGATAGTGTGGGAATATCTCTAGAAAGCTCCGCCGGGTATAGTGCGAGACCGCGATGATGCAGCCGGCGTACAGACTGGCGTTGAAGACCCCAGTGAAGCAGCCAATCCGGTTCTCCTCCGTAGTCCACTCCGGGTGTTCCAAGAACGCCAGATCATGCAGCGTGTAGACCAGCCGAGCCGTGTTCATCCCAGGCGGGCAGTAAAAGTTGTTGGCGTGGATAATGTCCGGGTTGCCCAGTTGTGTCTCTATGTCCGGCGCCGGGTCTCGCCAGAAAAGTCGCGCTGCCTCAAAAGTCGTATGCCCGAGCCCACGTGCGACATTTGGCCGATTGATCTGACGGGTAGACCGGGGCCAGTCGGGATCCCAGTAGAAATCCCCAAACGTTGGGTAGAGAATGTAACTGTTCTCGGTGTCAATCCTTGCCAAGTGCTGGACAAGACTATCCGCAAAGTAGCCGCAGCCTGCTTTGCTACTGCCAGTCTGGCTTACGTCGAACCCAATCCTCATCGCGTCAACACCTCTCTGACTGTGAATCGGGCACTGTCGCCGATCCAGCTCGCTGTGGTCCGTACTATCTCAGAAGAAAGCCTTCTGTTCCACCGCAGAGAGGCGTACCATGAGACAGCTGTCACCGCCACCGCGAACGCAAGCCCACTAGAGCGGTGGAATCCTAGTGTCTCCACGACGGCGTGAGCGTAGTTGAGAATCCAGCGGTCAGGCGGCTGCCCCAGCCGGTTCTTCGTCATCTCAACAATCTCACGATGGACTGGGACGCGGCTGCCCAACGTCTTGTTGTCTGGGTACATTCGAGACCCAGCCAGACGTCTTCGAAGATAAGCAAACTTCACTTGACTGCCTACGCGCAGCCAATACTCGTAGTCCATGCAGTAGCGTAAGGTCTCGTCCAGCAATCCGTGCGCCTGGACGACCCGCCGCCGTAAGAAGACGGCTGGTTGGCACAGGTAGCAGACGTCCTTCAGTCGTTCGTAGTTCCACTCTTCGGTGTAGTAGGGCTCAATGGCATCGTCGTTCTCGTCTATGTGGTCTGCATCTCCGTATACCATGTCTATGTCTGGTTGTTCTGCAAGAAAGGACACGACAGTTTCCAAGGCCTTGGGGTAGTAGATGTCGTCCGAATTCAGCCAGCCGATGATTTCGCCCGTCGTCGTCGTGATGCCCTTATTCACTGCATGTGCCTGGCCGCGATCCTTCTCCGAAACCCAACGCAGTTGGCCCTCGTAGCGGCACAGGATATCTATGGTCTCATCAGTGCTCCCACCATCGTAAACCACATATTCCAAGTCAGGAATATCTTGGGACAACACGCTTTGGATTGTCCGCTCGATGTACTTGCCCTGGTTGTACGATGGAGTAATGATGCTGATCCTCGGTCTCACGCTCTTTCCCTGCACCATATCAGGCTTTCCCTCTTGTCTTGTGAGACCAGCCAGCAGCCTCGGCAGAGGCACCCCAACGTCCGTGCGTCATCGGAGTCGCCTTGCGCTGACGGCTGAAACGTCGGCTCAATCAGGAACTCAACAAAGCCAGCATCCTTACCTAAAGGGCGGGTGATGGTGGTGGCTTGTCCTCGCTTTATCACATGCGTTTCTGCCTCACCTTTGCCACCTGAGACCACGACCCACAGGCGGTCATGCGACAGGTGCTCGGGAGCATTGAACACAGCTTCTAGGTGACGCCGCGCTGGGCCCGTGCCGTGGGAGACGGTGAGTCGGTCCCCTGTCCATCCGTCGGCATAGACCCCGTGCAGCCTTTGGGTGAAAAGACGGGATCCTTGCTCTGCCCGTCGAAAGACATCCAGATATTCCTCGGCCATGTGTCGGGTGTCTCCGAAATCGGCGAGTCGCCGATGGCCGCGTGTCACCAGTCGCGCCGCGAACTCCTTGTCCGTCGTGATTCTCTCAATGGCACTCACGATCTCGGGCGGCCGCCTGGGGTCGAAGTACAGCGCTGCGTCGCCGGCCACCTCCGGTAAGCTGCTTACGTTGCTGCAAAGCACCGGCTTGGAGAAGGTGAACGCCTCCAATACGGGGATGCCAAAGCCCTCATATAGGGAGGGGATAATGACAGACTCACAACGCTGGAAAACGCTGGCCAGCGCCTCATCTGCCACATAGCCAAGGAAATGGACCCGGTCCTCCAATCCCATGGAAGCAGCGGCTCGGCGCAGCTCCTCCTCTTGCGGGCCTGGGGCGCCCGTGAGGACCAGATCCGGGGAAGTCTCTGGACTGCGTCGGACCGCAATGCCATATGCCGTCAACAGCATTCGATGGTTCTTGTGCGGCCAGAAATTGGCTGGATAGAAAATATAGGGCCGCTTATCGATCTGCAGCTCTGACAGCGCGTTGGGTGCTGGTTTGATTTGGCTCAGGCGACCATGAACGCAATTGTGCACCGTGCAGGTCCGTTCCAACTCTACGTCGACTGACGCTAGCAGAGCCTGACGTGTGTATTGGGAGACGCAAACGACGGCATCGGCCCAGAAGTTCACCTGCTGCAACACGACATCTCGATGGGCAAGCTCCTGGGGATCAAAAAACTGCGGGTACGCCCGGTGCTGCAAGTCGTGCACTACGGCCACAACCTTGACCGCGGGCTCGGCGTAGGTGGGCGCAGTAAACGGACAGAAGAGCAAGGAAACCCCACGTTCCCGCAGCAGTGCGCCAGCATTCTTGCCGGCGATGAGAGAAGCAAAAGGGCGCGGCAGTCTTCCGGCGAGCTTCACCGCCCGCCGGCGCAAACGAGCAGCAATCCGTGGTAGCAAAGCGCGCCGAACGAACTGAGCCACCACATCAAGCAGCCCCTCATTCCCTACGGTGGCACCTTCGCCCGTCACGCCTTCACCGGGCAGCACGCACAATCTGGTGACCCGTGGCCCCTCCAGCACCGCCAGTTCCTGGTCGTTCCACCCCGCGGTGAGCAACAGGAAATCGTACTCATGTGTCAGCCGGGCAAACTCGGACAGAAGCTCCAAGACCAAGACCTTGGCGCCACCGTTTTCTCCCCCCGGGCGCAACGGGGTCAAGTCCACGGCAATTCGTGGCATTCCGAGTTCACCGTACGGGCTCACGGGTCAGCCCTTGAGTAGCTGGGACAGTCTCCGTCGCAGTCGCACCTCCACCCTGCTTTCCAGCAACCGAAGTTCGTCCTCCAGTTGCCTGATGCGACACTCCTGATTGCGAATAACCTCCAAGCGGGCGGCGCGATCAGCTTCGGACTCCTGGAGGAGCTCAGTCAGTCGGTTGATATTCTCCAGCCGGGCAGCGCGATCTGCTTCGGACTCCTGCAAGAGGTCGGCTAATCGGTTGATCTGCTCCAGACGGGCAGCGCGGTCGGCTTCGCTCGCTTGGTAGGCTTTCTCCCTGGCGGGAAAAGACTCTCTGAGAGCCTTTGATAGAACCCGCTCGTAAATGCGCCGAAAGTGGGGCCCCAGCGTGCTCTCGAGACAGACCGGTAGGGTTCCGCCTGTGGGTTCTGGCACCGTCCTGCCCGCCTCCAGTTGCTCGGCTACCAAGTCCTCGGGCTCGCTTTGGGCACACGTTCGGGGCTGCCGACACAAGTCTTGGTACAGCTCTAGATAGCGGCGTGCTTGTACGTGCAGAGAGTAGCCGTCTACCATCGCCTTGCGGCAATTCTGTGCCATCAGCTCTCGTTCATCGGAATTGAAGACCAGGTCCAAAATCGCATCACCCAGACTAGGCACGTCCCCCGGAGGCGCAAGTCTGCCGGTCACTCCATCCACCACAACATCCGGTATACCCCCGACAGCGAAGGCCACGACCGGAGTGCCGCAACTCATGGCCTCCAGCATAGTATTAGGCAGATTATCCTCCAACGACGGCAGAACCAGGATATCCGCGGCAGCACAGGCGACCCTCATCTCTTCGTCTGACCCGAGGTAACCCAAGGATACCACCGGGATTCTTCCTGCCCCCAGTTCCTCGCTGCCTCGGCCAAAGCAGAGCAGCCTGATGCTGTCACTGTCGACCAGCCTCTGAAACTCCTGGCGTGCTAGGCAGTACTGGACGGCAGCCATTAGTTCTCGAAACCCCTTTAGCTTTTCTTTGACATCCGTTGCGCCGAACAGCAGGATGACAGTCTCGACGGGAAGGCCAATACTCTCCCTGGCTTGCGCTTTTGGAAACGGCCTGAACGCATCCGTTTCCAGAGAATTAGGGATTACTCGCACCTGCATGTCTTTGAACAGTCTGCTCTCAGTGGCGCAGCTAGCCATCCATCGGCTGGGCGTGACGATCGTTAGATCGGCGCCGCTGAAAAGCTCTACCTTGTCTCTTAGAACCGCCTTCGGCAGATTGAACGGATCATCCGCCAACTGCGGACATGCGTGACAATCATGGCGATACCCTTCACACCTGGTTGCCATATGGCAGCCACCTGTGAAGCCCCACTGATCGTGCAGAGTCCAAACCACGGGTTTTCCCAAGACAAACAACTTGTGTAACGTGACAGGGGACTGATAATAGGCTACCCAGTGCAAGTTGACTACATCGGCTGCCTGGACCAAGGGCAAAGCCGACAGATCATAGCCGGGGTAGGGCAGGGAAAACAGAGTGTTGCTTATGTCCGTGCGGTGCGAATTGATATAGTATCCCTGGATGACCGTACTGAGATAAAGCTCCTCGTCGAACGTCTCGGCGGTGTTCGCTGGGGTTATGCAATAGACGGAATCGTCGGTTGAGTCTTTGTGCCTGACCAACATTTGCGAATCTTCCCCAAGTTGAAGCAGGCCGCGATGCAAACGGTAGGCCGACCTGGCGGCTCCACCTTGGATGTCGTAGGTACTTACTTGCACAACCTTCATGAAGTTATCCTTTTCCACTACCTTGTCACGTTCCTGGAAATGGTCAAGTCGCCACCCGCAGGGCTTGTTCAGAAGAGCCCTGTCGCGCATACTTCGTCTAATTTGGTGCATCTCCAGACCATAGGTTGCCTTAGAGGTTCTCTACATAACCCTTGCTTTTATCTGCGATGGCGATTGCCCTATCTACGTACTCTCTAAAAACGTCCCTAGGTACATTTGGAATGAAATAGTTTTCGGGGCTCTGGTGGGAAAACAGACTCCACTTGTCCGCATCCTCGGGTATGAGGTTGAGCTTCTTGCATTTCTCATAAAGCGGTGTCCCTTGGTAAGGAGTGAAGATACTGAAAACGATGCCCTTGGGTGGCTTGACTTGCTCCATCAGGCTCAGAGTCAACTCAAGATCCTCGACAGACTCGTCCGGGAACCCCATCATAAAGAATACAGACCAACCTATGCCGGAGCGTTCCAGAACAGCTAGTCCTTCTTCTATCGTTGATCGAGAAATGCCCTTGTTGATGCATTTCAGTATCCGGTCGCTTCCAGACTCGACCCCAACACTCAAGTTGTCACAGCCGGACTGGGCCATCAAGTCCAGCAACTCTTCATCGAGCACATCAAGGCGTGTGTTACACCAGTACCGAATGCAGACCTCTCTCTCTATCATCAGTTGAAGAATTTGCTTTGTGTGCCGCTTGTTGACAGCAAAAACGTCGTCGAAGAAATAGAAGTACCTCGTCCCAAAACGCTCTTTCGTTTCCTCCAGCTCTTCTAGGACGTTAACAGGCTTACGGTATCGCATCCTTGAGCCCCAGATCGCTGGACTATTGCAGAACGCACAACGATATGGGCAGCCACGAGCCGTAACAATGGTACCATAGAGGTCTGCTGGATACTCTTTGAACGCCAGTAAGTCTCGGGCTGGAAAGTCAACCATGTCAACATCGATCCAAGGAGCACGACCGTTGTAATGAATGTCTCCCTTCGCGCCCCTCCAAGAAAGTCCTTGGATTCTGCACAGACTCGAGGGGTCATCCCGCTCCAGAGCTCTGACAAGCTGCATCGCTGCTACCTCGCCCTCCCCTGAAACGGCGAAATCAACCCATGGCTTCGACATGGCAGCCCTGGGATTGATCGTCACAGCGGGGCCGCCCAGGACAGTGATCACTTTGGGCGAGACGCTCTTTGCTATCTCCAATACTCTCCAGGCCGCCTTCAGGTACACGGTCATTGCAGCGCTGCCGACGACATCCGGCTTGAACTCTGATGCTATTGCCGCGATCTCCGTCCAGCAAGGCAAATCTGTGTTTTGGAGCCCCTGCAAGAAAAGGGGATAGTGTGTGATCAGATCTCGATATGACTGTGTGCTGGAGGCAGGGTCATTATCCGCGTGTAGGATGCGCACTTCGTGTCCGTCTCTGCGCAAACTGGCCGCAACATAGCCCAATCCCAGGGGAAAATAGATGTTTGGATACCGGAACAGTCGGTAGAAAGGGGGGGCAATGAGCAAGATTCTCATCGTTCAAGTACTTCCTCGTTGTTGCCGGCGATGTCAATGGCGCTAGAGGCTCATGCCGTTGAATCCAACGCGTCATGCAAGGCTCATCGGTGTTGCCACCGCGAACCAACCCGTGTCGGCTGCCTCGGGAGCAACCTGTTCTCGGAGCTCGTTCCCGGGACTCTGTTTCAGCTTCATATCAAGTGCTTCTGAAACACGGTCGGACATTCCCCAACGTAGCGCCAGATATGCACCTTTGCTGGCATTCGCTCCTGAAAGCAGGCGAGACACTGACGTAGCCTTACTATCGGACCTTCGTATCTCGGGCCATGGCGGCGCGGCTACGGCTCGGCCCCCTGGTCAGCCGCCGGAACCCGCCTGCGCTAAGATATGCGTGTTCACACACCCGTGGGCCGTGCGAAATCTACTCTGCACTCCTGCAATCTAGGAAGGCACGGTACTGTCTGACTACATCGTCTACCTTGCCACCACTTGCTATGCACCCTTGGTCAAGCCATATCGCGCGTGAGCACAAGGATTGGACCAGATCCATGCTGTGTGACACAAGGATGATCGTCGCCCCATCCTCTCGGAACCCCTCAAAGCGCTCCGCGCACTTTTGCTGGAATCGCTCGTCCCCAACCGCCAGTACTTCATCAACGAGTAGAACATCTGCTTCCATTTGCGCAACGATGGCGAACCCGAGCCTCACAATCATCCCGGAAGAGTAAGTGCGCATGGGAGCGTCGATGAAGCCGGGGATTTCCGCGAAGTCGATGATGCTCTCGACCTTTCCATCCATCTCTCCGTGCGAAAGCCCAAACAGTGCGCCGTTGAGGAAGATGTTCTCCCTACCGGTCAATTCCATATCGAAGCCGGCTGACAAATCGATGAGGGGCACGAGTCTGCCGTTGGTCAACACCGTGCCTGCTGTTGGCTTGATAACCCCCGCGATGACCCTCAGCAGCGTGCTCTTGCCCGCGCCGTTCCGTCCGATGATGCCAACGATTTCTCCCTGCTCTACGCGCAGGCTAAGATCACGCAAGGCCCACAGGTCGGCGTAGCGCATCCGTCGCTGCAGCCATCTGATCACGGTCTCCTGCAACGTGGACACTCGCTCAACAGGTAGACGGAACCTTACTGAAGCATTATCCAGCTCAATCGCCAGTTTCCCCAACCCGCAAGTCCTTCACAGATAGTACACAAAGGCGTTCTCGTTCTTGGAGAATACCCACCAGCCGATCAACAGTGACGCAACTGAGGCCATGAACGCGAAGGCTATGACCTCAGGCGAGGGTACCCTGGCTTCGTAGATGGGCAACCTAAAACACTCAAGGAAGTAATACATTGGATTCAGCCTCAGCATGGGCATGTAGCTGGGCGGCACGATGGAGGCAGGGTAGAAGATTGGCGTCAGAAACATCAAGGCAATCAGCAGTACCTGGTAGATGTAGAGAATATCGTTGAAGAAGACCGCGACGGCTGCCAGCGCCAGAGAGACTCCCAGGATGAACACGGATACGAGCAGCACAGATACCGGCAAAAATAGCAAGCTGATGGTGAGAGGAGTTCCACTTAGGAGGGCAATGATGAGCAGGGGGATCATGGCCAGCGCGAGATGAACCAGGCCCGTGAGTACTGTGGCCACGGAGAATACCGCCTTGGGGAGGTAGATCTTCTTTATGATGTTCACATTGCTCAAGACGGTGTTGGCACCATCCATCGTGGTCTGGGAGAAGAAGTTCCACAGCACGATCCCCGAAAGGAGATAGACCGGAAAGTTCGGCAACGAGGATCGGAAAATGGTCGAGAAGACGATGTTCATGACCACCATCATCAGCAGAGGATACAGCAGCGCCCACAGGAGCCCCAACACGGAACGCTTGTAGCGTACCTTTAGTTGTTTGCTGACCAGATTCCTGATCAGTTCGCGATACTTGATGATCTCAAGCCATTCTCGTATCATGCCTATCGCCCGTTACTTGGTCAAAATATCGAGGAGACTTCCCTGCTGCCTCAGCCCAGTCTGCGAGAGAGTGGTCACCGGAGCAACAGTTGGCAGCAGTCCAGGCAAGCTACTCTTGCCGGTCCCATTGCGCCGTCTACCTCGTGGTGGTATCTGCCTGCCCTTTTTGCCACGCCTTTATGGCCTCAACACCTTCATGGGCGGACTCCAACGACCGCCGAGCTGCGACCAGTGCTTCCTCTGCTGATTCGCTTGTGAAAAGATCCCACGGCAGTGTGTACGTAGTCTCGTCACCGTAGTCAGTCAAGAAATGTTCAGCCGTCCCCAAGGTCAGCAGATCGGGTAACATAAGACTCAAGATTTCCCGGATCGTTGCCGGAAGATCCTGAGCGCGTAGCACAGCCGCGATGTCACGAGCCGGATCATGGGTCTTGGGAGTGACCCCAAATAACGTCAGCACTGCTTTGCCGGCGTTTTCCACGGCCAATTGTGCATTGTCCACACAAGAGCGCCAGCGTTCCAGGCCCATGTCCTGTTCAGCTTCCTTCAAGAAGCCCTTGGCCAGAGCCAGCCGATATGTGATATCGTCAGCTGCTTTCACGATATCCCTCCCAACTTAGCTCCCAGTCGCCAGCCGGTAGGCGGGGAAAAAGCCACATGTGCGTGCTTTCTAACTTGTGGCGGCGTAACCGCGCCTGACGCAGTGCAGCCATCGCCCTCTTGCGGTAAGGTTGGAAATAGGCGTCGCCGTAGAGACAAATGCCGTCCACGCATACCTCGAGCAAGAGAGGTGTCAGATTGCTGGCTACCTCATTTGGCGTCTTGGCTATGAAGTTGACCGGCCCTGGCGAGTCACCAAGGATGGGCAGCAGTACCGTGCGCACAGCCCGTTGGCGCGCCAGCGGCTCATTGGGTAAACCCTCCACTACGACAAACAGGTCGTGGTCGCTGTCTGGCTGGGCCTCCCCCCTGGCTTGTGAGCCGAACAGGGCGACCATCTTCAGCCGCCCGGCAAAAGCGTTTTCCAGTAGCTGTACGATTGGATGATACCGCTGTGGCAACAACTCGCCCGGATGAACGTGTTCATCTGATGAGACTTCGGGAGCATCCTGCATCTGAGCGACCGTAACCTACTTCTCTAAGATTGCCCACTCACTCTCATTATGACAGCTGACGACGACAGGTGTCAAGCACCGACCTCTTGAAGACCCTCATCGGCCTCGAGCAACAACATGCCCTGTCGCCGAAAGAAACCTATCAACTGAAACATCAAGCTTATAGTTGTGGATGGATGCGTCCCCTTGATATCTTGCAGCTCATACGATCTGCTCGCCTACGTCAGACGTCATCGCTGCTTCATACACGGACAGCGTTTGCCGCGCCGTTTCTTCCCAAGAGAACTTCTGCGCCTGCTTGTATCCCCTCTCAACAAGGCTCGCCCTTAGTACCGGATCCACAAGGACTTGCTGAATTGCCGCTGCGATCTCCGGGACTCTGTAGGGATCCACCAACATTGTAGCATCGCCGGCGACCTCAGGCAAGGATGAGGCGCTCGATGCTACAACCGGAACCCCATGGCTCATCGCTTCCAAGACAGGTATCCCGAAACCTTCGTACAGCGAGGGGAAAACAAAAACGTCTGCTGACTCATAGAGCAACGCGAGGTGCTCGCCAGGTATCCATCCTGTCGCGACCACCTCACCTTCGAGGGACAGCTCTACAATCAAGTTCAGTAGCCGCGAGTGATCTCGGCCTTTCAGACCCACCAACACCAACTGATGTTCGATCGAATGCTTCTTCCGCAGCGTATGATACGCTTCCACAAGCCGGCAGAGGTTCTTGTGCGGGTGAGAAGCCGCTACGCACAGGATGAACCTCCTGTGAATACCGTACCTGACTCTCAAGTGGTGCATCGTGCTTCCACCGTGCTCGGACAAAGGCACGCTCGCCGCGGGGTAGATGACGCGCACCTTGCCCTCAGGAACCCCAAGCGCTGTCACAATGTCTCGCATCGAGTTCTTGGACAGCGTTATGATCATGTCACATCTCTTCGCCGCCATCGGTACCAGAACTCTCAGCGTCAGTGCCGATAACCGTGAGAAATCCTCCGGGTGACGCAGGAAATTCAGGTCATAGATTGTAACCACCGACGGGCAGGGAGCGACCGTCGGGGCAGTATACCCCGGCGAATGCAACACCTCGATGTCATGCTTCTTGGCTTGAAGAGGAAGGAACAGTTGTTCATAGATGACTCTTGCTGGACGAAAAGCCGCTCGGATTGGACACAGAATCTCCCGGAAGTTGCTACTGGTCAGCCCAAAGGCGTTTGAACTCTCCTTGTTGGTGAAGACAACGTACTCATTGGTCTGATCTATCCTCCCCAGGTGCGTTATGAGGTTACGAAGATAAGTCTCGGAACCCCCAACGCCTCCTGGTATCATGAACAGCGCATTAATGCCGATTCGCATGACTGCGTTCCGTTGATCAACAGCTGAGCAGGTCTCTCGCCATATCCCTGCGTTGCGGATTCGCTTAGGTGTAGACTGACAAGCAGTTCAGGTTTGCTCGTCAGCTAACAAAGCCTTCCAGGATTCCCACGAGTTGATTGGCTCGATGCCGATATGTATGCTCGCTCAGCACCCTCGCGCGCGCCGCCTGGCCCATCTTGCGCCGTATCCCATCGTCAGACAGCAGCCGAAGGTAGGTCTCGACGGCGTGGTCCGCATCATTAACCACCACGATCTCCTTGCCCACCTCGAACCACTCCTCCATCCCTTGACAAGGGTTCGAGACGATGCAGCATCCCATAGCGGCGAGCTCAAAAGGGCGAGCGGTCGAGGAGGCGTAGACCGTGGCGTGCGGAGTTCTCGTTATGTTCAGGTTGAGCCTGCTACGAGACGAATACTCTCTCAGCTTGCCAAGAGACATATACGGCAATCTCTCGACATTGCCGAGATCAATGTCCATGTCTGTGGCTCGAAGCGCGAACCTGCTACCGGTCATGCGCGTACTGGGTCTAGCAATCATGGTCTCGATCCAGTCTCGCCGGTATTCGTAACCGTGACCATAGAAGAAGACGTCTATGTCGTGCTGCACACTGACTCCCGTGAACCACTCAGGATCCACTCCGTAATAGAGTACGTTGACGTTTCTTGCCCCCATCTTTTCCAATTCCGCAGCGCCACCCTTGGAATTGGAGATGAAGCCATCGTACTCTGGCAAATCTGCTCCTTGGTAGTGCCTGAAGCCAGAGGCGAACCCTTGGAAGCTGGGGAGACTGGCGGGCACATCGCCATCATAGTGGATGGTGGGCAGATGATATCGCTGCTTGATGTAGGTGGGCAGACCTTTGAAGTGGTTCGGAGGTATGGAGAGGGTGAGGATGACATCTATGTCCTTTTCCTCTTGGAGGATCTTGGAGATATGTCTCTCCCAGCGCGGACGAATCAAAGCATTCGCCAACGTCCTCATGAGCCTATCAGTCAGGGTTTCACCAGCATTCAGCTCACCTTCTGCGTTGCCACGATCTGCCCGCAGACTCCTCGCAAGATGTCGGATCTTCTGAAAAACGGCCCCTTCCCTCTGGCACGGGTTGTCGTAGGCGCGCCACCAGGGGCTCTCGATAGCGTATCCCTGATATGGCGTGGCAAGGACTTCCACCCCGACCTCGGACAGATTCTTCAGCAGTTGCCACCAGGATGGGGTGGCGCTGTAAGGGTATCGCAAGTCCAGTGAGGAGCAAACGAAGAGAATCTTCATAGGCGGCTTCTCCTACGCTGCTCGCGGTACCAATCCATCGTCCTGCGAAGGCCCTCACGGAAGTCCGTTGCGGCCTTGAATCCGAACTCTCTCTCTTCCCTGGAAGTGTCCAGACATCTTCTGGGCTGGCCGTCTGGTTTGGCGGTGTCCCAGATGATTCTGCCGTCGAATCTCACATATTCGACTATCAACTGCACCAGTTCCTTGATGGAAATCTCAAACCCGGCCCCGAGGTTCACGGGATTGGGCTTGTCGTATCTCTCAGCGGCCAGCAGTATCCCCTCCGCCGCATCCTCAACGTAGAGGAACTCGCGGGTGGCTTTGCCAGTGCCCCATACAAGGATCTGATCTTCGCCTCTCTCCAGACCATCGAAGACCTTCTTGATCAGCGCAGGAATCACGTGCGATGAGCGAGGATCAAAGTTATCCCCCGGCCCGTATAAGTTCACAGGCAAGAGGAAGATAGAGTTGAAGCCGTACTGGGCGCGATAGGCCTGCCCTTGCACCAGCAGCATCTTCTTGGCCAAGCCGTAGGGAGCGTTGGTCTCCTCAGGATACCCATCCCATAGGTTCTCTTCCCTGAAGGGGACAGGCGTGAACTTCGGATAGGCGCACACGGTGCCCACGGCGACAAACTTCTCAACGCCGAAGACTCGCGCCTGTTCCGTCACCTGCGCTCCCATCATCAAGTTGTCGTAGAAGAACTCTCCAGGCCGGTCCCTGTTGGCGCCTATTCCTCCCACGACAGCCGCCAGATGGATGACCATGTGCGGACGGGTTTGCTCATAGAGCCTGATGACGGCAGACATGTCCCTGAGATCGTACTCTCTGCTGCGTGGTATAGAGACTTCATTGCAGCCCCTTTGGTGCAACTTCGCGACCACATAGGAGCCCAGGAAGCCAGCTCCCCCCGTGACCAGGACTCTCTTGTCCGCCCAGAAACTCATCTCCTCCTCGTATCCGTCCACAGCCGAAAGCTACGTGGCGTGAACTCAAAGGCAGCCTTCAGTTCGAATGATCACTCACCCTCAAGGATGAGCTTGAGGCGCGATAACGACCTCCTTGAGCAGGATCGCGTCGTCGCGCTGCGGATGACCCTGATCATCGACAGCGGCCAGGCGTTGCATGGTGTCCAGCAAGTACATCCCCACTCGGATTTCGTACGTGCCAGCCGGAATGTCTACAGGCAAACTCAAACCGCGTTCATCTTCGATGATCTCCCCCTCAGCCCACAGCCCGGTGGGGTAGGTGTTGCTGCGCGGCTGGGCGTCGTGCTGGGCCCACAATTCCCCATCTCTGTCCCTAAGATGCACGAACACTGTGTAGTCCTCGTCCGTTGGGGCCAGCGACCTCCAATACAGCCTGAGCCGGAGCTCGCTGCCCGGCGAAGGGGTACCCCTTAGCTCATAGCCGATCAAAGACGCAGTGTCGCCCAAATCATAGGATACGGGGTGGGCGATGTCGGGCATGGGTTCTTCAGTGCTTGCCACCTTCACACGGCCAAACGTTGCGCTCTCTCCGATCTGTGTCCCCTGCGGATCAATGACGGAGAGATACTCTTCCTCCGGGTAGCGGAAAATCGCTACATTGATATTCGCGAAAGAGGGCGCAGGGAAGTCTCGAGGAATCCGCCCGTAGTAGGCGTCCCGGAAAATGTCACCAGACTTCCACAGAGATGTGGCATAGTTGCCACGCCCAGGGTAAGTGCAATCCGCTCCGTCTGATTCCCCATGCGGTCCAAGCAAGCGAACGCAGACAGTGTAGTCCTGCTCCATGTCGGTCAGCGCTCGCCAATAGAGGGTCACTACCATCTTCTGTCCAGGTTCTAGTTCGTCTCGATCCGGTTCGTATGCCAGCAGTTCGATTCTATCGCCGAAGTTGAGGGACACCTGGTGTTCCAGGCCTTGTACACTTGCAGGCGAAAGAAGAGGCGGCCTGGCATACGCAGGCCTTATGTAGCGAAACGGGATGACGACGGCAAAGAGCAGGAGGGCGGCGATCAGGATGGTTGGTAACGGAGATCTTCCTCTGAAGCGCCAGACTTCATCACACCCGACAAAGAGAAGAACAGTGAAGGCCGAAATAGCCGGCATCAGGTAACGGCCCGGTGCAAGGGAAACCTCCTGGCCATGCGCTGCAACCAGGAGTAGCGGCAAGCCCAGTGCCGCCAGGAACGCCGCCAACAACACCGCGACACAAGCCGGTGTGGGCTCTGAACGCCGTCTGACAAAGAACAGCAAAAGGCCAATGGCCGCCACAGCCAGGAGTATGGCGTATACGTCGTATATCGCTGAGTCGACCGCAATGTTGCCCCAGCCAAAGAGCGCAAAGAAGGTGTTCAAGGTATGACTCACGGCCCGCTGCAACGTAGCGAGGTCCAGTCCAGCTAGGGCCTGGCCGAGGCCAGCAAGTAACCCGTGTGAGAACGGGCCACCCTCATAATCCAGGACCGGTATGACCACGTTCTTCATGCGTCGCAGGATGCTCCAGCCGAGCATCAACTCGAGCACGCTGGCCAGCGTCGCGCAGCCCCAGTGAAGCTTACGTCGCAGATCCGCATGCCCCAACCCAGCGATCCCCTTGCTGACCACAACGAGTACGGCTACCGGAAGCAGGGAGAGAGTATTCAGTTTCGACAACAGCCCAAGCCCAAAGAGGAACCCAAGAGTCGGTACCTGCAGCGCGCTGCCCATGCCCCGGACCATTCGCACCAAGACCAAGATGATGGCCGAACCTATTGCGCTCGCCAACACGTCGTTCGTGACAACGCTTCCATTGAACAGAAACTGGGGCCAGAAGGCGTGGATGGCCATCGCACCGATGGCGACCTCTCTCTTCGATGGGGCGATTGTCAGGCCGATCAGATATGTCAACAGAATACCCACCAAGCTGATCGCTACCGAGAGGCTCCTCACTATGTGGACTGCGAGAACTGTGCCTCTGTAGGGGAACTGCTCGGAGTCGGGATGCACTGCATAGTTGACGCCGCCCGTACCGGCCGGAAAAAAGGGGTTTGCGATCGGCTCCAAATCATCGCTGACATCAATCCATGTGCTAGACAGCGCGCCAAGTAGATAATAGAGAGGAGGCTGCATCCTCTCGGAGATCTGTTCCGCCTCGGGGTCTCCTGTCCGCGGCAGTGCGTGTCTAGTGACTATGTAGCGAACGTACTCATAGTGACCCGGCTCGTCAAAGGCTTCCCAAATGGGTACTGTTGCGCTGTACAACATGCCGAGAGCGGTGCGGACAAGAAGTATGCTGACCGCTATCCAGTGCGGCCGTAGCTGTCTCAGCATCTCTGCGAACTCCGGTCGCCTGCGAAACACCATTGCCCACAAGAACCTTGAGGAATGATTCTGCCCGAAGCGTCGGTGACATGGGCAGCCGACGCACAGCCTGTTATACTGGAGGTTTGTTGAGATGTCAACGTGCTCTCGTTGGAAGGTGCGCGTTTGAGGGTGTTCTTGAGACTTGCGTTTCAAGTCATGGCAGTCAGGAAACAGGAGGTTGCCACATGCGGCCGGACAGTGGAACTCGCTGCGTACTCTGAGATCGTGGCAATGATTGAAGTGCTGGGTAGCAGCCGGGTGCCAGGCACGACGATGAGGCGTTCGTCGACAGCGGAGTGGTTGTGTGCATCTAGGAGCATTCCCGATCGTCCTTCCAGGATGCATTCAGTTGTGATCAACTGAGCTCGCGCAGTGCCGAAGCGATTGCTGAAGAGCATATGCTCGTTTCGGGACAGTTTGCAGCCAAATGGGCAAGAGTATCAATCCATTGGGCTTCGAATAGGGCTGAAGGTGATGGGGCCTGCTGGGAGAGCTAGATCCCAATGAGGAGAGCCAGAGTTCGAGGCATAACGCCTCACCGGCGAGACCATGGTTGTGGTTGCACAAGGATGCAGAGGCTGTGAACTACCACCATTGGTTAGCGATCGGTTGTTGGCTACAAGGGACGAGTCTTTGCCCCCCTGGGGGCTTGAATCCCTCTTAGCACATATCAGAAAGTCACCGCCAGGAGCTGGAATGTGCTACCCTGTATAACGAACCGCGCCGGGGATTCGAACGCGCGCACACTCAGTGTCGCTGCGTCAGCACAATGACAAGGCCAGTTGCCGCACTGGCCCTATCGGCTCAGTTCAATCTCATCACAGAACAACGGCACCTTTATTTCGAACTCCCCTGGGGGCATCAGCGGCTCAGCATTGACGGGCTATCCCTATGCGGGATGGCCCTTTCTTCTGTGAGCGGAGGGTGGTTCGTGTTCTTCGTTCGGTGACGGTACCGGCAAGACTCCCCAGGTTAGACGGCTGCCTTCCGATGCAGCAATTCGTGGGCCCTGGCCAGCCAGTCGGGGATCTCGATCTGCTGCGGGCACTTGTCCAGGCACTCCCCGCACTCGACACACAGTTCGGCTCGTTGCGCCTCATCGAGCCACGAGTAGGACCCCCGCGCTGCTTCTTCGTCGCCGTAGATCTTGGCCTCGTTGTAGATCTCGAAGACGCGCGGGATGTTGACGCCGCTGGGACAGGGCAGACAGTACCGGCAGTCGGTGCAGGGAATGCGGGCCAGCTCCCTGTACTTCCCCCGTACCCTGTCGAAGAGCGCGAGTTCGGCGTCGGTGAGCGTACCCGGGCCGGATTGGCTCGCGCTGGCGATGTTCTGCTCCACCTGCTCCATGGTGCTCATCCCGCTAAGCACCACCGAGACCTCCGGGTGGTTCCAGACCCACTGTAGGGCCCAATCGGCCGGCGCCCGCCTCCTCGAAGCGCTGTCCCAGATCGCCTGGGCGGCCGCAGGGACGTTCCTGGCAAGGAGCCCGCCGCGGAGGGGCTCCATGATCACCACGGCCAGCCCTTTGCTCGCTGCGTATTCCAGGCCCTCTGTGCCTGCCTGATGTTCGATGTCCATGAAGTTGTACTGGATCTGGCAGAACAGCCACAGATCGGAGGCATCTACGATCTCCTTGAAGACCTCGAGCCGGTCATGGAAGGAGAAGCCCAGATGGTGGAAACGACCGTCGGCGATGGCCCTTTCTGCCCATCGGAGCACGCGCAGATCGCGAACCTTGGTCCAGCTTTCCGCGTTCAGCCCGTGCAGCAGATAGAAGTCGACGTGGTCGGTCTGGAGCCGCTTGAGCTGCTCGTCCAGGTAGCGGTCGAAATCCTCTGCACTCTCCACGTGCCAGCAGGGCAACTTGGTGGCCAGCCTGATCCGCTCCCGATACCCGTCCTGCAAAGCTCTTCCCAGGAATGGTTCGCTCATCTCCTCGTGATAGGGGTAGGCGGTGTCCACGTAGTTGACGCCCTGGTCGATAGCGAAGCGGACCATGCGTGTGGCCTCGGCTTCGTCGATGCGGGCAGCGTCCCCGTCAATCGTTGGCAACCGCATGGCACCGAACCCCAGCGCCGATGCTTTCCAGTCAAGACGGCCGAAAGTGTGATACTGCATCGCTTGCTCCTGTGATTCTCTGGTTTTGAGGGCTTGGGGGGGGGAGGGGGAGACCCCTACAAACGCTCTCTGAGGCCTCCAGAGCCCTTCTAGGGGCCTGTTTGGTCCAAATCCATGGTGAGAGAGGAGAGATATGGACCTGTGCCGCGCTCAAGCAGGACAACGGCTGTGGTTCAACCGCGCGTTAGTAGTCCTCGAGCCCCCAGCAAGCGTGGTGTGTGACGCCCACCGTATCATCCTATCACAACCACCTTGGGAACGGAAGGGGGCGTGTGCATAGGCCAGGTCCGCGCAGCACCACGACACCGCTGGTGCACAGCGTCGGCCGTCCAGGGCCTTGACGCGAGTGCTGCTGCGGCC
>Ga0315296_10000562_pt1 | contig 34072 bp, 37 predicted proteins | sample YL17G14_18_MG_FD_203921 | JGI IMG/M metagenome (GOLD analysis project Ga0315296, IMG submission 203921) | Sediment microbial communities from Yellowstone Lake, YNP, Wyoming, USA - YL17G14_18 | ecosystem: Environmental > Aquatic > Freshwater > Lake > Sediment | place: USA: Wyoming | collected... | reverse complement strand
CCAGAAGATGCCCGTATTTACACTTATTATGCCAAAATAAAAGCCTTAACCGACTCTGTGGATGGTAAAAAAACATTCAAAAACACTTTCGCCTTGATGCTAAAGGAAAGGATTGTTGTAACAATAGCTACAACTGTTATTTCAACGACTTCAACTACTGTTGAAACTACAACAACGATTCCAGAAGAAAAACCATCGCCTTTGACAGGTTTTTATGCTGCTATCAAGGTCTATTCTATCTACATTGCGATAATCATCATAATAATCATAATCATCGTTTTATTGAAAGTTTTCAAGGTAAAATTCGAGTTTGTCAACAATAAAGGTCAATACACCTACGGAAAAGGATGGAAAGCGCCAAAATTAAAGTTTAAATTCTTTTCTATCTCAAGCTTAAAAGGTTTATTCACTAAATGGTAATTAATATGAAACCCCAAACAATCCAGGATATTTTTGATGTCAGTCAGGCTTTCGCTTCTGGAAAGAGATTGTTATTGCTATTCATCCTAAAGAATGAACCCATGGGTTATACAGTCATAACCAAATACTTTGAGAGAGTAGGCATTCCCATAGGAAGCAGCGAGGTCTACAAACATTTAAAACAGTTGATTGACGGGGGGTACGTAACTAAAAAGAGTAATTTTTACGTCCTAACTTTGAAGGGTTTAAGAGCTGTAGAGAACACTGTTGACATAATAAACACACCACCCACCATCCCAGAAGTGAGGTTGTCATTCAAAGAAAGTAAGAAGAGTAAATAGCTGAACTATTTTAAGTGAGAGAATGGGATGGAAAAATAGTCTTTGGAATACTAATTTCGGTAAAAAATACAGTTGGGATAGACCAGGCTTGAAGTTTCCTATGAATAAATCTTTGTTAATAACTATTATTCTTGTTTTAGTCATCGGAATCCTGTCTTATTTCAATTACACTACAGGAAATTACGTCTCTTTCTTGGAGACGAACAAAACTAACCTCGAAAATCAACTAAAGGATTACATCAACCAAACACAATGTCTATCAGTTAACTTGAGTGCATGCAACACAAATTTTAGCATATGCAGGGAAAGTTTATCGAATAGAACCTTGTCCTTAAACAATTGTGAGAACGAAAAAAATAGTGTGAGTGGCTCTCTTTCAGATTGTAACGATGACTTAAACAGTTGTGAGAACGTAAGAGATGCTTATATAGATGATTTGAATTCTTGTGGTGATGATTTAGATCGTTGTAACAATGCTAAAGACACTCTAAGAAACAATTATGCAGAGGATTACTGCTGTCTGTTGAACAAGACTCATTATACGATAAGCAGCAATAAAATCACATGTGGTGATTCAGGAACATCCATCTCTTGTTAAGTTTTCTGAAATTATTGGGCATCTATACATGTTCCAGAGGAAATAAAAAGAAAATTTATATAAATATTCATATCATTATTATAGTGATTAATATGACTAAAACTGAAACAAAACCAATTTCAGCCAAATTGGATGAAATAGAAAGTGAGATAAGAAAATTGAAGATTATGATTACTGTCAGTTTTCCAAAAAATTCCTTTTTAAGAGCAGCAGGTTCTTGGTCAGATTTGGATACAGAAAGTATTAAGAAAAGAATATATGAATCGAGAGAAGTTTCTTTAAGACCAAAAGTTGAATTATAATGGCTTATTTAGTCGATACAGATTGGATTATTGATTATCTCAAAGGAAAGAAAACTATTGTTGAAAAACTTCAAAAGTTATTCGATGAAGGTTTAACGATGAGTGTGATTTCTTTAGCAGAATTGTATGAAGGTATTTTTGCCTCAAAGAACCCAAAGAAACATCTGAATGCTTTACAAGATTTCCTTTCTGGTATTGTGGTTCTTGGGATAACTGATGAAATTTGCAAGACTTTTGGAAAGTTAAGGGCTGAACAAAGGAAGACAGGAATAATCATAGATAATTTTGATTTGTTGATTGGTAGTACGGCTTTAGTTCATGATTTAACGATTCTAACTGATAACATCAAACATTTCAAGAAAATTAAGGGAATAAAAATAAAGAGTTCAGAGTAATGAGCCAAAATCGAGTAAATGCATAAGAAAATTCTAGATCAAAATAATACGAAAGACTATGGTATTTCATAAAATCTCTTTACCCTTCCTTTAATCTCATTTATTCTGTTTAAGTTTAACTGCCAAACAGTCTCTCTGTGATGAGGGAATTTAACCATTAATCCTTTCTTATACAAAATTTTAGCCGCTTCTAAAACTCTTTTATTCAAATGGGGAGGAAACCCTTTTGGTAAATCTGACTCGTAAATATGATACTTAACCCCAACACGCATCAGGAATAGTTTATGCAACAAAGCAACCTCTATCTCTTCATCAGAAACTTCCTTCTTCTTTAGGCCTACCTGCATGAAGATAATTGTCTAAATATACTTATAAATATAATGTACAATAAATATACTATCAATGTATAATATTTAAATATATATAATCTAATAGAAATAGCATGACTATAGAAGCAAGAAACTCAATATTCGTAGAAACATTTGGAGAAAGCCCATTAATAAAAGTCTTAGATTTTTTCCTAACATTTCCAAGCTTTGACTATTCAAAAACACAAGTAGCTTATGAAGTAGGAATATCCAGAATAACGATAGAAAAAATATGGAAAGAATTGATAAAAAAAGAAATAATAGCCAAGGCAAGATCGATAGGAAGGGCAGAATTGTACAAGTTGAACACAGATAATCCAAGAGTGAAGATATTGATGAAAATAGGGATAGAATTAGCATCCAGCTACTTTGAAGTGATAAAACACAAAATAGCAGGACCTGTTTGACGTAATAAATATCCTGTTGATTATTATCCGTACATTTTAAAAAGAATGGTGGTTTTAACTATTTTTTATCTTTCGTTTCTTCGATTTCTTTCAAGATTTTCTCAACTTTCTTTTTAAGTTCTGGTAAATCTTTCTTAACGATATCCCAAGTAAGATTAAAATCTACTCCAAAATAGCCGTGAATTAGTTTATCCCTTGTTCTGGCTATTTCACTCCAAGGTATTTCAGAATGTTTTTTTCTGAACCCGTTGGGTACATTCTTTGTGGCTTCGCCTATTATCTCAATTCTTCTTATGATGGCATCTTGGAGTTGCACTGAATCAAGAAAATCTTTTTTAGAAACTCCTTTTGTAAATTCTTCAATTATTTCAATACTTTCTAGAATATGTTTAAGAAAAATACTTATATCTTTTTTCACATTATTCTAACCTCTTCTTTCAATATTCTCTCCTTTAAGAGGGGATTGATAGAATCATAAGTCAAAACATCTGCTTTTCTTCTGATTTTTTTTTCTAATTCAATCTCTACTCTAGCCAAATCTAGTAGGCTTTTTCTTCCTTTAAACCGGATTAAAATATCTACATCACTTTTTCTCGTAGCCTCTCCCCTAGCAAAAGACCCAAAAATACCGGCTTTTACTATATCATGTCTTTTCAGTATTGGGATTATTTTTTTCTCTAATCTCTCAATATCTTTTTTCTTATTCAATTTTAACACCAATAAAAAAATCTAGGTATGGCGTCTATATATATTTTCTTGGTCAATCTTAAAAACTTAGCATTACTTGTATCATTTTTTCAAAGAAGGAAACCCATCAATATTTCTTATGTTGTAAATCATTATTATTTTTTTCCTACCGTCTTCTGTTTTTACTAGTTCATTATAAACTCTTTTTTGATTTTCAAGCATTGAATTAATAAAGTCTGCATGAATTTTTTTCCATTTATTGGGATTTTGTCTTACAAATTCAGCCCATCTTTCTATTTGGTCAATATGAGTAGCTCTCATAATCTCAACTCTTTTATCAACTTTTTAATCTTATCAATCTCTTTTTCATTTATTTTCTCTTTATACACTAACCTCAAATATTTTGCGTCTTCAATGTCTGTGCTTGATTTTAATAATTCTTCCTTAAATGCTATATTCATGTTTACTGAGCTAAACCATATGTCTAATCCAGTCAAAGGTAATTTTTCTTTTGTTTTAAATTGATAATCATCCAGCTTATCCTTTTCAAATTTTAATTCTATTTCTGGTATAGGAAAATCTTTCAAGCAATACCTAATGCTTGTATTATTATTCAAGTATTCAAATATTTCTTCTTCATCATGACTTTGAATGCATACAAAACCTGCCTTTATCAAATCTTTGTGGAGTTTTTTGAAATCATCCAGGTTTATCCTTCGTATTATTATATCAATATCTTCTGTCCCTCTCGTCCTGCCCGACGATATTGCTACAAAACCTGAAACTGCTATATATTCAACATGTTTGGACAAAACACTAATAAATTTAAGACAAAATCGATTTAATATATTTTTATCCGTTGTTTCCCTTTCCATAATACTCTTTAATCAATTAATAGATATTGGAGCATTAAAAAATTTACCTTAATACTTTCTGTAAATAACTCTTCTATGCCCAACCTCTAGAACGAATATTATCATCTTTTCATTTTCTATACTCATTATTACTTGATAATCTCCGGCTCTTAACCTAAAAAGATTGAATTCTTTCAGTTTTTTAACTCTTATTATTCTGATTTTCTTTTGTAGGACATTTCATATTTGTGCAGGAATTGTACCACTTTTTCTTGAACTTGACAGCTATCAAAGGATAACCACAAACATCACAAGCTTTGTTCAAGCCTTTAACCGTGCCACTCTGAGGCAATGGAGTAGAAAACCTGCAACCTTTGCTGTAATTCGAGCATCCACAAAAACGTTTGCCGCTTTTTCTTGAAACGATTATCCTTATATCACCACCACAATCAGGGCATTTGCCGATAAATTTTTCATCCTTCTTGAAAGAGATGTAAGCTTCTGAAAGTGATTGGCCAATCTTTTCCTCGTTAACCTTAAAATCAGATAATATTTCGTTTAAAACATCTTTAGCTTCATTTATCACATAATCCATTTCCTTCTTTCTTTCCCATATCATCTCCATCTCTTCATCAAACTTTCTAGTCAGCTCTTCACTCACTATCTTTGGGCAATACTTAATCAAGACTTCTGTAACTTTCTCACCGAACTCTGTAACTTCTATGCTCTTTCCGCGAATGTATCCACGATCATACAGGGTTTGAAGGATTTGTGCCCTTGTTGCTTTTGTTCCTAAACCACGATTTTCCATCTCTTTTATTATGGAACCTTGTGTGTATCGATTGGGTGGCTGCGTTTCTTTCTGAAGCATCTTCAATTCTTTTACTCTCAATGCCTGGTCTTTCTCTAACTTTGGAAGGATTCTTTCTTCGAGTTTTATGAATTCCTCATAATATCTAATCCATCCTGGATCGAGAGTCTTGACACCAACCGCTATAAAATCATGACCATTTACGCTGAGGATAACTTTTGACATTTCTCTGACTGCAGGATCACCGAACAAAGAGAAGAAACGCTTGACGATCAAGTTGTACAATTTCAGTTGTTGGCTTGTTAGGCTTTTTGGCAATTCGCCTGTTGGGTAGATTGCTATGTGTGCAGGGTCTTCTTTCTTTCCTTCTCTCGGTTTAAGCATGCTTTTAGACAATAACTCTTGGCTGATGTTTTTGAAGGCATTTATCTGAGACAAACCCTGTAATATTTCCCTGTAATTTATCTTTGCAGGCAATTTTTGTGATGCTGTCCTAGGATAAGAGATTAAAGCCTGGTTGTAGAGTGATTCTGCGATGCTCAAAGTTTGACTGGGCGAAAACCCGAAACAATTGTAAGCTTCTGTCTGTAACGTTGTTGTGTCAAAGGGCAAAGGCTGTAAAACTCTGTACTTTTTACTCTCTAAATCTTTGACTACTGCATCCTTAAATTTACAATCTTCGAATATTTTTTGAGCTTCATCCTCCTTCCAAATCTTATCTTTTATGTATTGAGCGACGATAACATTTCCATCCACTAAACAATGTAATTCCAATTGCCAGTAAGGAACAGGGACAAAATTCTTGATCTCAAGTTCCCTATCGACTAGTATTTTTAGCGTTGGCGATTGAACTCTACCGCTGGAAACGACAACGAAAGAATTCCTCATGAATTTTTTCATGGCTAGAGTCAACGCTCTGGTAGTGTTTATACCCCAATAGAAATCGAGATAATGACGTGTTAAACCAGCCTCTGCTTGGCCAATTTCTATATGATCCATCATGGTTTCATATGCTTCAATGAGGTCAGGCTTTGTCAATGTCGAGAATCTCATCCTTTTAGCATCTGCTTGGTTGCAGATAAAACGTATTATATTGTAACCTATCACCTCACCTTCTGTGTCGAAGTCTGTTGCTACTATGAAACTATCAGCATCTTTGCACAGGAATTTGATATTAGAGAAATACTTTTTCGTAAATTCAGACCCTTTCTTGCTGAAAGTTGGAACCCACTCCACATCAAAAACAGGATAACCCCATCCATTCCCCTTTTTTGTATCCAAAACAAGCAAATGGCCGACAGCAGGTACGATTATGTGTTTTTTATTCTTTCTTATGAACTCTAGCCAGTAAGCCCCGCCTTTTCCAACTTTTTTCACGTCACTCTCAGCCAGTGCATTTGCTATTCTTAGCGCAGCCTGGGGTTTTTCGGATATCAATAGGGTATAAGACATAAATCAAAACTAATGAAGTAATACTTATAAGCTTTACTCGAGAACGAATGGGGTTTCCTTTCTCACTTTACTCAGATCTTTCTCTACTTCAGAGACCTTTTTCTCAATTGTGCTCATCCTTTTGATAAAGCCAACTAAAATATCAGAAGTGATCATCTGCATCTGATTTATCCTTAAATCTCTCATCAACTTTTTAGAATTTTCATTATCTGAAGAGACACGAGAAATTATGTCCTTCAATGAACTAATCTCATCTACCAAATTCTTTGGAATTTCCTTTTCTTTTCCAACTTTAGGTAATTCTACTTCTCTTTGACTATCGTATAAGGTTTTATTGATGCCCTCGATGGATTTTCCCAGACCTTCAATACGATTCTTTAGTTCTTCAATATCTACTGGTGTTGTTTCAGTCCCAGTAGCGCTTCTACTTTCCAAGCCATTTATCCTTTCTTTTAAATCATCAATCGCATTTTTAATTTCTAAGGGCAATTCTTTGCCTTTTTTGACTTCTTCTTCCAACTCTTTTATCTTCAATTGATAGTCTACAGGAATACTACTTTCAACAGCCTTAGCTTCCTCTGCTCTAGCCTCTTCTTCAACACTCTTGTTCACAGGCTGAATTAAGTTCATACTTTCGGCTTTTTTTGTCAAATCTTCTAAGTATGTTATTTTTTTATTGATGTTCATCTCAAACTCATTCATCCTACTCAGAGTATCCATGACAGTCGAGCTCATCTCTTTCATCTTTTTCTTCAATATTTCCACATCTCCAACTGCCATTGATAAGTCAGGGATGAGGTGTCTAAACTTTTCTACTTCATTATCGATGTTCATCGTCTTTCTGTCGAGTGAGTCAAAACGTCTTATTATGTCATCTAAATTAGTTAATTCAATGGTTCTTTCGAATGATTTCAAGGCTAGAGAAAAACCATCCAAATTGCTTTTTAGATGCTCTATCTCCACTCTGTTTTGTTCTATGTTCTTATCTAATTCACTAATTTTTGATGAAAATGTTTCCTCTGTGCTCTTGAGTACTTCTTCCTTGATGTTATTCAGAACTTCAATGTTGGCAGATATAGTTTTAAAATTCTCATCTATATCTTTCATCTTATTCTCAAGGTTTAGTCTGATGCTGCTGATGGTATCTGGTAATTTTATGAAATCAGAAACTCGCGCATTTATTTCTTCAAACTTATCTTTGTAAGTTGTTAAGCCTAAATTAATGATGTTCAGGATATCTTCAATTCCACTTGCCTTATCTTTCAGTTTAGGAAACTCTGTGGTTATATTGTTCAATTTCTCGCTGACTTGCCCAATCTTCAGTTCTAAGTCAGCAAACCTTTTTTCTGTGAGTAAACTGTTCAATCTTATTTTATCCTCGAACTTCTGGACTTTTTCTTCTAGTTCTTCTGCCTTAGACAAACGTTCACCTTATAGTATATTAAATTTTTCTCTCTATTTAATTTTCCCTTTTTTAAGCCAGGTATAAAAAATGACTATCACCGCTGCAATCATTACTTCCTGCCAGATAATGGTATGTATGAATTCTAGGTATTGTACCCCAAAATTTAAGCCAAAAACCAGTATAATAAGGATTCTCAATATGTTTATAACGAATAATACTGGAATCCAAACAGCGAGGAACTTCAGTTTGTTTTTTATCTTTCCAGCCGTAGCAAAAACTAGGGCGAAGAGTGAATAAATGCCCTTCCAACCCAAGCAATCCATTGAAATTTCGATCGGAAACTCCCCCCTACCGATAAAAAGGTAAAATTCATTTGTTCTCACTGAATAGTTCAACAACCTTAAAATCGTGGCAATAAAATTCGCAAAAGCTACTTGCAAAGGATGGACAGATAAGTCAAAATATATGATAGCATAAAAAGGTATCAATAACAAGTTAAACTTCAAGAGAAAAACCACTACTTTGCTTAAAATTTCCTTTTTTTGTATAATTCTAACCATTGAACGAGACCTGTCCTTTTAATATCTTTCAATCTATTTTCTAACTCATCTCTATCGACAACTAAAACATCTTTAACTTTCTTGATGGAAATATCTTTTTTAATGATGATTGGGAAATCAACTTTTTCTATGGTGTTTTTGCTGGGTTCCATCGAAGTTATCAATGCTTTGATTCTATAATCATTAAGTATTTGGGCATTGCCAATATTTTCAGCCAAGATGACTTTTTTCTCTATGTCAAAAGTATCGTTCAAATCACTAATCGTGCTATCTCTTATTTCTTTCACTTCCAAAAGAGGGATGAACCCTTCCTGCCCCAATCTTTGAAAAGTTTTCAGCAATTCAATCAAAGATTCCTTTTTCTTCAAATCATCTTTCAATGTATTCAGCTGTTTTTTCATTTTTTCCAAGAAAGCAGATTCAGTTTTTTCAGCAAGTTTTTTTCTATAAAACTCAAACTCCCCTTTATCATCTCTTAATCTGTCCACCAAGCTTTGATTGTATTTTTTCAGTATTTCGATATCTCTTTCTAAGACTTTAATCTTCACTTGTAAATTATTGATAGTCTTTTTCAAAGCCTTCTTTTCTTTATCTTCTTCTACAATTATTCTAGGAATCTCTGGTTTTTTCTCAGTCATCAACTTGTTAACAGCTTCATTAATGTTCTCAACCTCGTTGCGCAGAACTAAATCTACAACTCTTTCATACAAATTGAGCAACCCCAAGGATGATAGTAAACTTTCCGTCTTCTCAAACAATCTTGAATGAGCCTTGAATGCCTTTATTGCTGAAGCCAAAGCATCTTTTTCATGATTATTCTCAACCTTTTTCCCAAATTCATGTACGAGTTTCTCTTTTTCTGAGATAGATAGCGTTTCTGCCGGATGAAATGCCCTACAGCCTAATGAACTCGCTAACTTTTCCACACTTTTCGGAAGCGGTCGCCTATCTCCCGCTATCATCAATGGCTTACCAATTCTTGTTATTGCATCGATGATCTCGCCCTTCTTAAAACCCCTTTTACTCTTCAGGAATAAGATTTGACTTTTTGTGTCTAATATTGCCAAAGCGGCAGTAGTGCCTGGATCATAACCAACTATTATCGGCCTATTCACGCATTACCCCCGTATTCTTCATTAATTATTCTATGCAACCGTTTAGCTAACACTTTGCCTATACCCTTTACTTTTGGTAATTCACTCTCTTCCGCATTCATAAAATTTCTGATTGTTTTAAACCTGTCTAGAATTCTCTTGGACAAAACTGTTGAAACTCCAGGTAAACCCGAAACAATGTGTTCTTGTAAATCTTCTAATTTTTTTGGTTTTTTCTTCCCCTTTATGCCTATCCTCCTTTTTGATACCATTTGCTCCCTCTTTGCTAACCAGAATATTGTCCTAGCAGTTTCTAATTCATTCTTAGTTGTTATGACTGGGATTTCATAATCTAAAACTATGGAAGCTAATGCTGATTTTATTGCATTTTCGTTCATGTTCTCCCTGAAATAATTCCCTTCAACTATTATCACTGGCTTTGAAAAGTTTTCCTTTAATTCTCCTGCTTGTTGAAAGAGTCTACCGTCGATGATTGAAGCTGCAAAATCCTCAGCCGTTTTTCTTTCCACGCAAACACGGTCAGAACAGATAAAGTCCCCAACCTTTAAACTCAATAGTTTAACCAATGCACCAAACTCTTGAATATAATCCTTTACAGAAGAATTGTTCTCTCTACAATCGACTAATACGATGGGTTTTCCATCAGGTTTAAGGATTGTTTGCATCAACACACATTATTTAATTGTAAAAGATAATTTATTTATAGTGATTGAAGGATGAAGTTCAAGTATTCCATTCTGTTTATAATCGTTATTCTAATCGCTAATGTCAACTCACAAAATATAGCAATTCTAACTTTTTCCATGCCAAGTAAATATGATATATACCAAGATGGTGATAATACGTTTGGAATAACAGTGAAGAATGAAGGATTTGTAACCGTCCATAATGTTACAATAATATTCTCTGGAATACCAGAAGATTCCTATTCTATCCAGCCAAACCTTGTTGACATATTGGAAAAAGACCAATCCACACAATTCTCCATTTCAGTAGACTCTAAAAAAATTAATCCTGATACCTATTCTTTATCTGTTACTATAAAGAGTGATGAAACATCTGAGTTCGTTAAGATGACCTTGAATGTTAGAGAAACCACGAGAGAAATAGGGGAGTTGATGAAAAAACATGAAGAAGTTAAACCATCTTTAGAAGCAACGAAGAACACTTTAATAGGGATAATAGTATTGTCTGGAGCTATACTGATAACCACTGTTATAAGATTCTTCTTCAGATCACATTATATGAAAGAAAAGGATAAAAAAGATAAAGAACTAATAGAATATGAGGGATAACATGAAAATCGGGTTAAAACTTATTTCCACATTTTTATTTGTAATTCTTGGAATTTTCATCATAGCATTTTTTGCCCAGTACATAACCTCAGGTACAAATTTCTTCGAAACTCTAGGAATGGTTTTCAGTGATAAATGCCAAGCTTCTATTACTTTGGAGATTGTGAGTGAATGTACGCTAAAAGCAAAAATTCTAATTTCAAATTGTCTCGGCAAAGAATACAGAATAAGTGAAGATTCTTGCTCTAGTGATGCAAAATGTTATGGCACGATAAATTATGATTCCTTCCAGGCTAGTTGTGCTTGGGCTGATTCATCTGGAAGTCATAAATATGTTTTGTGCGTTGATAACAAACAGAAAGATTCTGCATCTATGACTTGCTAGTTATTTTACCCATTCCATCAATGTTCCCTTTTTATCCCCTAAATTTTTTTCTTTCATGTCATACAATATTTTTTCATCTTCTTTTCAATTTTATCGCAGAAGTTGAATTTGTTCTTTATTTTGATGTTCATCACAACTCTACTGTTCCGAAAAGTTAGTATATATACATTAATAAAATCATATCATGGTAGAATTCGATTTGTTTAAATTGCATGTACCAGAAGAAGATTTCACACCACGTAGATGCATTTGTGCTATAGGCAAGAATCTATATGCCAAGTTGGATGAGATAATAAATGAAATAATCAAGAATAAAGGATATATCGTAACATACGTTAAAGTAGAGAAAGACGTTATACAAAAGATTTACAAAAAATGCATTATCAGAGCTGGGAGTCAACAAGACTTGGCTGAAATTTTAGGTGTTGCCAGACAGGATTTTTATCGTTGGAAAGAATGTAAAAGGAGAATACCATTAGAAAAGTTAAAAAGGTTAATCGAGTATAGTGGTACTAATGTCGATGTTCGTAGGATAACTTTAGAAACGAGAAAGTATCTCATTGGCATTAACAGACAGAAAATTGCAAAAATATTGGCTAAAAGATCGAATTCTACTCTCAATTTTACAGAAAAAATAATTTACAAAATGCGCCAAGAAGTAGTGCTAATTTTTATTATTGAGCTATTGAAGTTCTGGAAAGAATTACTAAATAAATCTGAAAGTGAAGTTTTGATGATGAAAAAAGAAATTCAAGCAACTTTTGAATATCTCAAACAAAACAATAGAGCTTACAAAGTAATAGCTGTGAAAGAATTAACACCTATTCTATCGAAAATAGTTGGAGCCATGCTTGCTGATGGTTGTATCGTAAGAGACTCAAATTCGATGAATATTCTAGATGAGGATAAACTTAATCTTGATGCGTTTTCGAATTGGATCAATGAAACTTTTGGTTTATTACCTAAGATAAGAAAACACAAAACCCAAAATGCTTGGTGTACTAAGATTGATAACAAAGTTATACGACGATATTTTACAGTATTCTTTGAGTTTTCAAACGGAAAGAAACATCAAAACTATGATATACCTACATGTATAAGGAATGCTAAATTTGAGATTCAGAAAGCATGTGTACATGGTGTAATGAGTTTCGATGGTGTTGTAAGGATCACGAAAGAGGTTGGTATAAATATAGGCAGTAAGAGATTAAGAGACAGTTTGTATAAAGTCTTTAAGAAACATGGTCTGAAGGTAACTAAATCCAAGAAGCCCGACCGTACAGGAATGTGGAGGTTGTATTCTTCAGGAAATTTTGATAGAAATGAGTATCAAAAATGGTTAGAGTACTTCGTTAAAGGCTCAGATAGATGGTTTAGAATCTATGAATGGGTTAACGGTTATCAGGGCTCAGTAAAAAATATAAAAGAGGCATCAGTTATTTTGGAAAAATGTTTTCCTGTGAGGTCGAATTCAAAAATTACTTTAACTCAAATTTTCAATGTTTTTGTGGAAAATAAAATCTTAAGTTTAGCTCATATTATAGCAGAATTAAAAGATAAAAACATTGAGATTGCAGAAAGCACTTTATGGATATATACAGGTATTTTAAGAGAAATGAACATAATCAGAAAAAAAAGACTAAGTGATAATACCAATGTTTATATTTTGAATGAAGAGGCAAGCGAATGGAGGCTGCCAAATCGCTTGATATCATAACACAAGTTTATCGATTAATAAAATCTTTGAGAGATACTTCATTCTTCTTAATCATTCCTTCTTTCATTTCATATAATATTCTCTTCATTCTCTGTTCTTTATGTACCGCGCTCCAATAGTAACCCTCATCTCTCGTACCTTTTGTTATTAAAAATATAACTCTACCTGGGACTTGCCTTCCAACACGTCCCCTGCGTTGAATAAGGCGTATTTCTGAACTTACTTCATCGTAAAAAATTGCTGTGTCAGTCGCGACAATATCCAAGCCTTCTTCGCCAATACTGGTTGCTGTGAGGACGTTGAACAATTCATATCTAAATTCATTCAAAATCTCAATTTGTTCTTTCTGTTTTAATCCTTTACCGTCCTTTATCGCTTGACCAATGAATCCTCTTGCTTCTATTCCATTTAACTGTAGCGTATTTACGATTTTTTCTACGCTTGACCGATAATTTGCAAATACGATTATTTTCGTTCTAGGGTTCATCTTTATTTCTTCTTTCACGATTTCTAAAAGCTTTTCTAGTTTAGGATGTTCAATTCCTTTGACAAACAGTTCTTTAGTTTCTTTTATGGCGTTAATAATCTTCGGATCGTTCAAGACATTCCTTGTTGCAACTGATTTCTTATTCTTTTCCAAGTCTAGAAAATACTTGTACAGTGGTGTAATGCCTTGTGTTTCTAACAGACCGATCGCATGTTCTATCTTTATAGCTTGAGCACATGTTGTTAAGGCTCTAGCAACCATGAAATCTCTAGTCTGTTCATACATCCTACCTATCTCTTTCTGTAAATCTAACAATTCCCTTTTAGTAATTTTCATCGAGTAGATTAATTTTGATGTCATCAACCATTCCAACCTTTTTATGTAAGCCTGTTCCAGATAAGTCCTTATTCTCTTCAATTCTTCTGGCAGTTCGACGTAAACTCTTTCTACTTTCGTCTCTTGAATGTACGGTTGAACGTCATAGTCTTGTTCAGTCCTGATTTCCACAGCTTCTATATGAAGACTTTTCTTCACTTCTTCTATCTTGTCCTTGATTCCGCCAGGTGAAGCGGTTAGACCAAGTATCAAAGGATGTGAGGATTGTTTAAGGTAATGTTCAATAACAGAAGTATAGGCGTATTTCTTGACAGAACGATGGCATTCGTCTATTATTATAAGACTATAATCATTCAAATCAAGGATCTTATTCTCAACATCATTCTCTATGAGTTGTGGTGTTGCGAAAAATAGCTTGCCTTTACCATACAATACTTTTCTATCTTCTGGATGTATCTTCCCAGTCAAGGCAATGAACTCTGTCTTTTCTAAGTTCATCAGGTTACTGAAATTCTTCATGTGTTGGTTGACTAGAGGTCGAGTAGGGGCGACCATCAGGATTTTACTATCCGGAAATTTCTCTAGCCGATAAGCAGCTACCATAATCGCTACAAGAGTCTTTCCCATTCCTGTCGGCAGTATACAGAGAGTATTCTTCTCGATAGCAGTGGAAGCTATGAATTCCTGATAAAGCCTAGGTTTTATCTTTTCATAGTTTAAGAATTTCAATTGTTTCATACAATCAAGAATTTTATCCTATAAAGATTTACTGTTTAGGTTCATTTCTTTTTCTTCTTAAACTTATCATAAATCCAGACTATGAGACAGGAGAGGATATACCAAATAATGATATCGATAGCCAAAATATAAATGTTAAAAGTTGGAGGCTTCATTCCGCTTGCAGTAGGATGATAAAATGTATAAAAAGGCAAAGGAAATCCGTAACTGGCGCTTGGTTCAAAAAATCCGAAGATTAGCTCAACAGTATTAATGTCCTTCAGTAGAAGAGCAAACACTATAACTACCACAATCTTTCTCCAGTCTGGCTTCAGGAATTCCTTCAAACTCATAATTGATATTTTTATTCTTGGTTTATTTACTTTTTCTTTTTTGTCGTTCCAAATAAAAATTTAAACCTACTGTAAACCCAAGCAAGTAAAGATGAAAGGAAATAAGATAGGACAAAATCGACTAAAAAAGTAGGCATATGACCTAAAACACCATCTGGTAACAATGTCATGTATTTTGTTATAAAAAGAATAGTTGGTATGACTACTTGATTTGGTATACTGAAAGGTAGAGGGATAAAAAAGAAAATTAGTAAGAAGAGAATAATCTTCATTAGCGTTGGTTTAAAAAAACTCCATACCATGATTCCAATTTCTTTTCTCAAAATAAAAATGTTTTATATCTTTAACTTTCTCTTTATTTTTCATGTGCAACACAGTGATATTAGGAGGGACTTTTGATAGGTTTCATGTTGGTCACGAGGCTTTTTTAGATAAAGCTTTCAGATCTGCAAAAAAAGTTCTGATAGGATTAACTACTTCTGATATGTTGAAAAAAATAGTTTTTCAAAACTCAATCTGGCCTTATGAAAGAAGAAAAAAAATCATAGAAGAATTTGCTAAAAAATATGGGAAAGAGTTCTTAATTTTTCCTATCGAAGACATATTTGGACCTTCTATTGAGAGAGAAGATTTGGATGCAATAATTGCAACAGAAGAAACTAGACATACTTGTGAAAGAATTAATCACATGAGAAAAAGGAAGGAACTGAAACCACTAGAAATCATCTTCGTCCCTTACGTTTATTCTGAAGATTGCAGGATAATTTCTTCTTCGAGAATAAGGAATGAAGAAATAGATAGACAAGGTAAAGTCCTCGTAGATTACTTGATTACCAAAAGACTAAAAGAGGAATTGAGGACACCAGCAAGTAAAATCTTCGAAGGAGATAATGTAACAGTAACGAAAGATGTGATAGATTACGTTAAAGAAGAAAAATTTGATTCCGTTATTTGCATAGGTGATGAAGTATCTCGTGACTTTTTGGATAATGGCTTTAAACCGAAGAATATCATTGTAGATGGAAAAGTTATGAGAAAATCAATAGATTACTTGGATAAGATACTGAAACCTTATGCCAAAAAATTTAATTTAAAGAACCCAGCGGGAATGATTTCAAAAAACACATGGATAATTGTTAAAGACGCTTTAAAAACAGAGAGTGCTGTGCTCGTGAAAGGAGAGGAAGATCTACTTGTTATACCATCTCTTCTACTTGCAAAGAACAATACAGCGATAATTTATGGTCAGCCCGGTAGAGGCAAAGTAGTAGTAAAAATAGACGATGAAAAAAAAGAAATTTGGAGAAAAAGGCTAGCTGAGTTTGAAACAACTTGAATTTTATTCTCCCATTACTGTCACGATGACTTCTCTTCTTCTTGGTTCTAATAACTCTAAGAAAAACACTTGTTGCCATGTCCCTAAAAAAAGTTTTCCATCTTTTACAGGAATAGTTAAATTTGAGTTACCGAGTAACTGATTTTTTATGTGGCTTGTTGCATTAACATTACCCTCATAAGAATGCCTGTAGTTTCGGTTAAAAGGAATCAATTCTTCAATTATCTCTTTTGTATCTTCATGTATGCTTGAATCAGCTTCTTGTAGGATGACAGTAGCAGTGTTGTGTGCTGAGTTGACGAAGGCAATACCTTCTTTGATCTTAGATTTATTCACGATGTCTTGCATTTTATCAGTGATGTTAATGTACTGGAAATTTCTCTGTGTTTTCAACTCAATAGTATCCCGATAGAATTTCATCTGCATTCACTCAAATTTTTTTCTATCGCCTTTTTGAGAAAGCGTTGTTGAGTCAAACCTGCAAACCTTTCCCTTTCTCTACCGTCGCATTCGATTATTATGGTTGGTAGTTCTCTAATCTTGTACTTTGACACTTGACTCTCGTTTTCTTTCGCATTCAAGTATTCGAATTCAACCCTTCCCCTAAACCTATTTTCCAATTCTTTTACTAACGAGATTTGAACGTTTGAAGGTCCTGAATTACTCTCTAAAAAATTCTTAACTAGCACTCTTATCATTTTTATCATTTTTATTATTTGTAAAGAAAGTTTAAAAATTTCAGATTCTTTCAAAAGTAAAACTTATATTGCGAGTTTTTAAATTAATAATCATGGTAAATGAGGAAATCCCTCTAAAAGATGAGCTTTCATCCATCAAAGAATTGACATCAATCGACCAAACCATTAAAGAAATCACTGGGAAGACAGTTGAACCAGCAATTAAAAAAATGGATAGAGTCCCGTCTGGTGTTCCCGGGTTGGATGAGTTAATAGAAGGGGGTTTTGTCCCGAATTCTGTCGTTATGGTTGCTGGAGAGGCAGGAACTGGAAAGACCATCTTCTGCACGCAATATATCTGGAATGCTTTATGCATGGGCGATAATGGTGTTTATGTCACACTGCAGCAGACAGCTGATGAGATTAGAAATGATGTTGCTTTATTCGGTCGTGACTTCAGGAGAGCTGAAGAAATGAATCAATGCAGGATTGTTTTTATCGAGCCACAAGATATCAAAAAAATTATAGAGACCATCCTGAGGAATGTCAAAGAGATTAAGGCTAAAAGAGTTGCGATAGATTCTATTTCTATGATATGTGAGTATGCTGATAAGCGTAGAGATGTAAGGTACAATCTAGGTTATCTTTTCAGGCAACTTAAGAAGATGGGTGTTACGACATTAACATCTTCTGAGGTTGAGGAAGGCTCAACATTGTTAAGTAGGTATGGAATCGAAGAATTTCTTGTCGATGGTGTTATCATTCTTAGATGTGGAGTAGATGTGGTTGGTGGTAAGCCAAGAAGTTTGTATATCAAGAAGATTAGGAGGACTAAGCACGATTTAAACACTCATCCTTTTGAGATAACCGAGAGAGGGGTAAAAGTCATTGGATAGTCTTTAATTCAAAAGTGCAAACTTTATTACCCATAGCAATACAGCTAGTTTCTAAAGCTTCAACCTTTTTATTACTCGTCTTTTCGATTAAATTCTTGAACATACCAATGATGATGTGACAGACTGGTTCTTTCTGTGTACCGTACTTTTCTATGTAGAGTTTGGCGAAGTTGTTCTTCCCTATCTTTAGGATTGTTCTACCTTTTGTCATGTCCACAACTTCAACTTTACCAAAACCGCTTATGTCGAATAAATTAGTCCATAGGTTGGATATCTTCTTCTCTTCTATCGCAAACCTTTTCTTGAAGTGTGAGATTATAGATTCTGAGATAAGGTAACCCAGTCTTTCCATCAATTTTTTATCCGTTATTTCTTTCTGAAAATCCACTAAACTTGGTAAAGGTTGCATGCTGAAATTCAAATCAAAAATATCTATCTCATCCTCAGTGAAAGAGGCTTGTCTAGTCGTTAGAAGCTTGGAGAGGAATGAAGATATCATTCAGATACCAGACCTCTTATCTTCGTTAATTTACCCCATTTTTCATAGGTTAATGGTTCTTCTTTCTCTGTGTTGACTTCGATTAAATTCTTGAGAATCATTTTTACTTTATCTTCTTTGACAGTTTCATCTATGACTTTTTCTAAAGCTTCTGCAAAATTTTTAGCTCTGTCTGGTTCTATAAAATGGCCTATTAATGCCGCTGGTGGCTGGTACATGATTTCCAGGAAACCATCCTTTCGAAATAGAAACCTCTTGTAGAATTTTTCACCGATTATATCCTCGCCGATGAAGCTGAATTCTTCTTTGAAATATTTTTCTAGTCTTGCAACAAATTTAAACAATTCTTCTTCTGATTTCTTAGCTTCTCCGTCTAGATGGTCTAAGCCATCACCATCAGGTTTTGTCTTAATCAGTTTAAATTCAAAGGGTAATGCTTCAGGTAAATCTATCAGGACGACGTATGTATGTTTTGATTTCAAATTAACACCTGATAATAAATTGGTATTTTGATTTTAAGAGGTTTTCATATAACTTTTTAATCCTGATCGTAATATTCTTTTCAAGTTATTCTTATCATTTTTCAATTACTGCATATCCGTTTACATAAGGATTTATCAATCTTCTGATACGAAAATAACGATCATGTGGTCCTACTTCTGGATAACCCATTTTTTCTATTTCACAAATTCTAGCTGCCCCTATTTCTCCAAGTCGATCAGCTAATACTAGTTTTCTTTCATCATTAACTTTTAAACCAATAGTTTGTAAATATTCTTTTATCGAAGAAGCTCTGGCAATAAATTCTTCCATATTCTTTACTGGTCTTACTCTAATCAATACGTTTTCACATGGATTGAATTCATTAACTCTTTCATCGTAAACAATCGTCCAGTCAGGTTTATTGGGATAGAATATTTTTACATTCCCTTCCATAACACTATCGAACTCAACTTCCCCTCTCAATACGCTTATTTCTTCTTTGGTTTTTCGAGGATATTCACCCCATGGTAATTCTTTATTCACTGTTTCCATTTCTTCGTTCAATATTCTTGCGAATTCTAGAGGCGAGATTACCCCACCTTCCTCAGTTTCTAACTCTTGAAGTGAAAGACACCCCTGTTGTTGATATAAGGATGCACTCCTTCCAACAGTTCTTGCGACATCTCTTGCCATCTCTTCGCTCCGAAGAAACTCTCGACCAACGAAACCGAGTGCTATTTTGTGTCCATAGTAGTTTGCAGGTATTTTTCTACCAGTTTCTTCTTCTATTTCTTTTACCATTTCTTGACAATCACGTATAGCCATCGGTCCACCATAGGCTTCAAGACCATCAGTGTTGAAAGCCTTTTTCCTAACTTCCTTATTAATTCCTTCCCAGCAAACAATTCCAATGCATTTTGCAATATTTTCATCCACTTCTTTTATGGACATCTTGTAATGTGTTAAAAACGATGGTTCTTCAGATGCTACTTTATTTAAAGTACTAGCTTTTAAAGGAGTACACCTATTCACTCCTAACATAGACAAAACATGAACATTTCCCGCATTGCTGACAGTATATACTTTAGGTCCACCATTAATCAGATAACCCTTGATTGATCCGTTGAGTCCCGGCAATTGGATAAATTCATCGAAAATGAAAGGATGACCGAGTTCTACCTGGAACATTCTGTAAAGATTTTCGTAAGAAAATGATCTCATCATTCCATCTAAAGTATGTTCAACCATTTGTGTCGAGAAACCAGTAATTATTGGCAACATTTCTAATGCTTCTTTTCGCAGGTCATAACTTCTGTCTAACCATCTTTCATTTACTTGACCAAGAACTTCCAATATTTCTTTAGTATGTTTTTTTGCTAAGTACGCATCTCTATTTTTTCGTAATATTTCTAAAGTTCCTTCGGCATTATCTACCGTTAGCATGGGAACGTTAACTTCTACACTTTTCTTCCCATTGCTGAATTCAAACAATTTATATTCAGTTAGTGGGGGATGGAGAGTTTCTTCTAGCTTAAGAACTTCCATATCACCACGTAATTGTTTTCATCATTTCTTCAACAGCTAAAGAACAACCTCTTGCACCTGCTCCCTTAGCTCTACCCCAAATCTCAAAACCATCTTCTATTAACTCTCCTTCATCATCGGTCTGAACAGCGATTACGGTACCACGATCAGATAGATCAAAGTGTCTGAGGATACCTTTTTCACCTTTTTTCAAGAACACAGTTTCTTTAGGGTATTTTTCTGGGTCAACAACAAGAGTCTTGTGCCATGGAAGATTGGGTTTATATCTGCTTCCATTCACTCTCATCAAAGCATTTCTGAATACATTATCGTAGATTAGAGTTGGATGTTCTCCGTAACCTAATAAATTTATTACATGGTCTTCTGGTAAACCGAACATCTTAGAACTTGCCTCAATGAATTCCTGTTTTGGCACATCTCTACTTCGCTCTTTGTAACCACCACCGTCGACAGAAATACTACCGTTTGATAAATTAAAAGCCAACCCCTTTTCTTTAAATCCGTCAAATAATGAAACGAATGCGAATGAAGCGCCACCAATCATAACTGGTTGGCCAGTTTTTTCAGCTAATTTTAATTCTTCTACAAATTTTCTTGCATCAAATCCTTCTTTACCTATCAGATATATTCTATCTTCTGTTCCAAAATTTTGTCTCATAAGTTCCTGATCGTAAATCATCGGCATGTATGGGAACATTTCAGGTGTTGGTGACAAAAGTAAAAATTTCCTTTTTATTCCATCTGAAAACAAGTATTCTTTTGCAGCCTGAGTAATAGTAGCATCAAATAAATTCATAGAGTCAGGATCTCTATAGAAATGTCCCACGACGAGTGGTCTTCCGTGTTCATCTGTTTTACTTGAACTTCCACTACTTGTGAAATGTGTTGCAAGTCCTTTGGCTCTAGCTTCAGCTGGGCTAATACTACCTTTTGGTATAAGATCTTCTGGGAATGATATTATGTTCCATTTTTTATATCCACCTGACGGTATGACAGGTATATCCTCATAACTATTGATTTCATTTGGAGATTTTATCCCATATTTTTCTATAGAGTATTTTCTAAGAATAGTGTTGTTATGAAATTGAAAAGTCCATGTCTTCAATGCCAAATAGTTAAATTTGCTTGGGTCTTTTGGGTCTTCCCCATGAACTATTAAATCCATTATTTCTTTATCTAAATCTCTCATGAATTGAGAACCATATGAATATTCCCCCACAACATCACCTCTTTACTATTTAGATGGGAAATTTTAAATCCTCATAGGTTATTCAATCAAAAGTTTATCAGTAATCACACCAACACTCACAACAGCACCATTTGCTGACGGAGTCATAGTTCTATTGTACGTGTATTCACCCATGGAATTGAATCCAATTATTTCAGCTTTGGGGTATTTCTTGGCTAGTATTTTCATGAATTCTTTAAATTTTTCCTCGTTAATTAAAAATATCCTCCTGAAAGCGCAGTCGAACATCAATATGAGTTCTGGTTCACCACCAGCATCTTCAGCTGCCCAATCTATTGCATTTACTTCTGCATTCAGGATGGAATGAGGATCAACTTTTAAGCGATGTAATTGAATACCTTTTGGTATTTTTTCATAAAACTCAACAGCGTTCCCCTTAATACTCCTGGGAACTCTCACAGCAACATTGTCATGAATATCAATAAGACTCATGGGATTAGAAATTCCTATAGACAAGAACGGAATATTCTTAGGATCAAATTCCAGATCAAAGTATTTTACACCTAGTTTTGCGAGTGGTGTCAATTTGGTCATCACTTCCGCTTTTGTCGGCCAAAGTTCTTCTAATTTCATACCTAACATCCTAGCATACTCACTTGCAGCAGGTTTTCCGTTAATTTCTTTTACGACATTATCTTCGGCATCGGTTACGATACAGCTGTCCATTCGTTTATAGCCGTGATCAAACCCAAAACCCACTTTCAAACCACAAGAAATCGCTGTCGCAATCGCAGCATCCTTATAAACCTTCCCATTAGCAAATTGATAGTTTTGTACTAACCTACCATCGTCCCCAGCAGTACCTCCGATCACAGGTGTCTGTTTTCCAATAACATTAAAAACACCATCTAAAACATATTCTTCTTTGCCAATCTGATCCATCGTATGTCCTGGAGAAAGTAATAAAATAAAATAAGAATACATCCTCATTAAATCTCTAGAACTCTTCTTTTTTGCAGCAAGATATCGAAGATAAGGATTTAAAATTTTTTCTGGTTGTAAATTTGATACAGCTTCTTTTGTTGCCGACTCTCCAGCTTCTTTTGGATCTTTGTGTACATTATTACCAACACCAATACTGAAATTCAAATATTCTGTTGATAAAACCATAGCAACGCAAGAATGTTTCTCAAGGTTTTTCGTGTAAATCTCTCCACAGGTAGTACATCCAACCCAAGGAGTGTTATCAAAAACAGAATGGGCACCATCAACTAATTTTTGAATGTCTTTTTCAGTCTTAGAATATTTTCTACCAGAACAAAAAACCAAGCCAAAATTTGGATTTTTCCCGCCTTTTTTTTTCATTCCCTCCATTGCCATTTCAACAGCTTCTTTTCCAGCGGTAAATGAATCATCAGCTTTGCTTATTCCAGTTCCAACAAACATATTCTTTGGCATTTTATTCCCTCCTACATTCCTTTTATAAAGTCTTGAACGACTCTCAACCTCTCAACATCAGCAGGCCATGCCACTAAAGCACGATCAATCCTCTTTACTCTTATCCTACCTTCTCTAGCCAGCTGATCGAAATGATACTTAACTTTCGTCACGTTAGATATATTCTCCCTATCCCAACCCAATTCTTCTATCACGCCACGAACATAAGTCGGCCAATTATTTGAAATAATCTCAAAAATCTTCTCTCTCAACTCTTTCCTTTCTAACACTAACCATCACCATTTTGCAACTATTTTTAAAAGTGTAAATTATTCATCATCGCTTATAACTATTATTTAACGCCATTCATAATAAATCTATCGGATATATTTTAAAAACTAGTTGCAAATTATTTCCCCTTTGAAGAGAGTTATGTTTTATTAAGAGGGAAATTAAATTTAATTAAAAGAATATCAAAAATTATTTGGTGTTAGATTAATGTTCGGTTTAAAGAGAGAAAAAAAAGAGGATGTTTTGAAAGAAAGTTTTGACATACCAGTAGGTTTCGATGAAACAAAAGAAGAATTTAAGTCAATAAATGAAGAATTTCTCCCCATACCAAGGGAAGAAACAAAAGAAGAATTCAAGTCAATGACTGAAGAATTTCCACCTCTGCCACTTGAGGAAAAGAAAGAAACCTCAGAAGCAAAAGAAGAATTCACTGAATCAAAACAAGTTACAGATAGGACAGAATTGGAAGAACTATCTAAGAAAGTTGAGAACGAGGTAGGAAAGATTAACAGAAAGATCAAACTCCTAGATAAGAAAGCCGATGGTTTAACTATCGAAAGCCAAGAAATCATAGATTTGATAAGATTGTACGCTGCTACAGACAGTAAATTCCAAGAATTCATCGATGAGATGCACAGACTAGAAGAAAGAGGATGGGATATCGACAAAAACATCGCAGCATTCTACAAATTCAGAGTAGGTAAAGCACTTTCAGATATCAAGAGACAATCCATGAAACTAGATGGAATGTGCAAGAGAGTTGGCTTCACTCCATCAAAGATAAAGGAAATACTCAATTCCCCTATAGAGGAATTAGTTAACTCACTGATGAAACAAGGAAGCAAAACAAGAAGATAATTATCAAATCATCTCTTGAACAGAATCTCTACAACATCGTTATTCTGGAGAACATATTCAGCTCCAAGTTTACGTTTAGTCTTTGCTTCTAAACCACCGATAAACCTTTCACCGATGTCTGAATGCAATAAGAATGCAAACTCTTTTAGCGTCGTCCCTTTTTTAATTAGGAAAGCGTCCGGCAGGACATTACCATTTTTATCAGTGAGTTTGTTGATGTCAGCGACAGGATAAACAACTATATAATTCAACTTATCAAAGACAGCCTTATTCAAACATTCTTGTACCCCAGTCGAACCATATTTTTTTATCACCTCATTCTTTATAGTTTCCAAAGCATTCTTCTGTCTTTCATCCAACTTAGATGCGTCAAGAATATTGAAATCATCTCCAGGCAAATATTCTATCAGTCCTCTCTCAGAAGCTTTTTTTAGAGCAATCTCAGATTCAGCGCTGGTCGGTATCATCAACAAATCCTCATATCTCTCTTTTAATTTTTCATAATTCTCCTGTGAGAATTTCATGTCTATTTTATTGGCAGCGATAACGATTGGTTTTGAAACTTTTCTTATGACAGTCGCAAAATTTTCCACATCCCCGATAGAACTTTTTTCTAAAGCTAAGTTGATGTGTTCTTTTGTTATGCCTAAGCCACTCAAGTTTTCTGTTAACACTTGAACTAGGTCAGATTTGGATGAAGTAGATATTCTTGCAAATTTTTCTATCGCTCTCTTGATAACACCAGCAAACCAAAGGTCTATTTCTTTTTCCAAGAATTCAATGTCAAGACTTGGATCATAATCTATTGTGACTTTGCCTTCAGCATCTCTTGTTCCTGAGCAGTCGACGATATGAATTAGGACAGAGGCTTGTCTCAAATCATCTAAGAATTTGTTTCCTAAGCCTCGGCCTTCATGTGCCCCTGGTACAAGACCGGCTACATCTATAAGTTTTACAGGAATAAACCTTTTCCCATCTTTACAGACGCTGTTTTTTGGATTACATTTTACTTTGTATTCTTTACAAATACAATCAACGATAACATAACCCATTCCGATGTTGGGTTCAATCGTGCAGAATGGTATGCCGGTTATTTTCACGTCTATCAAAGTTGCAGCTTTGAAGAAACTTGATTTCCCACAAGATGGTTTTCCTACCAAGCCTATCTGCATTCAACCAACAATAAAATCTATTTTTTTCAATCTTAAATAAGAGTTAAGTCAATTGGGAATAGCTGAAATCTGTTTCAACACTAGGACAATTCGTCTTTACAGTTCCAGAACTGAAACCATCATTAACTCCAGGGATGTTGAAAGATTTGAGTATATTTCCTTCTAAAGTCTTGTTGATATCGAACGTTTCAAAATTATTGGGATAGAATATGTATAATTTTTCTAGCTTCAATTCGATCGACCTCTGGTTTTCAAAGACAAGATAGAGGTTCATGTTAGCCTTATCGTATTTTCCAGAGTAGAACTTGAATGATGCTGAGGTACAGATTTCTGCCGGTGTTATATTTTCTGTAGCATTCAACCTCTCCTTGATAAGGGTGCTGCCCCAAAAGGTGAGAACTGCTCCCATGCTCATGACTACTGCTAACATCATGTAAATGATTTTCACCATATGTCCGGCCTTATTATTAATTTTTTTCTCGAGGATAAATAAATATTAAAAGTTTCAAAAACTAAGGATTTCTTATGAAATTCCCCATTTGTAACGTTTGTTTGAAGAACGAAATACTCTGCAATGCTTGCGCAGAGAAGGTAGGAAATGAAGAGATAAAAATCGACGAGATAGAGTTGTATAGACGTTTGAATAAACTTTTGAGCGATCAGAAATCATTCAAAGACGTGGAGATAAAAAGGGCAGTAGGAAGGAGGATGCTTATGATTATCACTGACAAGAATGATGTATCAAAATTGATAGGGAAGGATGGTAGGATTGTGAAGAAAATGTCTAACGAATTAGATAGACCAATAAGAATAGTAGAATACATGCCAAATTTGAGTAATTTTATCAGGGAAGTCCTCTTCAACATTTCTGTTCTTGGCATAAACGTTGTTTACAAACCAGAAGGAAAATCCTATAAGATCAGAATACCAGAATCAGACAGGAATAAATTGCCCATATCATCTGATATTTTGACGAGTATTTCTCGTTCTTTGTTCAACGTAGATATTGACGTGGTTTTTGAATAAATTAAATCATTCCTATAATTCTTATTAGGTGATTTGTTGACGAGGATAGCAGTCATCGACCGAGAGTTGTGTAAACCTAAGAAGTGCGATTATCTTTGCATACGTGTATGTCCAAGGAACAGGTCTGGCGATAAATGCATAATCATAGATGAAGTAACAAAGTTTCCAATCATCGACGAAAACATATGCATCGGTTGCGGGATATGTGTCCATAAATGCCCGTTCGGTGCGATAAAGATTGTAAACTTACCAGAAAAAATGAAAGAAAAGCCCATTCATCGATTCGGTAGGAATCAATTCTTGCTGTTTCGATTGCCTTATCCTATTCAAGGTCAAATCGTCGGTTTAGTTGGTTCTAACGGTCTTGGAAAAACAACTGCTCTAATGATACTGTCTGGTCAAATCAAACCAAACTTAGGTGAATCGAAGAAATTCGATTTTTCTGAATTGATAAAACTCTACAGGGGAACAGAACTACAAAATTATCTAGAAAAGTTAAAGGACAAACAGATAAAAGTTTCTTTCAAGTTACAGAGAGTTGATAAAGTTCCTGAGACTTATTCTGGAAAAGTTTCTAAGTTGTTGAAAAAAACAGATCAAAGAGGAATTCTAAGTGATCTTATAACTAGGTTTGCTTTGGAAGAAATACAAGACGATGATATAAAAAGTATTTCTGGCGGTGAACTACAGAGAGTGGCGATAACAGCCTGTCTGGCAAAAGATGCTGACATTTATTACTTTGATGAATCCACGAGTTTTCTGGATGTCTTTCAAAGATTAGAAGTTTCTAAGGCGATAAAAGAATTCTGTCAGAATAAATCTGTAATGATTGCTGACCATGACCTTGCAACACTAGATTTCCTCGCTGACCAAATTCACATATTCTACGGGTGTCCAAGTGTCTACGGTATAGTCTCGAGTCCTTACTCAGTCCGAACAGGCATAAACACTTTCTTGGACGGTTATATCAGAGAGGATAACGTGAGAATAAGGCCAACACCGATAAAATTTGAATCGACTTATATCCAATCTACCAGAAGAAGTAATGTGTTGATGGAATTTTCTGATCTTAAAAAAACTTTGGGCGATTTTAGTTTGGCTGTCAAAAAAGGAAATTTGTATACACAAGAAGTCTTAGGTATACTTGGAGCTAATGCGTTAGGAAAAACAACTCTTGCAAGAATCTTAGCTGGTGAGATAAAACAAGATTCTGGTGAAGTAACAGGAAAGATTAAGGTATCTTACAAGTCCCAATATCCAAAAACAGATTATGATGGAACAGTTCGTGAGTTGTTGAACTCTGTTTCCAAAGATATTGAAACGGAAAATTACAAAGCAGAAGTGATGAGACCATTAGAATTGGATAAATTGTTGGAAAGACAAGTGAAGAATCTTTCTGGCGGTGAATTGCAAAGGTTGGCTATAGCTGTTGCTCTAAGTCGGGAAGTAGACGTTTATCTACTCGATGAGCCTTCAGCATTCTTGGATGTCGAGATGAGATTGTCCTTAGCAAGTATGATCAGAAGAATAGTTGAGAAGAGAGAGTGTTCTGCTATGATTATCGACCATGACTTACTATTCCTTAGCCAGATATCTGACAAAGGTATGGTCTTTCTTGGAATACCTGGAAAGGAAGGACATGCAGAAGAACCCACGAGTGTTGAAAAAGCTTTCAATTCATTCCTAAGTATAGTTGGAGTGACTTTCAGGAAGGATCCGCAGACTGGAAGACCAAGAGCAAATAAACTTGGATCAAAATTGGATAGAGAACAGAAAGAGAAAGGAAAATATTTCATGAGTTAATTAACTTCAAGGAATAAGAAACTTTGTAAAGAGTATACGAATGTCTGCCCTCGTCAACAGCTACCGATGTCAATTCTGTTATATTATACCTATCAAACATGTGCTTGCAAACAGACGATTTATAAGGTTCTATGTTACACCAGAAACCATCGTCGAAAATTACACAATCTGTCTTTTTAAATAATGATTCCATTGTTTTTTCATTCTGTCCATTCCATGTCTGTAAAGAACCTACATTTTCTATAAGGTACATGCTTGGAACATGAGACAAAATGTAACAGTTCTTGTCCAACTTGCTCGCATACTCAACGAAACGATCATGATATACTCTTGCTTGGTTGGCTTCTACTATTTTATCAGCAGGTAAGCTAATCGCTGGAACGAAAAAGTATATGAAATAAGCGATTGTCAATACAGTTAATGCAAAAAATATGATCAAATCTTTCTTTAAGAATTTTTTCAATCCCTGATGAATAAAAAACAAACCATAACCGCCCAACAAGACAAACGGCGGATAATTATTTAGGGCATATCTTACATCGATTCCAAACTTAACATTTCCTGCGTAGAAAGAGCTGTACAATAAGAAAAACATCAAAAACCAAAAGCATAAAATTAGAGCAATTTTTTTTTGTTTTAAAACAGTGTAAACCAAACCAATTACAGCAAATATCGTAAATAAGGTTGGATGTTCAATCGTTGGATAGCCTGTAATCCAAAAACCTAAATTTATCGGTACGTTATTCTTTAAATGTTCAAAACTAAATCTCTCTCCCTGTTCGCCCCAAGTTTCTGTTTTAGATGCATGATACACATGAATTAGATATGGGGTGAGCAGAATGAACATTATTATCACAGGTATGATCAAATTTTTTTGATTTAAATTGAAAATGAATTTTTTATCTAAGAAAAATATGATCGCTAATGTAAGAACTATAACTGTCACACCTTCTGTTCTGATTTGAGGTGCAAAAGCTAAACATATTATAGCGAAAGTTATAGCCTTCCAAGTATTATTTTTTAAGGCATATAAAAATGAAAAAACCACCAAAAGTATGAAAAAATTAAATGTAGGCTCTGCAGCAGTTGAGTTTGACCAAATTATATACATTGGTACTAAGGCTAGTAGTAAAGCAGCATATAAACCTATTTTTCCCTCTCTTGATAATAAGTATCCGATTAGAAACACAAGCAATATCGAAAGAGTACTCAAGAAAACTGTAAGGTTATAACCAGAATTTTCTGATATACCAGTGAGTAAATAGGATAACGCCAAAGTGAAAGGATAACCAGCTGGCCATTTCATCAGTATACAGTCTTTACAGCCATTCTGATCTCCATAGTTACAGAGACAACCTTTTCCTTCTGTTGCAATTTCTTTACCCATGTCTAAGTAAATATCCTCATCAAAATAAACTCTGTGAGTTCTAGGAGCTACGTACATCCTCAAATAGAAACCCAAAAATAAGATGATCAATAAAAAAACCCAGGTCGTTTTTTTAATGGGTTTAAACATTTTTTTCAAATCTTTTAGGTTCAAGATAAGGAATATTATCAACAAACCAAAATTGATTGATAAGAAAATGGGTTCTATTCTGATTAAATATTCTTGAAGTAATTTCGTTTCTGTATAAGTAATGGAATAATAAATAATAATGACAAATAAATTCAGTATCAGAATCAAAGGTAAAAGACTTATAAAATTTTCTTTAATTGGTTTTATTTTTTTCATATTAATATATTCCTTTAAATTTATTAAAAATTATTTTGTTCTACATTTTAATAAGATGAATTGTAAGCCTTGTCCGTTTAATGATCTTTGATAATCCAAAACCTTCAAGTTATTCTGAGAAGCCCATTCCACTATATCTTCTTTCAGATAAAAATGAGCAACTGGTGTCAGTATTTGATCACTGAAAATATTCCATGAGATCTTTCTTGAGACTACTTTTGGCGACTTAAAATAGAAAAAATTACCTAACTGAACATAAAAAATGTGGAAAGGATTGAAAATCAAACCTTCTACTATTTTTTTTGTAATCCTTTTTTTGTATAAAAATCTGACTAAAAAACCCAGCTTGTAGATATAATAGTAATAATTTCTTTTGTTGTAGACATACAGTGATATCTGTCCCCCAGTATTAGTGATTCTAATTAATTCTTTGAATGCTCTGTAGGGGTTTGGGGTGTGATGAATTACTCCTTCTGATATCGTTAAATCTGATGCATTATTTTTAATCGGTAAATTCAAGTTATCTCCAATAAAAACATTCATATCTCTGTTTTTCGTCATTCTTACAGCATCTGAACTCAAATCAGCACTAAAAAGTTTACATTCAGTAAATAATTTAATCACAAATGACCCTACAGAACCAGCCCCACAACCGATATCAAAAATTTTTTTCCCTGAAAAATTGTTTTTTTTCATCCATTTTCTTAATAAAGAACGATCAAAAATTTTTTTTCTAATGTAATCGAAATCAAAAACGCATTTGGTGTAATGTTTCTTTGTTGCTGTCCTTAACTTTTCAAAATCTTCGTTCATACTTCAACCGTGTTACCATCTTATAAAATTAAATAAAGAATTTAGGTTTTCAATTCAATGAAGAAATTTCCCATTGCCATCCATCTAGTTTTTGTTTTTACCATAGTTTCTAATGCATCTTTTGGTGTACAAACTATCGGTTCACCGTGTATGTTAAAACTTGTATTTAGGATAATCCCATAACCCGTCATTTTCATTACTTCTTCGATTAGTTTGTAATAAGGAATATTTTCGTCTCCGACCATTTGTGGACGCATAGAACCATCGACATGGATGACTGATTTAAGATTTTCTCTCAATTCTTTTTTTGACATATAACCCATGGTCATGAATCTGTCGGGTAAAGAATCATAATCTTCTAAAATTTTTTTACATTCTTTTTCCAACATGGACGGGCAAAATGGTTGGAACCATTCTCTTTTTTTAACGTAAAGGTTTAGTAATTCCTTTACTTCTTCGGAATGTGCTGGAGCCACGATACTTCTGTTTCCCAAAGCTCTCGGACCGTATTCCAATCTGCCTTGATACCAGAAAACATAATTTCCTTTGCTGATAAGTTCAGCCATTAGTTCTGGTATATCTGATCTTTTCTCCCATTTTACTTCATGACATTTTTTAAGTTCTCCTATTATTGATTCATCATCAAACTCTGGACCCATGTAGACGTCATTGATTTTGTAAGGTTTAGTTCCATCTAATAAATAATCGATGTACAATGCCGCACCTACAGCTAACCCACCATCTCCCATTTGAGGAAAAACAAACCATTTTTTAAGACCAGATTCCAATCGTATTATCCTATTGGCCTTAATGTTTGATGCCACACCACCCGACCAGCAAACATTCTTTATACCAGTTTCATCTATGGCATTCTGGAATAATTGGAGCATGTTTTTTTCTAAAGCTCTTTGAGCCATGTAGGCAAATCTTTCAATTGGCGTATTCCATTTTACTTTCTCCAGTTCTTTGAACCTTTGAATTGTGGAATGTTTTGCTTTTATTTGTAAACTATTTGTTTCAAAAAAATTTATTAAAGGATTTTTTTCATCAGGTATGGGGTAAGAATAATCAGCCATAGCCATGATCTTTCCTTCATCCTCTAATTCACGAAAACCTAGTATTGTAGTAACTTCTTCAAACATCATACCCAAAGAATCTTTTTCAGATAAAGATGAAATTCTTTCAAGTTTACCGTCCTCAAAAGTGTTAACGCTGCCAGATAAACCATCACCGACTCCGTCTAAAGTAATGCATAAACATTTATCAAAACCACTGGTGAAGATTGCGGAAGCAGCATGAGCAAAATGATGGTCGACTACATATATTTTATAATCTTTAAAACCCAGTTTGTTAAGTCTTTTTTTAAGTTGGAATTCTGTGAATTTTTTAAGAGAAGGAGTATTGAACCTAGCAAAATAATATTTGATAAATCTTCTTGTTCTTTCAAACTTTGGTTTAGGGATTAACCTTCTTCTGAAATTGTAGAATTCTTTATCAAGAGAGGAAAATGATCTTGCTAGTATACGAGTCAATTGAGTCCCGCAAGATGCTATTATAGTAATATCTGTCGGTTTCAAATCTAAATAATTTAAACAAGTATTTATCGACTTATCAGGAAATTTTATATCTAATTTTTTTCTTGTCAATCTTTCTTCGTTTATAGCTACTTTTATTTTTCCATCTTCAACTATACATGCTCCTGCGTCATGACCATCCCAGATTCCCAAAACGTACATTTTTATCACCCATAATATAATGAAATAAATTTTTATACTCTATACATAGTAAATTTTGGGGTCATAAGTACCAAAAATGTCTATTTTAGGTCCTGAAATCACTTTTACTAATTTCCATTCATTTAATGATTTATAAACAAAATCAGGTATATTATCAACACTAAGTGTATTCTCAACAGCGCCTCTAGAACCATAGACAACTACAAAAGATTCTTTCATTTCTGTTGAATTTTTAACGTAAGCTAAATTCTTCAAATTTTCATCATTTTGAAAATGAAAATAAAAACGTAAATGTGATATAGTTCCTATGTCAGTATAAATTTTTTTATTAGGATAATCTTTTAAGAAATTATATATTTCTTTCATATCCCATGTACTAGCATCCAAATAAGCATGAATGTTTGAAGCATAATAGATTGATGTAAAAAATAAAAAACATATAGTAAAAATAACAAACCCTAACTTTGTAAATTTTTTTAGTCTTGAAGACTTTCTAAAATTTTTTAAAATATCTATGAGTGAAAAAGATAAAATAAGTAAACCAGGTGTTTGTAAAACTATCAGATGCCTATCTAATTTATGAATTGGTATATACTGTTTGAAACTCATAGAACCAAATTCTAAATAAATAAAAAAAATCAAAAACCAAAATACTATAAAAAAAATCTTTCTCACTTTTTTTAAAAGACTGTACAGTATTGAAAAGAATATAAAATAGTAAAATAAACCGTAAGGAACAAAATATAAATTTTCCAAAATAAATGAAAAGTTATTTGAGAGATTAAACATTAACAAAGGATAATACATTAGATTGGTATTCATACCTGCCCTACCAACTCTATAAAAATCGGAAACTACATGATACCTTAACAAAAAATCTCCTGTTTTATAATAATAAAATAATCCTTCTATTAAAAAAATTAAAAGAAACCCAATAAATAAAAATGAATAATCAAAATCAATTTTTCTTTTTTTAAATGTTTCATATAGAATATAAGGAATGATAAATAACAAAGGTATTAAACCAGATTCTTTTATTAAATATGCAACTCCAACAGTTATTCCAGAAAAAAATAATATTAATTTCTTTACTTCAATTTTATAAAACTTTTTCCCATCAAATGATTTTGATTTTAAAAATAAAAAAATACTAAGAGCTGAAAAAAATGCTAAAGGTACATCAGGCATCGGCCAACTTGCATAAACAATATCTAATGGAAATATAGATAGAAAAAATGCGGCTAAAATACCAGTCTTTACATCAAAAAAGGTTTTTCCAAAATAGTAAATTAGTATAATTTCACTCAAAGAACAAATTAGTGTATAACTTGTTGCAGATAAATTACTTACACCAAATAACCAAAAAAACAAAGCTATAGGATAAATCATCATTTTTCTTAATCCAGGTAGATATGCTCCTAGAAAAAAATCCCCTTTTGTTACTCTATACGCATCACTAACATATTCAGGATCATCCGACCAATTCAATCCTGTAAAAAATATGATTCTCAGAATTAGTGCAAAAATTAGAATTAAAATCAATAACTTATAACTTTTAATTTTTTTGATTAATT
>Ga0315296_10000561_pt1 | contig 34076 bp, 40 predicted proteins | sample YL17G14_18_MG_FD_203921 | JGI IMG/M metagenome (GOLD analysis project Ga0315296, IMG submission 203921) | Sediment microbial communities from Yellowstone Lake, YNP, Wyoming, USA - YL17G14_18 | ecosystem: Environmental > Aquatic > Freshwater > Lake > Sediment | place: USA: Wyoming | collected... | reverse complement strand
TGCCAACGGGAATGGCTGGTGCGCCAACTGCACCGCCAAGATAGAGGCGGAGCGGAGGCGCAGACGCCCCGAAGAGGCCAGGATGTATTTCCACTATCGGGGTCATGTGGTCGGCCTATTCCCCAATGGCAACGGGATGCTGAGTCCTCGGCTTCTAACCAGAAGCCTTGACCGCTTGCGAAAGTCCAGGACACTAAACTTGGATCGCTATTGCCCTGGCTATACCAGGGGGCAGATAAAGCGGTTCAAGGCGGCGGTGCTATCTGTAGCTAGACTGTGATATAATCAGTTTAGCCGGCCCCGTCGGCGGAGTTTCTTTGGGTTTGCATGGTTCCCCTTTGTTCTCCGTCGGCGGGGCCGGTTCATCACAAAGGAGGTCAATATGCGACCAGAAAAGCTACAAGCAGCGCTCACCGAGCGCCAGCGAGAAGCGGGCCTATACCTTGAAGAGCCAGACGACGATGTGCTCCAGCTCAAGAGGGGACGATCAGGTTCTGGTGATTTTTTCCCAGCATGGCGCAACGATCGAAAGCATACGGGAAGAGGCTGAGCGGTGGCTGGAAGGGGGGATTTGGTGGAGCAGGACAGAGGCATACGAATTCCATTGAAAAGGGCAAGCTGGGAGCTTATCATCAAAGCTCTCACGTATCTGGTGGAGAAGCCCCATTTGGACGACCTGGAGGAGGAGCGGGACCAATTAGGGGATGTGCTCCGCTATATTGAGCGCAAACTGGAGATGGGGTGATCAGCTTTTGTGGTATAATGGGAAAGGAGGTTACCATGTCAAAACTCAACCCCTGGGAAGGATGGCGGCCGCCAACAAGAGAATATGACCCAAATGATCCCCACTTCGACCCCTTCCACCCGCCGAAGAATACCCCGGATGAGGTCCTGAAGGCATTTTGGGGTGACGACGACGAGGACGATGATGAGGATAAGCAATCAGAAGCCTGAAGTGGGAACCTGTTCCTGTGATTTTGGGCCAGGGGAGCGCGAGCTTGAGCGTGCGGAAAGGCAGCGATTCCTGCGGGAGCATGGGGAGGGTCTGCCCGAGGACGCTATTCAGAGGATGACGGCTGACGAGTTCCGGGGAAACTGGGCCACGAGGTGTAGCTGTGATAAGCCGAAGGAGATAATAGCCGCTGCGCATTATGAGCCGCTTGATTGGTTCCTCTGTGGTATAAAGGGGCTGGCGGTGAAAGAGGTTCTGCGTTGGAAGGGCATCGGCCGGCAGATGACACAGGAGATTGTCGAGAAGGCATCAAGAGCAGTCGATAAGGCAGGGAGGCCACGCTGTCTGGTTCTGGCAGCCGATGTGACCTATGATAACGTGCGAAGTCTGAGGTGCTTGCGCCGGGCGGGCTTTGAGCATGTGGGCGAGTTCTGTTGGGCCAAGGGGGAGAAGCCAGCTGATATCCTGCATCTCGCGCGTTTCAAGCCTACCAAGGACAAGGCCTGCCTTAAACCATGAGAACTAATCATTTGCCCTTTTCTGGTTCCTTTAGAATCCCTCTGGTCACTTCCCGTTTTTGCCGCGGTATGGTTCGGCCTGTGGGAGCGTGGACTGGACACACATAGACACGGCGGACTTTACCCTTCTTGCCTGCAAATTCAGTTTTCTGTCTCTCTATCCGTTGTATGACTCCTCTCTCTTCCCGGCAGCGCTGGCAAATGTCCAGTCTTGCCTCAGGCGACCACTTCTCACCCTCGCGGCATATGTGAAGCTTTCCATCCTTGGTCACCCGGAATTGAAACTGTTCGCTCAAGTCATTACCCATTTCATTATACCCTGTCTAAGGTCACACTGTTCGTGGAATACATCTAATTGTCAACCACTGTCAGCTAAAGCAGACAGCTTGTCCCTGGCTCACCCCCACCGGGAATGCCGAGGCGTCTGGCTGGTTGACAACAGCCCTACTCGCAATGTTGCGAGCAGCGATAGTATCTGGGTGGCCGACGAAACCACAGGAGATACAGGAAAAAAGGAGGTAGTGGCGGCTTCCTCTGCCACCTAAAGGGGGCAGTCTCCGCCGCCCGATTTTTATGACTCGGCACCATGTTTCGGTATCTCAATCCAGCCGCGCTCAACAGCGATAGCCAGAGCATGGGCCGAGTGTCGAGCACCGATGCGTCTCATCAGATGCGACACCTGATTCTTAACCGTGCTAAGGCTGAGGCCCAGTTCATCTGCGACCTCCTGATAGGACTTCCCCATGGCCCTATACGCCAGCAGCTGCACCTGGCGGGGGCTGACCTTGCTTTGCTTTAGTTTCTCAATGTCCAACTTGCACTCCCTGCCCCGCTCGTTGTAGACCGCTCCAATCACAGCCCGCCTCCTTGCATCGCAGCCTCCGCGCTGGGCCAGGGCCCTGGCCCACTCCCCGGAGATGCCCAAGCGGCGGCCTATCTCGGCAAAGCTGATCCTTCCCCCCGAGAGCTCAATCAGGCGCAGAATCTCCTCCTGGGGCATGAGCCTCCCTTCTGCCGCCCCCGGCGTCCGCTCAAGCTCTAGTCCTCTATGTGTGCCTAAAAAGCCCGGCACTTATAGGTCCGGAAGCGACCAACCCGCTGTTCCCTATACTCATGAGACCTGCTTATCATAGAATTGCCAGACCTCCACCTATAGCTATAGAAGCAATCAGCAAGCCTGCAAAATAAACATAGCTGAAGCCTCTATCGTGTCCCCTTTTCATTACCAGATAGATACCTGAGATACTGCCTACAATTACTGCGATTACAACAAGTCTATACCAATGGCCATCGGTTATGAAGCCAGCAATATCAAGTGTGCCGAAGAACAGTAACAGTACCCAGGTGAAGACAGCCCAGCTTAGAAGTATATCATTAACCCTCATCATCAGTCGGCGCTCCCGTGATGAATCGAATCTGAGATGAGCGAAGCTCACTGCCCCTTGTCGCTCCCTTCTGCCGCCGCAGACATAGTGATAGCTTCGGAGGAAGCCCTTTTTACCCATCCAGCGTTTAGATACATCATCGAGGCATGGCCTATGCTGGATAATATGTTAAAGCGCTAACCCTCGGGCAGGCTTAAGCCCTTATTCAGTCGAGTCGCCCTGCTAGACGAGCAGAACATGCTCACTGCCTGGTGCCGTCGCCTAGGTTGACACCCAACCAAGCTCCGCGCGTCATATTTAGACACCGGATTTGTCTACGACGTCTCCTACACAGTGTTAGGGTGCAGTCTGTTCAAGTGTTGCTCTCTTGACCCTCCCTCTGACCTGCCCCAGAGGCTCCTCCGCTCTTGCCTTTAAATCGGCCTGACACTTCGCGCTTTGCACCCATTGTTACATCGAGAACGTCGATGATATCTCCCACATCAAAAGGCTTTCTTATGAAAACAAATGGCCCCAATGATATCGCCTCCAAAGCTATGGGACTGTCACTATGCCCAGTAATCACGGCTACTATCGCTCTTACATCCCTGACCTTCATTGCTCGCAGCACATCCACCCCGCTCAAGCCGGGTAAGACGAGATCCAGGAAGATGAGGTCGAAGTCCTGTTTTCCTAGCTCCTCGAGAGCCCTCTCTCCACTGTCCACCGAAATTGCCTCATGCCCATGCTCCTGAACCGCATCCTTTAGGAGGTCTCGAACCCGATAGTCATCGTCGACGATGAGCACCTTCCCCTTGCGTAGCTTGCCCACACTTGGACTCCTACCCTTGTCTTTAAGGAAGATATCTATGTCTTCCCACCAGAATCTTCGGTCGCCCCGGTGACCGATGCGGTAGGTTCTGAGCAGCCCACAATCGCTCCAGTGCCTTACCGTGTCAGGATGCACGTTTAGAACGGCTGCTACCTCCTGCACGGTAAGCATTCTCATAAGCGATGGCTTCCCATCTGCTTGGACTTCCTTCGCAGCGTAGAAACCTTTGCGGATGGCCAAGGCAATATTCCCCGAGGTTAGTCTCTAGGTTAGTCTCTGTGAGTGGACAAACCCACATTATTCTCAGTCATCTCGAGCAGTGTGTCAATTTCCATTATCTTTAGATTACCTGAGTATTCCTCCATGATTTTAGAGGCTACGGAGGAGGCCTAGAATCGCGCTACAAGCTGCTTTGGGCGGAAGCACCACAGAGGGTAGCTGACAAAAACTTATAGTAACCCTAGCCAATAGGCGAACTTTGGAGGATAAGTTAAGTTGAAGCAATTGACAGCCCAGCGCAGGCTAGTACAATAGCTATGCTGATAGAACAAGGCTCCGCGCAGCTGCCACTGCCGGAGCCAGGGCCAAAGGCGAGATGGGTCCACACCTAAGGCATAACTATTATACCGTATGCGTCAGCCGAGAGCAATCTTGAGCGTGGCTAGTTGGTGTGTTCCATAGGCAGTGAACGGAAATGAAGGCAGTGATCTTGGCCGCAGGAGAGGGGACAAGAATGTGGCCTCTTACTTACACCAGGCCTAAGGCGATGCTGCCAATAGCAAATAAACCAATTGTGGAGCATTTGTTGATTGAAGCAAAAGCCGCCGGGATCACTGAGTTTATCTTAGTTGTCGGCTACCATGGTCAGACGGTTCGAGACTATTTTGGAAACGGCGAGAAATGGGGGGTGCGCATTGAGTATGCCACCCAAAGGAAGCAGCTTGGTACCGCCGATGCCCTAAGCAGAGTGGATGGGCTAGTCGGTCATAAGTTCCTCGTTCTAAATGGCGACGTTCTCATTGGAGAGAAAGAAATACGTAAGCTGTTAGGCAGGGATGACGTTGCCTTGAGCGTGACCGAGGTTGAGGATGCCGAAAACCTAGGGCTGGTGGAGATAAAGGGCGACAAGGTAGTGCGGATTCATGAAAAGGTGACGACGCCCCCATCGAATTTGGCGAATGCTGGCATGTATCTTCTTACCACGGAGATATTCGGCGCTATCACCAGGACTGAAAAATCCCCAAGAGGGGAATACGAGATAACCGATTCCCTACAACTCCTGATAGATGAAGGGTTTGACATCTCTTGTGAAAAGATCGATCGCTGGCTGGACATGAGCTACCCTTGGGATTTGCTCCGGGCAAATGAATCTCTGTTGCAGCGGATCGAGCCGCAAAATTTGGGGGTGGTGGAGCAAAACGTGGTCGTAAATGGCTTGGTCTCGATAGGTAAAGACACAGTGATCAGGGCCAACTCGTATATAGTTGGCCCGGCGGCCATCGGAGAAGGTTGCGAGATAGGTCCTAATTGCTATATCCGCCCCGGCACTTCAATTGGCGATAATTGCCATATCGGCAGCGCCGTAGAGATAAAAAACTCGATCGTGATGCGTGACACCAAGATTCCGCATCACAATTATGTGGGGGATAGCGTTATCGGTGAGGGTTGCAATTTTGGCGCTGGCACCAAGGTGGCAAACGTGAGGTTGGATAAGAAAGAGGTATCGGCAGCCGGTATCGATACCGGGAGGCGCAAGCTTGGAGCCATCGTGGGGGACGGGGTTCAGACTGGGATAAATGCCTGCCTTAACGTCGGCAGCCTGATTGGCAGCCATACCTACATAGGTCCGGGAGCAGTAGCCAGCGGTGTGATACTACCAAATTCAAAAATATTCTAGAAAAGCCCTGAGCAGGAGCGCATAAGGGGGGATTAAGGGGATGAGAGCGATTAAGAGAGTGGAACAGGCTATTATCCTTGCCGCTGGAGAGGGACAGAGGTTGAAGCCGTTTACCGCTTCGAAGCCTAAGGTAATGATCCCTATAGCCAATAAGCCAGTATTGCAATACGTCGTCGAGGCTCTGGCCCTTAGGGGTATCCGCAACATTGTCATTGTGGTTGGTTACAGGAAGGAGCAGGTGCTGGATTTCTTTGGCTCAGGGGAGCGGTTCGATGTTCAAATCCAATATGTGGTTCAAGAGCAACAACTGGGCACAGCTCACGCCTTAAAGCAAGCCCAAGGCCTGTCCCAAGATAGGTTCCTGGTCCTCTCAGGCGACAACATCGTAGACCACGATGCCATCGCCTCTCTGGTGAACGCTCCACCGAATACCATACTGGCAAAACGGCAGGAGGATGCTACCAAGTATGGTGTCATCATTGCCAAGGACGGAGTGGTCGAACAAATTGTGGAAAAGCCCAAAGAAGCCATGACTCAATTGGTCAATACAGGTATCTATGTGTTCACCAGGGACATATTTGAATTCATTGATCGTGAGATCGAAGTCCCTTCTGTTCTGCAAAAGATGATTGCCCAAGGGTGTGAGATAAGAGTGCAAGAGACGGAAGGCATCTGGCTTGATGTTGTCTATCCGTGGGACATATTGAAGCTAAATAGCATGGTGATGGATAAGGTTCCTCCTGGCATCGGAGGGACCATCGAAAAGGGCGTCACCGTAAAACCCCCGGTCTCCATAGGGAAGGATAGCATCATCAGGGGGAACTCCTACATAGTCGGACCGGTGGTTATCGGGGAGAATTGTGAGATCGGTCCCGGCGCATGCATCCTGCCCGCTACCACCATTGGAGATAACGTGTTCATACGCTCCTTGACGGAGATCCGGAACAGTGTCATCGGGAACGGTGTGGAGATTGACTCTGGCTCCACTGTCCATGACTCTGTCATAGATAGGGGTTGCACCATAGGCATAAATTTTATTGCCCGTAGCGGTCAAACCGAGATTAAGGTTGAGGGTGAATATCATCAGGTAAAGATGGGGGCGATGATAGGAGAACACTCTACTATAGAAGACATGGTGATAGTCGAGCCCGGGGTTGCCATAGGCACTCACACCCGGATAAAGGGGTTGAAGGTGGTTGATGAAGATATACCAGACGGAACCCTGGTGCTATGAACGAGTAAGTTGCCTAGCAAAGGGGCGAGGTTAAACGATCTGCCATGTGTGGCGTTGTTGGCTATATCGGGAGAAGAAATGCTCAACCCATCTTGATCAACTCGCTGAAGAGGTTGGAGTATCGAGGCTACGATTCCTGTGGGATCGCGGTGCTCGGCAGCGGTATCCAGGTCCATAAAGATGTGGGAAGGATTGGGCACCTGGAGATAACATTACCCCGGAACGGTGGTCAAATAGGCCTAGGGCACACTCGATGGGCGACTCATGGCAAGCCGTCTAAGATGAATGCTCACCCTCATCTTGACTGCACTGAGAAAATCGCCGTGGTCCACAATGGGGTGATTGGCAATTTCCAACCGCTGAGAGACCAACTAATTGAAGAGGGACATGTTTTTCGCTCCGAAACGGATACTGAAGTCATACCTCACCTTATCGAAAAGTATTTCCAGGGCGACTTGGAACAGGCGGTAAGGAGAGCCCTGCTCGATATAGACGGCTCCTATGCCTTCATCGTGCTTCACGCTGATTGTGACCAGCTAGTCGTGGCAAGGAAGGGAAGTCCTCTCATCGTGGGTCTGGGAGACAGGGAGTACTTCATCGCTTCAGATGTGCCGGCGGTGCTGGACTACACTGATAGAGTGGTTTATCTCGAGGATGAAGATATCGGAGTCATCACAAGAGAGGGGATAAGGATCGCAAACAATGGTAAAGAGGCGAGCAGAGAGGGACATAGGATTACCTGGAGTATAGAGGATGCCCAGAAGGGGGGATATGAGCACTACATGCTCAAGGAAATCCACGAGCAACCCAGAGTGATCCAGGACACCCTCAGGGGACATATCTCAACTGTCGAACCCCGGGTAGATCTGGGGATAGCCATAGACACAAGAATGAAGGACATCCTTATGGTGGCTTGTGGCACCTCGTATCACGCTGCTTTGGTGGGTAAACATGTAATCGAAAAGCTCGCCCGGATACCGGTGAGGGTGGAGTTCGCCTCCGAATTCAATTATTCCGAGACCGTTCTACACAAGACATTGGGTATTGGCATCACCCAATCGGGCGAGACTGCCGATACCCTAATGGCCCTCAAGAAGGCAAGAGTTCTGGGGTGCAAGACACTAGCCATTACCAATGTGGTTGAAAGCAGTGCCACTCGAATTGTTGACCAAACCTTTTACATTCAGGCAGGACCGGAGATATGTGTGGCAGCCACCAAGAGTTTCATCGCCCAATTGATTGCCATTTACTTATTTGCCCTGTCCCTTGCCACTGAGGATGTCAGATTGCAGAGGAACCTGATAAGCGAACTAAGGCAGCTACCAAGCAAAGTGCAAAGAGTACTGCAAGACCAAGGCCATATCGCTCGGTACGGCAAGTACCTGTCACGATACGAAAACGTGTTCTTTGTTGCCCGCGGCTTGAACTACCCGGTAGCTTTAGAGGGGGCGCTGAAGTTGAAAGAAATAGCGTATATACATGCGGAGGGCTGCCCTGCCGGCGAACTCAAGCACGGCCCATTTGCCCTACTTACTCCCTACACCCCTGTTATCGCCATCGCCGCTGGGGACAATACCTATGACACGCTGGTGGCCAACATAAAGGAAATCAAGGCCAGGGAATCGCCGGTGATCGCCATAGCAGACGAGGGCGACGGCGAGATTGGCAAACACGTTGACTTTGTTATCAGAGTTCCCAGCGTCAACCCCATATTTTCCCCAGTGGTCAATTCAGTTGCTATCCAACTACTCACGTACTATGCAGCTAAGGAAAGGGGCTGTCCCATAGACATGCCAAGAAATCTCGCAAAAAGCGTTACTGTGGAATAAGAGGATGAACTCATGACAGTGAGTCAACCGGCTAAATCGATCAAACCAAAGGTTATCGCTGCTATCCCTTGCTACAACGAGGAGCGCTTCATCGGCGAAGTGGTGCTGAAGGCCAAAAGACATGTTGACCAGGTCATCGTGATTGACGATGGGTCCCGCGACGGCACGGTTGAGGCCGCGAAAGTTACTGGAGCTCTCATCGTAAATCACGGCGTGAACAAAGGGTATGGAGAAAGCGTCAAATCCTGCTTCGCGGCGGCGAAGGCAAATCACGCGGATGTCTTGGTTATATTCGATGGTGACGGGCAGCATAATCCAGACGAGTTGCCCCCCGCCTTGGCTCTTATCCTCAATGGAAGGGCAGACATGGTAATCGGCTCCCGATTCCTTAGTGGCCAAACCAACATACCCCGATACAGAAAATTCGGCATCGATGTAATCACGTGGCTATTCAATGTGGGCTCAAAAGTAAAGGTGTCCGATGCCCAAAGCGGCTTCAGGGTTTACAGCAGGAGGATTTTGGATACCATCTCTCTCACTGAGAAGGGGATGGCCATCAGTGTTGAGGTGATAATAAAGGCAAGGGAGAAGGGCTTTACTATCCAAGAAGTGCCCATCTCCTGTACCTATCACTCTAAAAGCTCCACCCTCAATCCAGTGAGCCATGGTTTGGGCGTGGCGCTTACTGTGGTGAAGCTCCGTTCTAAGATCTTGCTACGCAGGTTGATGGGAGGCAATAGTGCTTGAAATCAAAGTCTGTGAAATTAGGGGTAAGTGCCCTGTATATAAAGTTGGGGATAAGATGACAATCGAAGGCCCCGAGATTTTACTTGATAGGACCGATGCCATCTGCGTCCATGCCTCCTCAACTTTACTGCACTATGTAGTTGCACTGGAAGAAGGTGCGGATCCCGTAAAACTAGGGCTATCAAAGGACAAGGAGCATGCATATATGCAGTGCGTGGACCCTGGAGAGCCTTACACTGAAGGTGGAACCGTGGTTTTTGAGTGTCGCAGAATCGAAGGGGAGTTTGGCAAGTGAAGATCGCGATAGTCGTTGGAACACGCCCAGAGATAATCAAGATGGCGCCGGTGGCAAGGGAACTGGAGAGGACAAATACTGATTTCTTTATCCTCCACACCGGCCAGCACTATTCGTATAGCCTGGACGGGGTGTTTTTTGAGCAACTAGGACTCCCGCCTGCCAAGTACAATCTCGAAGTGGGTTCGAGCTCTCACGCGGAGCAAACGGCTAGGGCGCTCATCGGCGTGGAGAACGTTCTGCAGAAGGAAAAGCCTGATATTGTTCTGGTTGAGGGCGATACCAACTCTGTTCTTGCCGGCGCCCTGGTGGCTGCCAAGCTCCATATGAAGTTAGGGCATGTCGAGGCAGGATTGAGAAGCTATGACAGACAGATGCCCGAGGAAACTAACCGAATCCTAACCGACCATTGTTCCGATTACTTATTTGCCCCCACCGAGAAGGCAAAGGGAATTCTGCTGGGTGAAGGCATCCTTGAAGGGAAAATATTTGTCACCGGTAATACCATTGTTGATGCGGTCCAGCAGCATTTGGAGATGGCAAAGGAGAGGGCAAGGATGCTTAGCACCCTGCGTCTTAAGCCAAAGAAATATCTTCTGGTAACCCTTCACCGAGCAGAAAATGTTGATGACCGGGCAAGGTTCGCGTCTATCCTGGAAGGCCTAGGAGAAGTATCCGCTCACTTTCGCCTACCGGTCATCTATCCCATCCATCCCCACTCGTGGAGAAGAATGGGCGAGTTTGATCTTAAGCCCAAGAATCTCACGCTTATTCTTCCTGTAGATTTCCTGGGTTTCCTCGAGCTTGAAAGCAATGCCAGGCTGATCCTGACAGACTCTGGTGGAGTTCAAGAAGAAGCTTGCATCCTTGGGGTACCCTGTGTAACCCTGCGGGACAATACTGAGAGACCGGAAACCATTTACGTTGGTTCCAACATCCTGGCTGGTGCTTCTCCAGATAAGATACTTGAATCCGCAGAGCTGATGCTTGGCAGACAAACTACCTGGGTGAATCCGTTCGGGGATGGAAGGGCTGGGGAGAGGATCGCGAAAATATTAACTGGTGGCAAACATGGCTAAGATACTGGTGACCGGCGGGTTGGGGTTAATTGGCTCCACTCTCAATCCGGTGCGCCATGGTCTTGGCGTAGCCCTTACCGTGGTGAAGCTTCGTTTTAGAAGCCTGTTATGCAGGTTGATTGGAGGTATATGTTGCCGGGCGTAAGCATAATAATTCCTGCCTATAATGCTGAAAAGACCATTGCCGAATGCCTAAGGGCAGTTCAGAATTTGGACTGGGACGGCGACAGAGAGGTGATCTTGGTCAACGATGGGAGCGAAGATAATACAGCGCAAATTGCCTCCGCTTTTCCGCAAGTGCGGGTCATCAATACGCCTAATGGCGGAGCACCCCGGGCAACCAACGTAGGCATAAAGGCAGCGCGGTATGATGTAGTGGTCTCGGTTGACAGCGATGCAATGCTAGAGAAGGAATGGCTTAGGAAGATAATGCCATGGTTCAAGGACACAAGCGTGGCCGCAGTGGGTGGACACGCGGTGACGGGGAATAAGCACCTTCTGGGAAGGATTGCCGGGTATTATTCTGAGATGCAGCGGGCAAGATGTTCAACATATATCGACATACTAGGTACCGTAAGCACCGCTTATCGGCGCCAAGCCTTAATTCAGATCGGAATGTTCGATGAACAAATGAAGATAGCGTATGACGTAGACATAAGCCGAAGGCTCAAGGCTGCTGGCTATCAACTCGTGCTGGAGAAGAGTGCTACATGCAAGCACTTTTGGAGGGATGACTTGAAAAGCTACTGCCGTCAGCAATATGGGTTTGCCTACTATCGCTTGGAGCTGACCCGAAAATTTAAGCGCGCTCACGATCAGATATCAGGTTTGGGCATGATACTCCAGGTTCCCTTTACCGCACTGGTGATATTGGCTGCTGTGTCAGGAAGTTTCCTGACCCCATTGGTACTCCTAGTGCTTGTCTTGCTACCTCTTGTTCATATGGGCGAGTCTGCTGCCATTCTGTCTAAGAAAAAGGATTTGGCGGCTGCCTTAGCATTGCCTTTCCTTTTCACACTGAGGAACTTCGCCTGGATGTATGCCGCGACAATCTGGGGGCTGAGGCGGGTATTCAGTCAGATTTTTGCGCTTTTCTACATGGTGAGGAGATTATGAGTAATTGGTGGCTAGGGGAGTCGACTATGGAAGACCGCAACGATGAAAAGCGGAAACAAAAAGTAGCAAAGATTGTGTGTGATTCTTCGTTTACACCTTTCTCAGGCGAAATCGGGATGCTATGCCTATGGAGGAAGAGGAAAAAATGGACAAGGAGAAAATCATCAACAAAACTATGAGTCGCTCTGATTTGCTGAGTGACGAAGCAAAACCTGTTGTCCAAGCAATCAACGATTTGATACACACACTCTATTCCAAGGATCTGTACATGTCGTCTTGGTATGGCACCCTTCCGAGACGAGGTGGAGTAGCACTGAGTCCAGATCTAATCAAGCGGCTTATTAAAAGAGTTTCTGCAGGAAGAGAAATCAAAGCAGAAGGTGGAACGGTACTTGGCAAAGATGTAATCAAAGAGCTTATTAGAAGAGTCCTGCCAAGAACAGGAAGCGAGGCAGGAGTTGGTATAGCCAACAGAGGATCAGATTATGAGCCCCTTCCAGGCTCTGCAGATGACGGTAGGATTCCTTGGTACCTGTACTGGGAGATTTTTTGGGTTATGAAGAATGGCCCCCGTGTGGAGAATAATACGAGGCTTCTAGATGCTGGTGGAGCATCTTCCTTGTTTACATGCTATTTGGCATCATTGGGTGCTGAAGTGTATTCTATCGACATAAATAAAACGCTTGTTTCAAATGGCAACAAGATAGCAAAGGCAATGGGTTGGAACATGTTCTCTTACGCAATGAACATGAGAAAGTTGGATTTTGAAGATGGGTATTTCGATCATGCCTATTCAATTTGTGTCTTTGAACACTTAGATTACGAGTTGAAACAGTCAGCACTTTCTGAGATAGCCAGATGTCTTAGGCCGAATGGTATCCTTTCCGTTACTTTTGACTATCGCAACCCCGCGCCAGCGATTGCTGGTTTTGGTCCAGACACTAGGGAGAGGAATCAGCTTAAGAGCAAGGAAGACATTGAGCGCAGTTTTCTGTCAACGGGACATTTCGACTTGCTCGGGAATCAAGAGTTTTGTGACAACGGGGCATCACATCTCGTAAACCCAATGTTTGATAATGCCCCTTATACGTTTGGGGCCATTTTCTTAAAGAAGAGGAGCTAGCTCATCCGAACCGGACTTTAGAGAGTATGCTGAGCATATCGCGTAACGCGTGTACCTAGTTCTGGCTGACGTGCTAACTTGAATCGCGTTTTGGGACTTCAGATATACGCGATGCGGCAGATGGAAAAGTTAATGTGTTAAGGAAGAGAAGATGGAGTGGAATCAGAAATGAAAATACTACAAGTAACGCCTAGATTTGTTCCAAGTAAACTCAACGGAATAAAGCTGTTCTCTTATAACATTTCAAAACTTCTGGCAAAGAAAGGACATGACGTAACTGTATATATAAGAAGAGCCTCTTTAAGAAAGTCGGCGGCTTTGACCCAAGGGTATCGCTTGGCGAGGATATGGACTTGTCTATTAGGGTAGCCAGCAAAGGGTATATACTTTTTCTAATTAAGAAACCTTTGATTAGTGCCGAGTACAGGACTAATTTGTTGAAATACATTCTGAGCCAGGTTAGCAAAGCAGCTCCTATGGTCATGATCTACCTCAAGCAAAAGGGCGTGGCCAGGAGAATCGCAAATTCCTATAGCGGGCTTGCTGACTATGTTCAGGGTTTGTTGCCTATAGCTTTTCTAGTTTCTTTAGCATTTCTGCGGGGCTTTCATATATTTGTTGCTTTAGGGATAGCGTTGCTTATATTACTTGCATTGAATACGCGGTTCATGCGCTTTGTATTTGTCAGAAGGAATAGAGCGGGATTGGGTAAGTCTTGGCCCATTACGCTTCTATTTTATCTAGTTGCTCGGTCCCTATCTTGGGGTGGCGGTTTGATATATGGGATGTGGTTGGTGACTAGATACCGGCCCATGGGCTATCCCTTACTTACCTAGGGGACGGGGAGGCGAATGAAAATAAACATACTTAACTATCAGGACAGAATATTAAAGTGCTAGGTTTCAGGACGATATGAATATACTTCAGGTAATACCGTTTTTTGCGCCAGCCTGGAGCTGGGGTGGCCCTCCGAGATTGACTTATGCTCTATCTAAAGAATTGGTGAAGAGAGGGCATAAGGTAACAGTATATACAACGGATACACTGGATAAGATATCGAGGCAAGAAGAAAAGTTTTTAGAAATGGAAGGCATCAAGGTATTTTATTTCAGAAACTTAAGCAATAGCCTTGCTTCGAATCACATGCTATTCTTCTGCCCGGGCATGATTCCTCGATTAAGAAGGGAAGTCAAGAACTTTGATGTCATCCACCTGCAGAATTATCGGGATTTTCTAAACGTTACGGTACGCTATTATGCAAACAAATATGGTATCCCTTATGTACTACAAGCCAATGGCAGCGTGCTACCTATTTTCCGAAAACAGGGGTTAAAGAGAATTTTTGACAAGCTCTTTGGCTATAGAGTCTTGGAAGATGCAGCTAGAGTTATTGCTCTGCATGAAACAGAGGCCAATGAGTACAAACAAATGGGGGTGAACCAAGGTAAAATTGTTGTGGTTCCTCCAGCGACTCCTATGGAGGACCTCTTTCCGCTTCCCCCCTTTGGTCGTTTCAGGCGTAAATATAATATCAGAGAAAAGCACATGATTTTGTTCTTAGGAAGAATAGCCCAGATAAAGGGGATTGATTTCTTAGTTGAATCATTTTACCAATTAAATCAGCAGAGAGAAGACGTTATGCTAGCAATAGTAGGTCCTGATGGTGGCTATAGGTCCACTTTGGAGCGCTTAATTAACAATTTAGGTTTATCAAAAAAGGTTTTATTTACCGGATTTTTGGGTGGAGTAGATAAAGCATCAGCGTTTGTTGATGCTTCCATACTTGTTCAAACCTCCATATATGAGAGGGGGCCAGGTTCCCCCTTTGAGGCGATACTCTGCAATACCCCGATTATAGTTACCAAGGATACCGGTTGCGCTGATGTTGTAGCCGAAGTAGATGCTGGATACCTCGTGAAGTATGGAGACGTAAACGAGTTAAAGACCATGATGGAAAAGATCTTGGATGACCCCACTGAAGCTCGAGAAAGAACGCGAAAAGCAAAACAATATATTATAGAAAACCTGTCTTACGAGAAGAGAGTAGAAGACTATGAAAGAGTGTATGAATCTGTGATTGAGCAAAGGAGAGTGGCTTGAAGCAAAAAATCCCTCTATTTAACATATATTGGGATGAGGAAGATATAAGGATGACCGGCGAAGCGATCAAAAAGGGGATGCATTGGGCCGCGGGTCCTAACATCGGAGCTTTCGAAGGGATGATCGCCGAATATATCGGCACCAAATATTGCCTGGCCTTTAACTCCGGGACCTCTGCGCTACATGCAATCCTACTAGCCTATAACATTGGACCGGGCGACGAGGTGATTGTGCCCTCATTTACCTTTATTGCCACTGCTAATGCCCCGCTCTTTGTCGGCGCTCAACCGGTATTCGCCGATATTGAGGAGGAAACGTATGGACTTGACCCTAAAGATGTCGAAGGCAAGATAACCTCGAAGACAAAGGCAATCTTGCCCATTCACTATGGAGGCTCCCCCTGCCAGATAAGGGAACTCAGAGAGATTGCGGATGCTCACCACTTAGTCCTCATTGAAGATGCCGCTGAGGCTTTCGGGGCCGGGATCAACGAAAAGAAAGTAGGCACTTTTGGCCACTCAGCGATGTTCAGCTTCTGCCAGAATAAGATAATCACCACCGGCGAGGGTGGAGCTATAGTTACCGGTTCTAAAGAAATTTATGAAAAGCTAAAACTGATAAGGTCACAGGGAAGATTGGAGACCGCTGACTACTTTACTTCGACAGAATACATGGACTATGTGACTTTAGGATACAACTTCAGACTTTCAGACATATCTGCTGCTTTGGGAATAGCCCAGCTTAAGAAGGTAGATAGGATCATTGAAATGAGGCGAAGGAATGCTGAATATATGAGCCAAAGGCTTCTTGACATAGAACAAATAAAGGCCCCTGAGGTGCCAGAGGACTATTTTCATGTGTATCAAATGTACTCTATTAGAGTGAAAGGAGACAGAGATTCAAGGGATGAGTTGATCGCTTATCTGCGAAGCAAGGGGATTATGACCAAGGTGAATTTCCATCCCGTCCATTTGACTCAATTCTACCGGGAGAAATTTGGACATAAAGCAGGGGAGCTGCCCGTAACCGAAACGGTGTCCAATCAAGCGTTGACATTGCCGATGTACCCGACACTGACCGAAGCGGAAATCGACTACATCGCGGAGCGAATAAAGGATTTCTTTGCCAAGGGCGGTGGTCATTAATGAAAAAAGCGCTGTCTGCGACGGTGATAGGCGTTAGCTCCTTAAGGGATACGGTTCGTATTTCCGATTCGCTACTGCTAGGAAGACACTGCAAATCACAGCGGGGAGGGGAGGATTTGGAAATGTTTAAGGTAGCACTCTTATCCACTGAGGACAAGAAACAATGGCTTGAGATTCTTGATGGTTTCGAGCTTAAAGACCCGCACTACCTGCCAGGGTATCTGCAAGTTTACGAGAATCTGAGTGTTAAAGAACCATTTATGCACTTTGGTGGCCAAGGGATATTGTTCGTGTATGGGGATACCAGAAATTTCATAATTTACCCCTTCTTTAAGAGAAGTATCTCCGACCTTCCGTTTGCAGACAACAGTGTGAAGGATCTTTACGACATCGTATCCCCTTATGGCTACGGAGGGCCGCTAGCTCAGGTTGAGGACGAAGCCATCAGCGAAGAACTGTGGAGGGGGTTTTTTGACGAATTTGGTACCTTTTGCAGGCAGAACAACATAGTCAGCGAGTTCTCTAGACTGCATCCGATGTTTGACAATGCCCGATTTGTGTCTGAATTCTCCGATGGTCACGCTGAAAAGAAGACTAGAATTGTCTACATCGATCTAACCGGGTCCGAAGAAGATATCGTCGCTCAGATGAGTCGCCAGCGCAGAGCAGGGCTGCGTAAAGCAAAGCAGAACCCCAAGCTTCACCTTTTTGTAACTTCAGAGCCAGAATACGCCCCATTGTTTTCCGCCCTCTATGAGACGACAATGCTAAGGAAGAACGCAAATGCAAGGTTTCAGTTCGGTTCTAATTTCCTTGAGCTAACATTCCGGGTTCTTCGGAATCATATTACCTTGTGTTACGTCGCTTATGACAGCGAACCCATTGCAGCTGTGCTTGCTCTCAACTACGGTGGTCTCTGCTACGATTGGCTCAGCTGTTCCAAGGCCGAATATCTTCACCTGTATCCCAATGACCTGTGCATATACCAGTCGGTTGTCGAGGCAAGAAAGAAAGGGTGTAAGTTTCTCATCCTCGGCGGCGGGGTTTCGGGTGAAGACTCCTTATTTAGGTTCAAGGCGGAATTCTCAAGATCATTTAAGGATTTCTATGTGTACAAGAAAATTCACCTCGAGAACGAATACAGCGAGATTGTAAGATTGCGAAATAGATATTCAAATGAACCCACTGGAGACTTCTTCCCCGAGTATAGAAGCTATCGGGTAGAGGAAACGGAGACTACGAGATAGGGAGATAGAGATGAGAAGGGAAATCGGAGGCGACTTTCATCTCTCCTTGAGTCATCTGTGGTGGAAAAACCTGGGGCAACACAGCACTTTCATCCCCAACGGCTCAACCTACTTCCTAATGTCGAATGGTAGGGCCTCGATAAGACTGATACTGACGAGGATGCTTAAGCTAGGCAAAGGTGATGAAGTGCTTTTACCAGCGTACGTATTTCAAGGGCTACTGAATCCTTTCAAAGAAAGTGAGATGACGATAAAGTTCTACAAACTAAATAGGGACTTAACCCTAGATGCTAGCGACATTAAGAGGAAGATAAACGAGAACACAAAAGTATTATTCATACTACACTACTTTGGTTTTCCACAACCAGTGGACCAACTGAAAGAGCTAAGGGAGGCAAACCCTTCCTGCTCGGTCATAGAGGATATAGTACAATCATTTTTGACTACTCGCTTGGATAGCTCCTTGGGAAGATTTGGAGATTTCACTTTCAATGTCTATATGAAGTATGTGCCAACCGCGGATGGCTCTCTACTTCTAATAAATAAGCCCATTGGGAATGTGAACTGGAAAAATCGACAATTCAAGCGTCTTTTGTACACAGGTTCTCGATATACGGCAATGAACCTAAAGAATCTCTACCTGAGAACGCACCTTGTCCCCAAGTCGCTACACCTGCGGCTCTTTCGCTATGCTGCCAGATTAATGGAAGAGTATCCGATGTTTGCGCAGATGTCTTGGGTATCGAAAAGGCTGCTGGATACAATTGATTATGAGGGGATCATTGCCAAAAGGAGGGGAAATTTTCAGTATTTGCTGGACAATTGGGACTCAGCTTCGATTGTACCATTGTTCCCAAATCTCCCCAGTTCTGTTTGCCCGATGGGGTTCGTTGTGCTTGCAGAGAATCGTGACTACGTCAGGAGGGAGCTGAGCAAAGTAAAGATATACTGCCCGGTTCACTGGCAACCGACTAGCGAGAGTGATGGCAACTTATTGGCCAGGGAGATTGATCCCGAAGAATTTCCGGTCTCCTGGGAGATATCGAGAAAGATAATGATGATTCCGATAGACCAGAGATATGGAATAGATGAAATGAACTATATCCTCGACAAAATACATGGAATCTGTCAGCGGCGCTGAGAATAATACTCAAGAGGAAAATGAAAGTGAGTCCACCACGAAAAAAAGCCATGAGTGTGAGGATGAACAGAGAATCAAGAATAATCCCATTTCCTTGCAAAGGTGGTGGTAGAGAATGAAGAACGTGTTATCAGGGAAGACGGTGTTGGTCACTGGAGGTACTGGCTCAATTGGGACCGAAATTGTGAGACAGACCTTAGCTCAAGATGCCAGTAAGGTTATCGCTTTCAGTCGAGATGAGACAAAGCATTTCTTGATGAAAAAGAGGATAACGGACAATAGGTTCCAAACTATTGTTGGAGATGTAAGGAATGTAAGAAGTGTTGAGCAAATATTTGGTAGGTTTAACATTGACATCATATACCATGCAGCGGCAATGAAGCATGTTGTTATATGTGAAGATTTCCCCCTAGAGGCAGTGGAGACCAACATCGTGGGAACTCAAAATATAGTGGACTTGGCGTTAAAACATGGTGTTTCCAAGATGATAACCATCAGCACAGACAAAGCTGCCTGCCCGGTGAATGTAATGGGCGCTACTAAATTGATTGCTGAGAGGATAACGTTAAATGCCAATAAAATCTCGACGAATGATCAAGCCTTTTCCTGTGTCCGCTTTGGGAATGTTGCCAGCTCTCGTGGCTCCGTTATCCCCGTTTATGTAGATAATTTGTTAAATCAGACGCCTCTCCAGGTTACCGACCCCGAGGTAACCCGTTTTGTTATGGAGATTCCGCATGCGGTAAAGCTTATCATAAAAGCTACTGAATACGCACAGGGCGGAGAGATCTTTATTCTTAAGATGAAGGCGTTTAAGTTAGGGGATTTGGTAGATGTAATCTTAAATAGAATTGCCCCAAGGCTGAGCATCGTGAAGGGAAATATTAAGGTGGATGTAACGGGTTTAGTTCCCGGGGAAAAGCTACATGAGGATCTGATAAATGACACTGAGTCCACCCGATTGTACCAACTGGATGATATGTATATTGTCTTGCCAGATAGTGAGGCTTATACCCAATACCCGGCTATGAGCAAAGTGAGCCTACCTAGATATGCCTCGAGTGATGTAGAATTGATCTCAAGAGAAGAAATAGAAGAGATAGTGGTGAAATACCTGAAGAACCGTCCGCTTAATTTGTATACATGAGGGAGGAATCCAATCATGGCTTCTTCAACGGCATTTGATGACCAAAATATGGGCGAGAAAGTGAAACAGAACCTGAAGAGATGCGGGCAGGATGTAAAGATATACCCGCTGGCAAAGATCGTGAATCCGCAAGTGATAGAAATCGGCGAGCATTCGATCATAGACGATTTCACCTTCATAAATGGCGGCGCCGGCATCCGAATTGGAAGATATGTTCACATCGCTTGCTTTGTCAGTATTATTGGCGGTGGAGAGTTAATAGTGGGGGACTATGTGGGCATTTCCAGCGGCACAAGGATAGTTACCGGCACTGACACTTACCATGGTGGCAAGAGGATGTCCGCCGCTGCACCTCAGGAGCAAAGAGGTCCAGTGCTGGGCAAAGTTATCATAGAGAAGGATGCCTTCATTGGAACCAATGTGGTAGTTCATCCCGATGTGAGGATCGGTGAGGGGGCCGTTATTGGCAGTAATAGCCTAGTGCTCAAAGATGTGGGGCCTTGGAGTGTCAATGTGGGCAGCCCGTGCCGGAAGATTGGAGAGCGGCCAAGAGTAACTGTAGAGGATATATAAAACATGAATGAACATACTCTTTTCAGAATCTGCGTGATCACCTGCCCGCTTGGGGAAATCGCGGGCGGTCATGGGCTTACCCATGATCTCATCAAAGTGCTCGAGCCCTTAGCTGACGAATTGTTCATGATTACTGGGAATTTCCCTGAAGACGCAGTCTCAAACCCGAGAGTTCATATCAGGAATGTAAAGTACACCTCCAATAGACGGCCCATGTTCATACGGATTTTGAAGTTTGCATTGTTGCAGTTGAGGATCTCTCTCAATCTAATCAAAATATCCAAAAGCGTTGATATCGTGATCTTCTATATTGGGAGCAGATCGTTTTTGCCGCCAACCTTGTCAGCGAAGCTCTTGAGGAAAAAGATAGTCTCAATTGTAACTGGGTCGGCTTCAAAGAGCGCGAGGGAAATCTATGCCAAAACGGTCTGGGGCTATGGAGGGGTTATCTTTTCCTACATCTTCAATTTGCTAGAAAAGATCAACTATAGGTTTGCCGATCGAATTATCGTGGAATCGAAAAGCATCATCCCCGAAGTTAAGCTTGAGAGGCATGCGCATAAGATCTGGCTAAGTGGCTGCTTTTTCGATACCGGCCTTTTCGGAGCGAAGCGGAATTTCTCCCAAAGAAGAAACCTGATTGGATACATTGGCCGCTTGACCGAGGAAAAAGGCGTCATGAACTTTGTCCTGGCAATTCCTTCAATAGCGGATAAGCGTGACGATGTTGAATTCCTTATCGGAGGGGATGGACACCTACGGGGGAAAATCGAAAGCGAATTGAAAAATGATCGGTTGTCTGAAAAGGTCACCTTGACCGGGTGGATTCCTCACGAGCAGCTCACCGATTTTTTCAACAATCTGAAGGTATTGGTAATACCTTCCTACACTGAATCAATCCCAATCGTGGCTCTGGAGGCGATGGCCTGTGGCACCCCAGTTCTGGCGGCCCCCGTTGGCGGCGTGCCCGATGTGATAACGGATGAGGAAAATGGATTTATTCTCAAGGATAACTCACCGCAATGCATCGCAGATGCCGTGTTGAGGGCTTTGGAGCATCCGAAGCTCGATGAAATAGCCCGGGCCGGCCGCGCCTCTGTCGAGTGCGGGTTTACATATCAGGCCGCCACTGAGAAGTATCGAATGATATTGAATAGTCTGGTGAAATAGCTATGGCTGAGGGATTGAGCGGAGAGCCCACTTTTGTCATAAGCCTGGATGTTGAACTTCTTTGGGGAGCGGTGCTACACCCCGGAAGCAGGGGTGTAAGCCTAATGGTGAATGATGATAGTAAGGGCAGAGGTAATGTCGACCTCCTTTTGTCTCTTTTTGAAAAGCATAACATCCCGGCAACCTGGGCGGTTGTTGGGCATCTGTTTTTGGACTGCTGCCAAAGGGAGAACGGCGTCCCTCATTATGGGATGCCTAGATTTAAGGATGGGTGGTATTCGGTCGACCCCTGCTCCGATATTGAACAAGACCCACTATATTATGGCAAAGACATCATCGAGAAGGTCATAACAAGCCCGGTTGGGCATGAAATCGGCTATCATTCCTTTTCCCACGTCCCGTTTTCTGATTGTAGTCGAGAGGTTGCCGAGGCCGAAATCGAGGCCGGATTGACACTAGCCGCGGAACTTGGGGTGACCCTCGAATCATTCGTCTTCCCATATCACAAGATCGGCCATCTGGATGTCCTAAGGGAGAAAGGGTTTAAGATATACCGGGGTCAGGACCTTGGAGCCATTATGATGCTTGGCAGAGCCATAAACAAGATAATAGTGCCACCGGTAGAGCCTAAATGGCGGGATGGCATCTGGGAAATCCCTGCTTCTATGGCATCCGTTGATTTGCGGTTTCACCTACCACTTCTGCCGAGGGCGAGGATGGGAATTCATAGAGCCATGCGATCGAACAAAGTCTTCCATATCTGGCTGCACCCTCACGATCTTTTGTCATACCCTCCCCTAGCCCGCGACCTCGACAAGTTGCTCGCCTTTGTCTCAGAAAGGAGGGATCGGGGCGAGCTTACCGTAGCCACGATGGGGGGGCTGGCTTCGTATTTGAACTCACGTGGGGAGGTCTAAGCACAGTGGTCCGATGAGCGAACAAAAAACGAATTTATCACAGAAAATATCACTGAGACCATATAGAGCCGGCGACGAGAATAATATCGTCGATTTCCTGAACTTTGCCTATCCAAGGGGATGGGGCGATCTTGAACAATGGAAATGGCACTATGTGGATTATCCAACTTTTGAAAAGGATACTGTTTTCATCCTAGAAACCGATGGCACGATCGTTGGTCATAGGGGGTTGTTTTTGAGAGACGTTTTTATCCCCTCCATTGGCAAAGTTCGTACAGTCTCATTCGGAGGTACCGCTGTCCATCCCGATTTCAGGGGATTTGGAACATATTCAAGACTGCACCAGGCTACACTAGAAACCGCCAGATCTAAGAACGCCTGTCTGGTATTCACCTGGAATGCAAGGGGATTGATTACTTACAGACATAATAAGAAAACTGGCTTTACAGAGGTAAGAAGAGGCGCTTATTACGCTAAGATACTAAATCATGAAAAAGTGCTTAAGAGTCAATTTAGCGATTTCATGAGAGGGAATGGAGAAATAGTGAACTTGGTTAAGGGTTTCAAAGACCATTTATACCTTGGCACGGGCAACTCTCTATTTTCTGTTGCGGAAATACTGGGTGGAGAGCCAGACTTGACTAAGGCGAGAAAGAGGGTGAAGATAATCTTCGACCAAAGCGCATTCCCCCTGATGCTCAAATTCAAGGAAGGCGGAAAACTTCAAAAAGTGATAAGTCTATTCTCATTGCTTTTGTCTCGAAAAATGAAAATAAGGTTCACCTCTTTAAGCATACTGTTGAAGCTTGCCTGGAGAGGGGTGAGGATCATTGTCTGATACTATAGTGCGAAACTACCACGAGGATGATATAAAAGGGCTTATTGATTTATATAATTCAAGCCCTATCAAAGGCGCTTATTTTGTAAGAAACGAGAGCTTCCTGAGGCACTTTATTCGCTATCCCGGCGTTGAAGATGGGATACTCGTTGCTGAAAAAGACGGAGGGATCGAGGGGATTGCCATCGTGTCAATGGGCGACAAAAAAGACCTTAATGAAGGCAAGATCGTTGAACTACGGGCTAAGAATGCTTCGACAACAGGCTTGCTTATCCAAAAAGCCTTACAGTACTGCCGCGATAAGGGTGCTGATATTGTCTTTGTAAGACCGCCAATACACGAAGATACGGGTAAAGTGTTCGACAGCTGGATAAAGGTCGATTCCGGGGTCATGATGCTTAAGCCGCTATCCCTTCTGCCCCTTCTCAAAGCTTTGCTTGATGCTGAGCTAGTAAAGAAGAATTACATCGGAAAAAGCCTTGTATTCATTCTCGATGAGGAGTTGATCGGAGTGGAAGTAGCTGCTGACGGAGTACAAATTGGCCAACTCAATGGAACCTTCCGAAAATCGGCCATAGTAGTAGCAATGAGTTCAAAAACCGCCCTTGAGATTCTGTTTGGCTGGACAAGTCCATATACTGCCTACTTAGCCCGCAGATTAAAGATACGAGGGCTGGGGAATGTCCTCGGCGTTTTGAGACTGCTTTGTTCCCTTAGGATCAAAGCGCCTTGGAACGTGGCCCTCATAGACGAGGTATAATATGTATTGCTATCATATTTTGTTTTCTATTGGTTACTTTGACAGCAAGGGGATATCCCCCAGGTTTAGGAGATAGCTGAACGTGAGATTGGCGAGATGGCAGCGGGCATCAAGAACTGAGGAAAGAGAAGCTATTGAACTGGCGAGCGCCCTGCAATTGAGGGCGGAGAACGTTCAAGATCGCAAAGCCTCGGTTGAGCGAACATTCATTAGTAGATACCAGATGCGATTTGAGGCGTTTTCCAAAAAGAACCTCTTGGAAATTGGCAATTCGGTGGGCGGATTTCTACGATGGATAGACATATCGTCCTTAAATGTTGAAATTGATCCTCTTAATCTAAGGCTTAGAGAGTGGCTTAAGCGCAGAACAATTTTGAGTGACCTGCACACGGTGAACGGAATTGCGGAAACGATGCCCTTTAAGGACGACAGCTTCGATATTGTAGTGTGCTCCAACACTTTGGACCATTGTATAGACATGAGAGCGGCGTTACACGAGATACATAGGGTACTCCGGCCAGAAGGCATCTTGTTGTTGAGCGTCAATACGTTTAATCTTCCGAGGTTTACTTTGCACCTGCTACGACCCATCTTCCACACCTTCGACAGACCACATCCTCATCATATTAGCCACGCAACTCCCCTTAAACTGCTAAGGGGTTGTTCCTTCAACGTAGTTCATCACTGGATAGAACCATTTTGTGGGTTTGAGGCAAGCAAATGCATCAAATTTCTTATCGGTGCCAGGATCTACGGCCGCCTACCCAAGAACGTTGCTAGTTTATTTCTAAGGAGAGGCTGCTCACACCTTAAGTGTGCCATCGCGTTTTAGTCTCTGTTAGCATCATCGTCGATAAGGGGCAGGATGCACTGCTGCACTCTACCACCACCTTGATCACCACAAGTTCGATCGATTTCAAGGTTTTAAGAACGCGCTCACGCTGCGACAATCATAAATGCGATCAAATCCCTGCTCCTCAAGAACCTCCCGCGGGTCATAATTCAGTTTCATGCCACCGCCAGCGAATGCGAAATAATTGTTCACCACCTCCTCGGTGACTATCACTATCATATTAGTGCAGTCGCTGAAATCCTTGGCATAAAGACTAGAGGCTATTTCCTCCGCTGGCATATCTCTGTCAAAAGCAAAATAGTATTGTGCCGAGGAGGTAGCGACCCCTACTGTCCCATCCCACCGGCTTGAGATGGCATCCATCGCAGATAGCTCCGATTCGGTAAAGGCGTAGCGAGCCGCAATATTTTCGGTGTATACTCGATTGTCGAAATTTGCCATTGGTGCTGTAATTGAAAGAAAGGACATGATCGAGATTAGAATGGCTAACACTAATGCCCTGATAAATTTGCTTTCGAGCCAAGCACAAACCGTAAGGAATCCAATGGCAGCCGGGATTGCCATGATCAGATGTAAACTCCACCACCAGCGGTGGGCGAAAACCGCGGATAATGACATTCCTCGCGCGAAATCAACTAATAGAATAGCTACCAGCCCCAACCCGCCTAGAACCAGAGCGAAGCCATGTCTATTGCCAAACCTCTTAGCTAACATGTAGAGCGAGCCGATAACCGAAAAAGCCCAGAACAGAACAAATCCTAGCATGTAAAGCATATTTTCAGAGGGTGAAACCTTAGACCAATAGTCAGTATAGGTCTCAACTGGTGCCCCTCTCTCAATCCAAAGAGACGTCATGAATCCGGTAATGTTAATTGACCAGCCACAAGCATAAACCCACCAAGTGAGCATCCCAACTGCGAATAAGACGGAAAGCCCAAGGGTTACTGGAACATTAAATCTCTCACGATACACCTTTTTATAGATTTCAAAACCAAGCCAGAACATAAATAAGAGTATAGCCATAGTTAATGTGGTTACGCTGTGGGTTAGAATTAACACCCCCATAGTAACAAGGGCCAAAGAGGTTAAAGCAATCGATCCTGTTTCCCGCGCTTTGAATAACACGTATATCAGCAGGAGCACCAAAAACAGGGCAAGAGCTGTCGGGTGGATAGCCATGCCCAAATTAATCCACCACTCAGCGACTCCAAGCAATAAAGCAGCTAGCAGACCCACTTTGGAGTTAAAAATAAATCTGCCCAAAAGAAAGACAAACACCAAGCCGATAACTTGAAGGAAGGAGATGGAAAACATGGTGGCAAACTTATAATCCAGATCGGTTATCAACGATGTGGCAGCGATTATCAAATGCATCACGGGAAGATTTGAATAAGGGTTGCCTTCGGGAATCCTGCCAGCCTCCAAGATTCCGGTAGTAAACATCTGATGAGCCCAGGGATCGACCCCAATAAGGCCAGGGAATATGAACTGTGGAATCCATCGCAAACTCAATGCAATGAGCATTATTTTCACCATAACAAAAAATGTATAGGCTTTTCCTTTTGGAAGGAAGAGTATCTCTATGGCTAGTATCGTGGTCATTAATGCAGTGGAAACAAAATATCCCAAGGGTCTACTGTAAAGGTCCGCCCTCAGGATCACTGAGATTATGCTGTAGAAGAAGAGGATGAAGAATAGAAGATTCAAAATGAGGTAGGTCGACCGCTTTGCATATAAATCTTGCAGCGACGAGATGCCTAGAGGGAACAAGCGTTTTCTTATGGCTAGATAAGTTGCACAAGCCAAGAAGAACAATACCCCGATTTCCACATGCTTGCCGACAGCTAGTACTAGCCAGGGAATAAGCGCCAAAGAAGCAATCAAGCCCAAGACGGCCAGGTTTCTGTCCAAGTTGTCTACCACTTTTTCTGGCTTAAGCTTCGCCATCTTCATTCGATACACCTCGGTAGGGTCGCCAGCCGCAGGCCCTAGCTTCGGGCCGTTATCCACTTCTCCTTCCTTATCACCAACCATCCGACCACCGCTGCCATAATGCCCTGAACTGCGAGCCACGCAATTCCAATGCCAAGCAAGTCGAGGTTGATCATCAGAATGTAGCTCGCTGCCAGGCTGCTAATAGCGGTAAATGCATAGATAAATATAACAGGTGACATCTTGAGCTGAACTCTTTTGATGGTTACATAAACTCGGGTAATTGTAAGGGGAATGGCCGATAAAGCTAGTATCCGTAGCAGCCTTAGGGCGTTCTGGGAATATTCGCTGCCAAACAGGAGTAACAGCTTGTCCCCAACAGTAAGGATGACGAGTATTGCCGGAACAAGGAGAATTAGGGCAAACTTAATAGCCCTAATAGCGTCCCTTCGAAACCTCCTTGGATCATGCGATCCCTCGGCGAGCAATGAAGCTGAGGTAGAAACTGGAATCATAAACAGTATGCTGGTGCATGCCCAGGCCATATAGAAATAAGCGCCCATTTCTGCACCCAGCACATTGATGATGATCAGTGGCAACAACATGCCCGGGGCAGAATCAAAGAGTTCGGCAAGATAGTTACCTGCTGAAAAATGTGCCATTTCATTAATTAGCTTCCTTTTGATCGTGGGCACTGGATAATATCGCGTGACCACCCTTGGGAAAAAGAGGAAAAAGCCGGCCATCAATGCCACACAACTGGCCACACCCCAAGAGAAAAAAATGCCAAGCACGCCAAAAGAGGCCAGGATTATCGGCAAAGGTATCTTTAGTGTGCTTGCTATTAGGCCTTCAGCAAAGGAAAATTTCGCTGATCTCATTCCGACAAAAGCGCTGCTTTGAAGCATCCAGACAGAATAAATCGGGGTAAATATGATGAACAGTAGCAACAGGGGTATATCTTCTTGAACAAATAGCAGGGCCGGAGACCAAAAACCAAGCCCGGCCATAAAAATCATGGCCAGAAACAAGGAGACAAGCCCTGTTATAGTAAAGCATGAGTTAAGCATGCCCCTCTTGTCCACTTCTTGGGGCAAATAGCGGATTAAAACGAAGTCAAACCCCAACTTCGAGAATATTCCGAGTAAGCCTATCGCAGAAATTAAGGCGGTCGCCAAACCAACTTCATCGGCAGGATAAAATCGGGCAACAATTGCCCAAAACGCTACCCCTAAAAGAGTAACTACCCCTGCTCCCCCTACCAAATAGTATGAGTTCTTGTATAAAGGTTCCTGGAGGTGCTGTCTCAGTCGCGTTACTACTTTTCCTATACTCATAGAATGCCTTTGGACCTGATTCTCGGAATCCTTACTTGCTGCAAAAGAATCTGGTTGAGACAGTTGACACGCTTGGATGGTTGGACTGCACCCCTGACTAGACAGGTAGGGGTAGGAGAGTCTGGCGGGGTACCTCCTTTGGTTGTTGATAGATTAATTGGTCCTCAAAATCATTCGGTGAGCGATAGCCCAATGCCGAATGAAGCCTCTTCCGATTATAGACCTCCTCATGCTTCAAGGTTTTGAAAAAGCTCTCCATCATGGCGTTTTCATAGGGATTAGCTGTCCGCGCCATGCTGATCTCAAACCCCCAGCTCCTGAGTTCATCTACGTATTCGCTGGAAGCATACTGCACTCCCTGGTCTGAGTGATGAATGATACCAGGGCTGGGATGCCTATTTGCTATGGCCATACGCAGCGCCTCCAGTGTCAGCGCTCCCTCCAGTCCAGCGGAGACAGCATGCCCAATCACCCGCCGAGAATATGCATCCAGTATCGCTGCCAGGTAGACAAAGCCTGTGCGAATCCGAATGTATGTGATGTCAGCAACCCATGCCTGATTTAGACAGTTGATAACCATTCCTTTGATCAGATTGGGATATCTTGGGAAGCGGTGGCGACTATCCGTGGTCTTTACCCACTTTCGCCTAACCCAGCAGAGAAGGTCACTCTCACGCATCAACCGCAGCACCTTCTTATGGTTTATCTGCCATCCTTCGTGCTTCAGCTGATAGGTGACCCTGCGGTAACCATACCGGGGAAACTCAAGGCAGATGGCCTCGATGCGGTCTCTTAAGTCTGCCTCCACCTTCATCCGGTCGGGGCTTTTAGCCCTGGGCTTATAGTAGAAGCTGCTCCGGGCAAGTCTCATAAGTCTGCACCCCCGCCGAACACTGCTGAGGAAGTGTTTCCACCGCGTGACGACCTCCCGTTTCTCTGGGACTGGCTGATGCTGTGCTGCAAGCCCCTTTTTAGGAATTCGTTCTCCAGGGTCAACCGGCCCACGAGTCGTTCCAGTTTCTCTATCCTATCCCTGAGAGCCGCTTCCTCGGTGGGCTCGTTGTTGAACTTGCCTCGACAGTACTGCTTCTTCCAGTGGTAAAGTACGCTTGAGTAGATGTTATACCGCCGGCAGATCTGGGCAGGACGGCTTTCACCGCTAAGCAGCTCCTCCACAACCTGTCTCTTGAATTCCAGGCTGAAACTTCTCTGATTCCTCATGGCAAGGTCCTTTCTATCCTGATTATACTCTGACCCTGCCTAACCTTCCTAACCTAAAGTGTCCAGTCTCAGGGGTTCACTCCAGGTTCAATTCTATTGAGGAGCAAGTTATTGCCCTTTTTAGTGCTTGCGAGCCAGCTAAGAAGCCCTGATCCTGCCACGATAAGGTCACACAACTATTCTACAGCTACCTCGCAAGAGGTCAATATTATTATCTTAACGTTACCTCTAAGAACTGTACTCTTGCAACCAAGTTCTTGGTAAAATCGCCCATGGTACAAACGGAATTGAGTAGATGTCATCGGAATAATGTGCGTCGTCAGCGATATTGGCACAACTCAGTAATGGACACTTTAAGCAGTTGAATTGCTTTTGGCAAGCTCCCTCCGCGCCCGATTATACTCTTTTCTAGCTTGAAACGTTCTCTGCTTTGCCTCCTTCCTCCGGGCCAGTATGCCATCCTTCCTGCCAAAATAGACATCGGCAGGGGGAACATTGCCCAGGGCTTCGTGGTAGCGTTGGTGGTTGTAATATCCCACAAAAGATTCTATGGCCTGTTTAAGCTCTGAGGGCATATCGTATGGAACCTGGTTTATCTCTCCCTTTGGAGTCCGCTGATACCTCTCCACTTTACCGCTGGTCTGAGGATGGAAGGGGGATGCCAGGATGTGCTTAATACCCACCAGCCTCAGCAGTCTTTATATCCTTGGCTTTGAAGATGTGTGGAGTAACTTTAGAAAAAAGCTCAGCAACAAGTTCTGTTGTCTCTTCATCCATTCCGGCAACAACCTTGGTTATTTTGTCTATCGTGTGCTCAGTATCTCCAGGATTAATTCTCTCTGGGGAGTAGGCGATCTCGAAGTCTCCGCCGGACCTTAATCCTGATTCCTTTTCCAAAATTGGCTTGACTATCTCTTCGGTAACATCGGGATAGACAGTGGACATCAGGATTACCACGCTCCCTCTTTTCATATTCTGCCCGGCAATCCCAGCGGCACTTCTGACATAGGATAAGTCAGGCTCTTTGGATTTGGTCACCGGTGTTGGCACACAAATCATGATAAAGTCAGCTTGCCTTATTGCTTTGGGATCAGTTGTGAAAGTTAAGTTGGGCTGGCTGTGCTGCATGAGCTGGTTTATCTTGCGGGTGTTGATGTCAAAGCCAATGGCCTTCACCCTTGTGGCGAATGCCTTCGCCAAAGGTAGTTCAATGTGGCCCAAGCCGCCACACAGATTGTAGCTTTTTTAGGTCATATTGCATTGGTTGAACCACTTGATCGTTTCCTCTAGCCCCTCTATTAGCCTACGCCTTGGCTCGTAACCAAAGTTCTTGGCCTTGGAAATATCTGCCAGGCTGTGCCGCACATCCCGAGGTCTTGGTGGCTGGTAGATTGGTTCAACATCATTTCCCACAAGCTTGATAATAAGCTTGGCAACCTCATTTATACTGACCCTCTCACCAGTGGCAATATTGAAAACCCCGCTTGCATCACTCTCAGCAGAAAGGATATTTGCCTCCACCGCATCCTTCACGAAGGTGAAGTCCCTTGTCTGCTCACCATCGCCAAGAACTATGGGCGGTTTCCCTTCTTTCACCCTCTTTATGAAACTTGGAATGACAGCAGAATACTGGGAGTTTGGGTCTTGCCTCGGGCCGTAGACATTGAAATACCTTAAGCAGACGGTCGGAAGTTCCCACACGTCGTGAAAGATTCTGCAGTAATATTCTCCGACGAGCTTGGTTACCGCGTAAGGAGACCGGGGGTTGGGCAACATATCTTCCCTCTTAGGCAAGGTCGGAGTATCGCCATACACAGAGCTGGATGAGGCATAGATTACCTTCTCCACTCCATTATCCCTAGCGGCCAACAGCACGTTAAATGTGCCGGATACATTTGCCTCATGAGAAGCCTGAGGGTTTTCTATGCTTCGGGGGACGCTCGGAATGGCTGCCTGATGGAAGATGTAGGCAGCCCCTTGAAAAAGCTTTTCAAGTAGTGAAAGGTCAGTGATACTGCCCTGGATAAACTGGACATTATCTTTCTTTACTAGCCCTTCTATATTTTCTGTCCTCCCGGTGGAGAGGTCGTCAAGGATTACGATGTGGTAGCCTCGCTTCGCCAGTTCCTCAGCGAGATGGGAGCCAATAAATCCGGCTCCGCCGGTGACTACTACCTTCTTCATCTGGCTCATTTCTGCCATGCTCTGACGCGTCCTACCTGACCGTCAATAATCATAAATTGAGCGGCCAGGACATGGCAATGGCATTTACTTTACATTTCCTCCAAAACAGCCCGACGATGCTAAGAGAGGACTGCCCTTTGGGGAAACTCCGGATTATCGAGTGGATACTGGCGGACATAGTTCGAAGATAGAGGTTGCCTGTGCAGAAAGTGCCTTGCATTCTTCTGAGCTACGCGTTTCCCTTTTATCCTGCTTGGAGGGGGTACCGTCGCCAGTTGACGCTGTTGTGCCCTTCGGTATGGTCATCCTCCGTCGGCTATCTAAGGAAGCGGATACCCGTTGCAAATCGAGGCCATAAGTGCTAACCATAGCTCGGTTAATCGTGCCCTCAAAATTTAGGGCGAGCGTCGGAATTAGCGGTGGAGCCGATGCAGGAGGGGCCGGGGTCTCTCTTGGGGGTGGCGCTGAATTCAGCCAATCGAGCCAGGTATCGGCTTTCGAGATGGTTCCTCGTCTAGCTGTTACCGAGATAGCCCAGCTTCATTTCCGCCTATCCCTCGAAAAGCTAAGCTGCTTTCCTTCTATTCCAGATGACGACTGCGACTACTACCATCCATGCTGCCGCTGGAGCACCTAGAATCCCCGCAAGCAGCGCCCAGGGGAATGGCGGCGCTGTCGCTGTCACAGTGAACTCACCTACCAGCCCGCTTATTTCTACACTGTATCTGCCTGAGGACTCCCTCGTCATGGGGAAGGTAACGGTGACAGTAGCTCCCGGCGCCACTGTCACCTCCTGCGTTGCTTCTTCAACATCGTCTATCAGTAGCTTTACTGTGCAGCTCCCCTCCAGCCCACCCGTATTGGTGACCTCGGCACTGATGGTGACGCTTTCACCAGGATCGACAGTGGTAGGAGATATCGAGAGGTTGGCGAAGTCAAAGCATGCTTCCTCCCTGCCGATAATGGCAAAGAGAGTGAAATGGCTTATCCAGACACTAACCGTATGATCTACTGTATTTACCTCGCTAGGTAGAAACATAGGCTGCTCCGACTCGCTTTCGTAGCAAGCGATAAGTAGATCCGCCTCACTCACGCCTTCGGGTAAACCTTCAGGGTCATATTGCATGATCAACTCTACTTCGTGGTCAAAGGTGGCACTATCTGGTGCAAACTCATAGGCGACACCAATAACATGGGACTTGTCTGGCGCCTCTGGAGGCCCGGACACCGCATCCACAGTGATGTTTTCAAGGCGGTCGCCCTCGCTATCCAGTGCCTGGGTACCCTCAGCAAAGCGCAAGGTTATTGCTCCATCGGGAGAAGTAGCCTCGAAGTCCTCTTCCAGCACCCCTTCCTTTGTCATAGGCAGGGAGAACAACTTACCCATTATGTCCAGTTTCAGCTTGGGAGGAGCCGCTTTGCCACCCCCTCCCCCTCCTCCACCACCTCCAGACCCTGATCCTGGCACACGCACTGAGTCCCCGACCCAGGTCGTGGGTATCTCAGATGCGGTAATGTCACTGAGCACCCCATTGGATGGGGTGATGTTGCTGGTTTTGCCAGCTGAGCCAACGACGTGGAAGTGTATCTGCGCCAGGTATCCTGAGCCACTCACCCCAGAAAGCCCGGGAACGTTCTGTATAACCCTTATCGTCCCCTGAGTCTCTGCGGGGACAAAACCCCACATGTCAACGGGGATCACAGTCTCACCTATGATGCCGGCGGTGACATCCGTCACCTCAAGGATGAGGGGATCGTAGGTGACATCATAATTGCAGGCGTCGAAATCTGTCACATCAGTGATATCAACCGTGGTGATGAAGTCGGTGCCTCCATCCACCTCATCCGGAGCATCGATACTCACCGTGACCTCCTGGGCACTAGCAATGAAGAAAGGAAACAGCACCATTGCCAGGCCCAGTATCACTCCCACCATTAAGAGATGCTTCCACTTTTTCATTTTCTAGCGCCTTTGAAGGATTAAGCCCCCATGATGATCAGCTCTACTTTGGTTACATCCAGAGCATCCACATTGCTATCCGCGTTGGCATCAGCCCCTGGGGTTGGACTGTCCAGCCCTATGATGATCCTCTCCACCTTGGTTATATCCAGGCTATTTACGCTTCCATCTTTGTTAGCGTCGCCAGGATTATATGTGGTGATATAACCCGCCTTGATCTCGGCATCGCTGTTTGTCGGTAGGCTATCTTTCACGGTGAGGGAGACGGTATACGTCCCAGCACTTGCATAGATGTGGGCGGGGCTTGCGGCAGTGCTGTCCACCGTCCCGTTGTTGTCGAAGTCCCACTGATAGGTGTAGGGTGCTTTGCCTCCGGTGGTCCCACCGGTGAAGGTGAATTGGGTAACCCCGGCTATTCCCTCCAGGGGGCTGGCTGAGAAGTTGGCATGCAGGGGCACATAGACCGCGATATAACCCACCTTGGTTTCGGTGTTACTGCCCCCTATGCTATCTTTCACGGTGAGGGAGACGGTATACGTCCCAGCACTTGCATAGATGTGGACGG
>Ga0315296_10000560_pt1 | contig 34095 bp, 29 predicted proteins | sample YL17G14_18_MG_FD_203921 | JGI IMG/M metagenome (GOLD analysis project Ga0315296, IMG submission 203921) | Sediment microbial communities from Yellowstone Lake, YNP, Wyoming, USA - YL17G14_18 | ecosystem: Environmental > Aquatic > Freshwater > Lake > Sediment | place: USA: Wyoming | collected... | reverse complement strand
CGTTGGGGGCGGGGCTGGGGTGGGTGGCGTTCCACATCGCCCGGATCCGCAGGGATGTCGTGATGGCCAACCTCCGGCAGGGGATCGGGGGAGATGATAAGACCCTGGAGGCCATCGGGACGAGGTGCTACGAGAACCTGGGGCGGGGACTGGTGGAGTATCTGCGGTTTCCGCTTCTGACCAAGGAGTTCGTTCTGGAAACCGTGAAGGCCGTGGGGCGGGAGAGCCTGGATTCTGCTCTGGCACGGGGCCGGGGCGTGATGGCCGTGACCGGGCACTTCGGGGACTGGGAGCTGATGGGGGCGGCGTTCAGCCTGATGGGCTATCCGGTCCATCTCCTGGTCGGGGAACAGCACAACCAAAGGGTGGACGACACCATGAACGCCTACCGACAAGTAGCCGGAGTCGGGATCATCCCGATGGGTGCGGCCATGCGCCGAGTGCTTCAAACGCTCAGGAAAAACGAGATCGTGGCCCTGCTCTCGGACCAGGATGCCCACGAAGAAGGAGTGTTTGTGAATTTCCTGGGTAAACCGGCTTCCACACCCAAGGGACCGGCGGCTTTCGCCCTGAAAACCGGAGCAGCAATGCTCCCGGCCTTCATCGTGAGAGAGGGGAAAACGGGTAAGCACACGGTCTACTTCGAGTCCGCTATATACCCAGACGAAACATCAACAATCTATTCTTTAACAAAGGGTTATACTGATAAATTAGAAAGTTACATTAAGCAATATCCAGACCACTGGTTTTGGCCGCACAGAAGATGGAAGACGAAACCGGAACTCGTGACTCGTAACTCCTAACCCGTGACTTCCTAAATACAAATGAAACGGACGACGTGGTATTGGTATGAGGGGGTGACCCTGGCCGTGGTGATGTTAGCAGCCTTCGGGGTCTATGTAAGGATGCTCCAGGGGAACTTCCTTTGGGACGACGCCCACCTCATCTTAAACAACGAGCGAATCCAAAGCCTCTCTCACGTGGGCCAAATCTTTACCTCGGACTTCTGGCAGACCAGCGAGAGCACCAGCGCGGTCCAGGACTCGGACCTGGACAAGTTAGGGTATTACCGACCGGCGGTCACGCTCTCCTACCTCGTGGATTACCTCCCCTGGAAGCATAACCCCTTCGGGTATCACCTGGTAAACCTCTTCCTGCACGTCGCGGTGACCGGGCTGGTGTACCTCCTCTTCCGGGAGTTTCTGAAGCACTGGATGCCCCGATTCGCAGCGGCCCTGCTCTTCGCGGTTCACCCGGCCCATGCGGAAACCGTGTCACCCATCTGGGGCAGGACGGACCTCCTTTGCGGGCTCTTCTTCCTTCTGGCGCTGTTCTTTTACCTCCGGGTCAGGAAAGCGGAAGAACGGGTCACAGGGCAAGATCAAGGGTCAAAAGCCCAGGTGGGAGGGATGCCATGGGTCGCCTCGCTTTTCTTTTTCCTCCTTGCGCTTTTATCCAAGGAAATGGCGGTGGTCTTTCCTTTGTTCGTTTTTATCCTGGACTGGCTTTGGTTCGAGAAAGGGTGGAAGGCAGCGGTCAGAAGCGCTATGCTCTACGCCGCCGTCCTCGTCTTATATCTCGCCATACGGCTCCTCTCGGTCGGGGCGTACTCCGGGGGCAGGACGCTCTACGCAGGAGGGGTATTCGGGACCCTGCTCACCATGACGCGGATCACGGCCTCCTACATCCGGCTGATGGTCTGGCCCATGCCGTTGAACTCCTATTACCTCGTGGACCCCACGACCTCCCTTGGAGATGCGCGGTTCTGGGGGGCGTTCCTCCTCCTGGGATTGCTCTTCGCCGGGCTCCTGGCGGTGCGCAAAGCCGCCCCGGCCGTGTTCGTGGGCGGGCTCTGGTTCTTCCTCCTGCTCCTCCCGGTTACCAACCTCTTTCCCATCGGAGGGGTCATGATGGCGGAGAGATTCCTTTATCTTCCCTCCATCGGGTTTTGCCTTTTGGTTGGGGCGGGAATCGAGAGAGGATGGAGGACGCGCGGGATTGGAGAATCGGCCCTGGGCCTGGCGGTCCTGGCCTCCATTTTCTTCGGATGGCTGACCTACAACCGGACCGAGAGCTGGCTCAACGAATTCAAATTCTTCCGGGCCATGGTCTGGAGTTCGCCGGAAAGCCCGATGGCACACAACAATTTAGGAAACTGCCTGCTGGCGAGGCGGGAGTACACCCCGGCGATTCGGGAATACGAGAAAACCCTGGCCCTGAGGCCGGAGTCCCCTCCGGACACCCATATCGGGTTGGGGGATGCCTGCGCTGCAGCCGGGAGATACGAAGACGCCGCTCAGTCTTACCGCAAAGCTCTGGAATTGAACCCCAACCTGATCCCGGTCTACGTGAACCTGGGCAACGTATACCACCAGATGGAAGATTATCCCCAGGCCATCGCCGCGTTCAAAAAGGTCATCGAGCTCTCCCCTGGACTGGCCCTGGCGCATTACAATCTGGGAAACGAATACTATACCCTGGGACGTCTGGCCGAGGCGGAATGGTCCTACAAGGAGGCGGTGAGGCTGGAGCCGAACCTCGTCTATGCCTGGTTCATGCTGGCGAAAATCTATGAGCGCACGAACCGGACCGCCGAGGCACTGGCCTCCTGGCAGAAATGCGTGTCGCTGGATGGCCAGGGACAGATCGGAAGGGATTCCAGGTCTAAAATCTCTGAGGTGAGCCAAGCCCTGTTCGCCAAGGCGGGGAAAAAGAAGCCAAAAGCGAAGAGCAGGAAATAAGGAGTGAAGGGGAAATGACGTTGGACGGCTGGACGGTTAGACTGCTCTCCCGGGAACTTCCTCGGCCGGTGAAAGGAAAGGAGTTGGAGGTTTGACGATTCCGGAAGAGTACCGCAGGTCTACTGTCCGGTCATCGGACCGTTTCGGTTCGTTAGGACCGTCAACCACCTATAAAATCTTCTCTTAAAGATTCAGCAGGTGCGATTCAGGCCCCGATCAGTAAAGACTTCGGAACTTGAATTTTAAATGATAAAGAGTTAAAATAATAATTATGTTTGGAAGCTTTCTAACAAAGATATTCGGCAGTAAGTACGAGCGAGATTACAGGCGGATGGCTCCCCTGGTCGAGGAGGTCAACCAGCATTTCGCCGAGTACCAGAAGCTCTCGGAGGAGGAGCTTCGGGGCAAGACTTCTGAGTTCAAAAAGCGCCTGGCCGAAGGCGAGACCGTGGACGACCTCCTGCCCGAGACCTTTGCCACGGTGAAGGAAACCTGCCGTCGTCTCTTGGGCAAAAAATGGCCGGTAGTCGGGATTGAGACCACTTGGGACATGGTGCCCTTTGACGTCCAGCTGATGGGTGGGGTCGTGCTTCACGAGGGGAGAATCGCGGAGATGGCCACCGGCGAGGGCAAAACCCTGGTGGCCACGCTTCCCATGTACCTGAATGCCCTGCCGGGGAATGGGGCGCACCTCGTGACCGTGAACGACTATCTGGCCCGGCGGGACAGCGAGTGGATGGGGGAGATATACAAGTTCCTCGGCCTCACCGTGGGGTGCATCTATACTCAGATGGAGCCGGAGGAGAGGAGGAGGCAGTACAACTGCGACATCACCTACGGCACGAACAACGAGTTCGGGTTCGACTACCTTCGTGACAACATGGCCGTGCGGGTGGAAGACAAGGTGCAGCGGGGGCACTACTACGCCATCGTGGACGAGGTGGACAGCGTACTCATCGACGAGGCCAGGACGCCCCTGATCATCTCCGGGGCCGTGGAACACTCTACCCAACGCTACAACGAGATGAAGGTCCCGGTGGAGAGGGCGGTGAACAGCCAAACCCTCCTGGTGAACAAGATCCTCTCGGAAGCCGAGGAGGTGCTGGAACAGAACAAGACCCGGGAGGCTTACCTCAAGCTCCTTCAGGTTCAGAGGGGTGCGCCCAAAAACAAGCGCTTCATGAAACTCCTGAACCAGGATCCGGGACTCAAGAAAGAGATTCAGCGGGTGGAAGCGGAGTACCTCAGGGACAAGCGGCTCCACGAGGTCGATGAGGAGCTTTACTTCGCGATCGACGAGAAAAATCACACCGTGGATCTGACGGAGAAGGGAAGAAAGGCCGTCTCTCCACGGGACCCGGACATGTTCGTTCTCCCGGACCTGGCCGAGGGACACACCACGATAGACGCAGATCCCGTCTGGTCCCCAGCTGAGAAACTCAAGAAGAAACAGGAGCTGGAACAGCTCTATGCGGAGCGGAGCGAGCGGGTGCAGAACGCATCCCAGATCCTCAGGGCTTATTCGCTGTTCGAGAAGGACGTGGAATATGTGGTGACCGACGGAAAGGTCCTGATCGTGGACGAGTTCACGGGGCGGCTGATGCCCGGCAGGCGATATAGCGACGGGCTGCACCAGGCCTTGGAGGCCAAGGAAGGGGTGGCCATCGAGCGGGAGACCCAGACCCTGGCCACGATCACCATCCAGAACTATTTTCGCATGTACCAGAAGCTGGCCGGGATGACCGGCACGGCAGAAACCGAAGCCACAGAGTTCTTCCAGATCTACAAACTGGACGTGACCGTAATCCCCTCGAACAAGCCCGTGCGGAGGGTCGAGTACCATGACGTGGTGTACCGGACCAAGCGGGAAAAGTACAACGCCGTGGTCGAGGAAGTCGCCCACCTGCACGAAGCCGGGAGGCCGGTCCTGGTCGGCACGGTTTCGGTGGAGGTCTCGGAAACCTTGTCCCGGATGCTCCAGAGGAGGGGGATCAAGCATACGGTCCTGAATGCGAAGTACCACCAGAAGGAGGCCGAGATCGTGGCCTACGCCGGACAGAAGGGGGCCGTGACCATCGCCACGAACATGGCCGGTCGCGGGACGGACATCAAGCTCGGAGCGGGCGTAGTGAAGGACAGGCACTGCGACCTTATCCAGGATGACGAAAGCAACGAGAGGTGTCCCCTCCACAAGGAATTAAAGTGCGAGGAGAACGTGCCCTGCGGACTACGCATCATCGGCACCGAAAGGCACGAGGCCCGGCGCATCGACCGACAGCTGAGGGGACGGTCCGGCAGGCAGGGGGACCCGGGCTCGTCCCGGTTCTACCTCTCCCTTGAGGATGACCTGATGAGGCTCTTCGGCTCGGAGCGGATTGCGGCGGTGATGGACCGCATGGGGGCCGAGGAGGGGGAGGTCATCGAGCATCCCCTGGTCACCAAGAGCATCCAACGGGCCCAGAAAAGGGTGGAGGAGAGGAACTTCGACATCCGCAAGCACCTTCTGGATTACGACGACGTGATGAACAAACAGCGGGAGGTCATCTACGCCCTACGTAACCAGGTGCTGGAGAAGGAGGATGTCTCGGATAAACTCTGGGAGCTGATGGGCGAGCTGGCCGAGGAGATCGGGGAGCGACACACCGAAGGGAACAAATATCCGGAGAACTGGGATTGGGACGGGATCAGAGCCAGCGTGCGACAGGCCTTTGCTGTGGAGTTCGACATCTCCGCCGAACAGAGACAGGGGCTCCTTCCCGAGGACCTGCAAGAGGAGATCCTGAAGGCGGCCAGGGCGCACCATGCCCAGAGGGAAGAGCTTTTCGGACCGGAGATCATGCGTAAATTGGAGAAGATGGTCATGCTCCAGGTGATCGATGAGCGCTGGAGAGACCACCTGTACTCCATGGACCTGATGAAGGAAGGGATCGGGCTCAGGGCCTACGGACAAAAGGATCCGCTCCTGGAGTACAAGGAGGAGTCCTTCAAGATGTTCATGGAGCTGAGTTCGCACATGAACGAGGAGATCGCTCAACTCCTGTTCCGAGCCCAGATTGCCGGGGTACCGGAGCCAGCCAGGCCTGCGGTGCAACGGATGGCAGCCTACAAGCCCGGCCTAGCGGCTCCCGAGGCTGAACCCGAAGAACCCATGCCGGAGCAGTCAAGGAAGCGGAAGGTCGCCGGGACTGCTCCCAAGGAAGAGGATGAGGTCCACCTCCAGCCGGTCCGAAGCGGGCCAAAGGTCGGCAGGAACGACCCCTGTCCCTGCGGGAGCGGGAAGAAGTACAAGAAGTGCCATGGAAAGTGACGGATAGGGTGTAGGGGGTCGGGGGTAGGGAAAGGGTCCAACCTGAAGAAATATCCGCTGAATGCCCGAGCTGCCTGAGGTCGAGACAGTAAAGAGGGGTCTGGCCCGGAGCGTACTGGGGAAGAGGATCGAGGAGGTCAACATCTTCGATCCCTCTTTGGTCAAGAAGCCAGGGAATAGGACATTCGTCCGGGGCCTCCTAAAAAAGAGAATCGTGCAGGTGGGAAGGAGAGGGAAATACCTGCTCATTTATTTGGACAGTCACAGGGTCTGGGTAGTTCACCTCAGGATGACAGGGAGGATGCTATTCAGTGACGATGGGAGGCCGAAAGCCGATAAGTCCACCCGGGCCATTCTCACCCTCTCGGGAGGAAAGCAGGGATGCTCTTATCTCTCGTTCTCGGATACCCGAAGGTTCGGAGAATGGTATTTGGTAAGGCGCCCGGAGGAGGTTCCGCTGATCTCCAAGATGGGCCCGGACCCGCTTGGAATCGGACGGGATGAATTCGCCATTAAAGTAAAAGAAAAGAAGAGGCAAATCAAGGCCCTGCTCCTGGATCAAGAGTTCTTAGGGGGGATCGGTAACATCTATGCTTGTGAAGTCCTGTATCGGACGGGGCTTCATCCAAAGCGAAGGGCAAGCCGTATATCTATAAGTAATATCAAAAGGTTGCGTGATAATATTCAAGCTATTTTGAAAGAAGCAATCCGAGCTGGAGGCAGTTCGGTAAGGAATTATCGCCGGTCCGATGGAAGCAAGGGCTGGTTCGCCCTTAAGCTGGCGGTATACGGGCGAGCAGGGTCTCCCTGTCCCCGCTGCGGGGCAACCATTAAAAGAACGGAGATCTCAGGCCGGGGAACGTTTTACTGCCCGGGATGCCAGCGATAAAATAACCTAAGGAGGGTCCTATGAACTATTTCCATCTTGTGGGGCTGGATCCAGGGATCACGGTCTGGGAAAAGGTTCTGAGAGCCGCGGTCGTTTACCTATTCCTCCTGATCGCGTTCCGCTTGACCGGCAAGAGACAGGTGGGACAGATGACGACCTTCGACCTCGTAGTAGTTTTAGTCATCAGCAACGTGCTCCAGAACGCAATGATCGGGGCCGATAACTCTGTGGCCGGGGGAGTCCTGGGAGCATCGGTGATCCTTATCGTAAACTTCATCATCGCCGAGATCGCGGTTCGCAGCAGGCGGGCCGAGCGGATCCTCGAGCCCGAGCCCACGGTGCTCATCGTGAACGGGAAGATCATCGAGAAGAACCTCCGGAAGGAGCTCATCTCCATAGCTGACCTGCACTCCGCGCTGCGCAAAGACGGAATCATCAGCAGCGAAGACGTCAAGCTAGCGGTGCTCGAGCCCAACGGCGCCATCAGCATCATCAAGAAGGCGGAGTTCCTGAGCATGAAGGGCGGAGGTTGACAGGAGAATCCGAAAGGTTATATACTAATATCCGTTTCGTATCTCATCATTCCTGGAGCGTTCACTTTTAGACAAGGAGCGAAGGCGTAATGGCAGGAGACAAGCGAGCCGACCTGGCCGGACCAGGCGTAAGCACCTACGAGGAGGTCGAGAAGATCCTCCCCAACGATTATCAGCCCGTTCTTACTCCCCTGGAGCGGATGAAGGCGCTTTACGAGATCAAGCGCTACATCGAGGACAACCTCTGTAAGGAACTGAACCTTTCCATGGTCCAGGTTCCCCTGATCGTGGAGCGGGAGAGCGGGGTGAACGACATGCTGGACCGGGACGGTTCCCGGACTCCAGTGGAATTCCCCTGCGGGCTGGGGCTTCCCAAGCCGCTCAACGCCCAGGTCGTGCAAGCGGCTACGAAGTGGAAGCGCCCGGCCCTGGCGCAGTTCGAGTGCAAGGTCGGGGAGGGGATCTGCACGGACATGAAGGCTGTGCGCAAGGACTACTTCCTGGACCACGACCACAGCTCCTACGTGGACCAGTGGGACTGGGAGAAGGTCATCACCCCGGACCAGCGGAACACCGCCTTCCTCAAGGACACGGTGAGAAAGATCTGGAAGGTCCTCCGTGGGGCGGGCAAGCGCGCCCAGGAGCTGTATCCCAAGCTCAAGTCCACGAAATATCCGGACTTTCCCGAAGAGCTCACCTTCCTGCACGCTGAGGAGATCCTGGACATGTACCCAGACCTTCCCCGAAAGCAGCGCGAGACCGCGATCCTCCAAAAATACCCTGCGGTCTTCATCATCGGGATCGGCTGGGTCCTGAAGGACGGTTACCCCCACGAGATGCGGGCCGCGGACTACGACGACTGGGTCACGGACACCTCCAAAGAGACCGGCAAGGAGACCCATGGCCTGAACGGGGACATCCTGGTGTGGAACCCGGTGACCAAGCGGCGTCACGAACTGACCTCGATGGGCATCCGGGTGACCAAGGAGACGCTGGTGAAGCAGGTGGAGATGGCCAAACAGACCGAGAACCTGAAGCTTCCCTATCACCAGGCGATCCTGAACGATAAGATCCCCCTTTCGATAGGAGGCGGGATCGGGCAGTCAAGGACCTATATGTACTTCTTACGGACCGCCCACCTGGGCGAGGTGAGCGTAACGGTATGGCCCAAACAACTGAAGGAAATCTGCGCCAAGCGGAACATCCGCGTCTTGGAATAAACAAACGGTTTCGAAAGTAGAAAAAGCGGCTCCCGAGGGAGCCGCTTTTTTTGCCTTTCAAGTTTACTTCTTGTTTTTCTTCCCGGTTTCGATCCGCCGCGTCTTCAGATACAGGGCGCCTGCGGTCAGGAGGACAACCAGCGAGAACAGGACGATCAGCCGACGGCGGTAAGCCAAGTGACCCATCGCGACGCGGGCCGAAGCGATCGCTCTCTCGGTTGCCGAGACTCCTTTGCTCGTGACCTCCTTCAGCTTCATCGTGTCACAGAGGTGGACAGCGGTCCGGGCCGTGATGAGCTGGTTGGTGGCCTCGGTGAGGGCAAACCGTGTATCCGAGACATCGTAGCCGCCCTTCTCCGCCTTGGCGGCAACGGCCTCCGCCAGGGCGATTCTCTGCTTGAGGTCCTCGATCTGGCCTCGCATAACGATGGTTCCCTGGCCGGCGGCGGTCCCTTCGTCATGGCAATCCGCACACATGATCCCGGAATCCAAACCCACGTCATCGTCCGAGGAAGACGGGGTGTCATGGTACCTGTGGCAGGGATCGCACTGGGACAATCCCAGCTTGATGAAGGCCTCCCGATGCGGGCTGAGGTCGGAGTTGTCGCGGCTCTTGAGGTGGCACCGGTCGCAGGATTGGCTCAGGGCATTGGCCGCGGCTGGAAAAGACCCGTGTTTTCCGTGGCAGTCGTTACACGTCGGGGTGGAAGGGTCGTCCTTGGAGAGAAGCAGAAGGCCGTGTACACTCTTCTCATATTTTTCCACCTGGTCCGTGGGCAGATTATAACCGTTCATATAATCGGGATCAGAGTGGCACTTTCCGCAGGTCCGGGAGATGTTGGAGCGATGGACCGGAGAACGGGAATCGCTGGCCGGCTTGATCCCGTGGCTCCCGTGGCAGGACACGCAGGACGCATCCAGGGTGTCCCCTTTCTGGTTTCCCTTGCCGTGGCCGGAGGTCAGGAACTGGTCGTACTGGTCCGTAGGCATGGAGGGGTTGTATTGGCGCATGAATTCCAGGGAGGAATGGCAACGGGCGCAGAGCTTGGGAACCTGGATGGGCCTCGGTTTTCCAAAAAACCCCTGGGCCGGGTTTACCACCCGGGTGCAGAGGGGTTCCGGATGGGGGCTCGCTGTGGAATCCCCACCGTGGCAGTCCGCGCAGGAGAACCCTGCCCGGCTGTGCACATCCTCCTTCATGTCCGCGATCGGCAAAACAAGCCGATTCTCGGTAAGTCCGCTGTGACACTGTACGCAGGCATCCAGGGCCAGACCTCGGGCAGCAGAAACCAGAAAACAGACCGAGAACAGCAGGAGAAGATAGGGACGTTTCACGAGGCTCTCAAGGAGACCTGGCCAGGAGCGATAACAGGGTCAGGAGGGCGATATAGGCGACCACACCGATTCCGATGGCCGTGAACAAACGACTCTTCCTGCCTCGGGTCAGAGGCTTTTCCAGGTATGGCACCAGCATCCAGAAGAGTCCTCCCAGGATAAAGGCGAGAATGCCGGCCACTTCCCCCTCCAGGAACAGGACCCTGCTGGGAATGTATTTCAAGGTCTGGAACAGGAACAGGAAGTACCATTCCGGCTTGATGCCCGCGGGCGCCGGCGCGAAGGGATCGGCCTTCCTACCCAACTCCCAGGGGAAGATCGCGATTAGGGCCGTGAGCAGGGACAGGGCGAGGAGCCAGGCGATCCCATCCCGCAGAGTGAGGTTGGAAAAAAAGTTCTTCTTCAGCCAGCGCTTCAGGTGAACAGCCAGCAAGAGGAGGAAGCCAAGCGGTAACACCGTCACGTGGAAGCCGAAGAACCGGGTCAAGGTGTCCCCGGTGACCTCCTCGCCGCCCCTCAGGTAGGTCAGGAGGAGGTGGCCGATCCCGGGGATCGCCCCGGCGAGGCGGGTGCCCACCTTGGTGGCGAAGAAGGCCAACTCGTTCCAGGGCAGAAGGTATCCGGAGAAGCCGGACCCCATGGTCAGGACCAAGAGGAAGAACCCCGTGAGCCAGGCGGTCTCCCGGGGCTTGCGGTAGGACCTCCGGAAGTAGGTCACGAACATATGCACGAAGGCCGAAAGGATGAGCAGGTTGGCGGACCAGGCGTGGATCGAACGAATGAGCCAGCCGAACCGCACCTGGGTCATGATGAACTGGACGCTCTCATAGGCTCCCTCCGGGGTGGGGCGGTAATAGAGGAGGAGAAGGAAGCCAGTCGTTACCTGGAGGCAGAAAAGGAACAGGGTGACACCTCCAAGGTAGTACCAGAGGGATGGGCGGTGCGGGGGGGCAAGGTGTTTAGTGGAGGAGGGATCCGCTCCCGGAAACAGGATGGGTTTTTGGAGCCAGCGATGAACGCCCTGCCAGACCTTGCCCATCAGACGGTTCTTTTGGAGACGACGATGTCGTTCCCCAGCAGGTCCACCCGGTACTGCTCCAGCGGGCGGGGGGGAGGGCCAGCGATATTCTTTCCCGTCAGGTCGTAGAGTCCGTCGTGGCAGGCGCACCAGATGTGACCCAAGTCTGGCCGGTACTGCACGGTGCAGGCCAGATGAGTGCAAGTGGCGGAAAAGGCGCGATAGTCTCCCTGGGGGGTCCGGATCAGGATTCCTGCCGAAGATCCCATAGGGAAGATCTTCGAAGAGTTAGGGGCCAGCTCTCCCTTCTTGGCCGCGACTTGCGTATCCTGGGAAGCCCCCCGGCCTTGGGGGGGAAGGATGAACCGACAGAGCGGGTAGAAGAACCCCGCGGCGATCGCCGCCAGTCCTCCGCCGAGGACCAGGTCGAGGAAGCGCCGCCGGGGGATCGCCCCTGGCTCCTTTTCACGAAGGGATTCACCTGGGGTGGAGGAAGACATAGAAGAACGATACCACAGACGAACGGGCAGTGTCAAGGAGGAGAGTTGCTTGTCTTCTTGTCCTGGAGGATAGTCTCCGGGTCCTCCCAGGGCCTCCCCGCCGGCCGGCTCCATGATAATGATTGACAAAATCGAACTAATCTGTTATAGTATTACGGTAAGAACTAAGCGATGAGGAGGTCCCGATGAGAGCCCGGACAGCGATATTGATTTTGCTCCTGATCCCCCTGACATGGGGCATAGCCACGGCTACCCGCTATATGACCCTGCAGGAGCTGGAAGCCCAGCAGGCCACAATACATCAGGCTCGCCCCGTGATCACTTCAAAGCTCGTCCTTCCAGTCTACCGCGAGGCTATCGCCCACACGGCACGTTTCATGGCCAACATGCAAGTATCAGATTCGGCCTCCACGGATTTCGGAGGGGTGCGCGAGGCCGAGGACGATATGAACACTAATCAGACTGACAACACCCAGGAGGGCATCTGGGTCTGGTCGCGCTACTACCAGCTTTTCAGCGTGGACTCATTCCGTGTGAATATTCGCCGGGCCTGGTATTACAATCAGCGCCATCCGGCCTGGCGGGAGGAAGGCACGGGCACGGATTACTACCGGAACTGGAATTGTGGCCTGGGCCTATTTGCCGAAAGCAAGTACCGCGAGGTCTACGGGGACACCTTTTATCTCCGGGCCTACACGGACTCGTGCATCAGTTTCCTGAACAGCCATCCTCTGAATTTCAATCAGAGCGGCTACACGATTCTGCATCCTTTCGTGACCGGGCTTTACGCCGGGATGCTTTATCACTACTGGCGAGACCGCGGCTTACAAGCTTATCACGATACCGCCGTGGCCCGGGGGACCTTGGTCAAAGATTGGATTCAGGCCAATGCCCGTACACGGCTCCAGTCCAATGTCTGGGCGATGAGCGGTGGCACAGCCCTGTGGGGGGTGTGCCACTCGGCGTTGCCCGAGGACACGTCCTCGGCCAAAGCTTGGCTTAGTACCTACGTGGATTCCATGAATTTCTTCCAGCCGACCGGGACCTGGAACAATTCCTGGAACATCTATCGCGCCTGGGCCTACCGTGCGGCCTGGGAGGTCGGGCACATCCCCCAGTGGCAGACGAACCACAAGCGGCTCGTTGATACCCTCTTGGCCCAGGACCAAGATCTTGATGGGGGCATACCGGACACCTGGAATGACCCGCAGAACACGGACGCGGCCTGGACCTCATCCTACCTGGATTTCATGGGCCTGGATTACTGGGTCGAGCCCTCCGGTGTAGCCCAGGAAGCATCGGTTTCGACCTCATTACCTTTCTTCCTCGGCCAGAGCTTTCCGAATCCTGCCCGCAGTGTGGTGAGTTTTGAGTTTTCTCTATTCAGTCCCGGAGAGGCCAATCTGACTGTCTATAATGTTGTGGGAGAGAAGATGGCGACCTTGGCTGACGGACATCGAGGAACCGGTTTACATCAAATTCGGTGGGTTATCCCTGAAAATGTCCGCGCCGGGATATATTTCTATCGCTTGGAGGCGGAAGGTCAAAGTAGGAGGGGAAGAATGGTCTTAACCCGTTGACCCTTCTTTACCGCGAAGTGAAGCAGAACGGAATCGATAAATCAACTTGGCATTTGCATTTAAAAAGCTAAAGTTATAGGTGGGAGTTAGAGGTAAGATACCCATTGAGATGGAGGAACCATGCTCAATGAAAGAGAACAGAATATCGTCCATGTCCTGATCTGGCTGGGAAAAGTGATGATTGAGGAGCTCGGGGAGGAGAAGGCTTTTCATCTCCTCCGACGCTGGGTCCGTGAGGTCGGTATTGAGCAGTTTAAAACCATGAGCCAGCGGCAGGAGCTTCCTCCTGAGGATGCCAAAGCGGGATTCGTCCTGGCCCGCAGTTTCGGGGAGGGTTTGGGGATGAAACTGGAAGTGGTGGAGGATACGCCAAAACGGATCCGCTATCGGGTCAAGGAGTGTCCGATAGCTCAGGCCTGCGACCGACTCGGGGTCTCGAGTCAAAACCTCTGCCAGAAGGTGTTGGCCCCGGCAATGAACAACATCATGGGCTCAGTAATACCCGGGCTCAAATGGTCTGCGGAGTGGGGTCCGATTGGGGGCTGCCGGTATCAAATCGGACGTTAAGGAGAGAGTTTATAAAGAGGGGCGCTAAATTGGCGCCCCTCTTTTGGTTATATGAGAAGATAAACCGATTCTTTTCCAATTTCATGGTCGAGGGGAAGTTATCCGGGAGAGTTAACAACCCATCCTTAAAGGGGTTGTGATAAATGCTCGTTAACTGGTATTCAAGAATCGTGCCGTTTCCACTGGTTCAACCTTCTCTACTATCTCACACACTCAACCGCCTCCTCCGGAGATACGGTGTGTGTTTGATGGTCTCCCAAAATGCGGGCTTGGGTGGCCCATGAAGGGATCGCCCCTGAAATAATGTTTCCTTCATGTTTATTCTTTTAACCGCGGAAGGGGTCCATATTAGGGGTTCTGGGTATCGGGAATCGTGCGATTATTGATTTTTCATGCGCCTTTCCGGGATATTGGGGGATTGACAGAAACGATAATCTTGTGTTAACATTAAACATTCATGGTTTCTATAAAATAAACTCGAAACATAAGTTACCAAATCATGCTCCACGACTACGCATACGTTGCCGCCTTCCTCCTTGTGGGTGTGATCTTCGTCTCAGTGGCCTTTTTTGCAGGTTGGCTCCTCAGACCCAAGAGGCCGAATCCGGTCAAGCTGGATACCTACGAGTGCGGAGAGCCGGCTTTCGGCCCGGCCTGGGTCCAGTACAATGTGAAATACTATATCTATGCTTTGGTCTTCGTGGTCTTCGACGTGGAGACGGTCTTCCTGTATCCCTGGGCCGTGGCCTACCGACAGTTGGGCTTGTATGCATTCGTGGAGATGATGATCTTCATCGGCATCCTGGTCGTGGGCCTGGCTTATGCCTGGAGAAAAGGGTTCCTGCGTTGGGTGTGATTCAGAGGCTGCCGGACGTGACCTGCCGGGTTCCCGGCGGGGGCGTCTTTCTGAACACGGTGGAGAAGTTCCTCAACTGGTCGCGGGAGTCCTCCCTCTGGTATCTCACCTTCGGCCTGGCCTGCTGCGCCATCGAGATGATGGCCACGGCGGCCTCGCGCTGGGACATGGACCGGCTAGGGATGTTTTACCGGGGCACTCCCCGCCAGTGCGACCTGATGCTTGTCACGGGCACGGTTACGCATAAGATGGCCCCGGCGGTCAAGCGGCTTTACGAGCAAATGGCCGAACCCCGCTATGTCGTCGCGGTCGGGTCCTGCGCTACGGCCGGAGGGCCCTATCATTACAACTCCTATTCCGTGGTCCAGGGTGTGGACCAGATCATTCCGGTGGATGTCTATATCCCCGGCTGCCCACCCCGGCCCGAGGCTCTCCTGGAGGGCTGCATGAAACTCCGCGAGAAGATCAAAAAGCAACACCTCAAGGAGTGGGCTTCGGACACCAGGATGCCCGAGGAACCCAAGGCCTAAGGTGACCAAGGAAGACATCCTCGCAAGGCTCAAGAATCAGTTCGCCGGCACCTTTGAGGTGCAGGATATTCCGCCGGGCACCGAGACGACGGTCAAACTTTCTCCGGGGAAAGCCCGCGAGATTGCTGAGTACCTACGGGATGATTCCTACCTGCGTTTCGAAGTCCCGCTCTGCGCTTCCGGGGTAGACTACCCTCCGGAAAACAAGATCGAGGTCGTCTATCATCTTTTCTCCCTGGCCCACAGGCATTACATCACCCTTAAATATTACGCTAACCGGGCCAACCCCGTGGTCCCCTCCATGACCCCGGTCTGGGCCGGGTTCAACTGGCATGAAAGGGAGATCTTCGACCTTCTGGGGGTCAAGTTTGAAGGCCATCCGGACCTGCGCCGGATCCTTCTTCCCGAAGATTGGCTGGCGGTCTATCCCCTGCGCAAGGATTTCGCCTACGAAACCTACGTCCCGATGCCACCGAAGTAGGGTTCTCCCATGGAGACCGCTGTCTTAGACCGCTTGCATACCGAAGAATTCCTCGTGAACATGGGGCCCCAGCATCCGGCTACCCACGGGGTGCTCCGTCTCATCCTGAAGATGGACGGGGAGCAGGTCATCTCGGTCACGCCGGACATCGGCTTCCTGCACCGCAATTTCGAGAAGATCTGCGAAAACCGTACCTATCCGCAGATCATGCCTTACACCGACCGACTGGATTACGTGGCCGCGATGACCAACAACTGGGCTTACGCACGGACGGTAGAAGCCCTGATGAAGGTGGAAGTGCCCAAGCGGGCGGAGTACCTGCGGGTCATCTTCGGGGAGCTGCAGCGCATCGCCAGTCATCTTGTCTTCTGGGGTTGCATGGGTGGGGATACCGGAGCGGTCTCCCCGTTTCTTTACGGCCTACGGGAGCGGGAGAGGATCCTGGACCTGTTTGAGATGACCTGCGGGGCCAGGTTGACCGTGAATTACTACCGCATCGGGGGGGTGAGCAAGGACCTTCCGGCGGGATTCCATGAAAAGGCCAAGGCCTTTGTAAAGTATTTCAAACCCAAGCTCAAGGAGTATGCTGAGCTTCTCTCCGGAAACGTGATCTTTCAGAAACGGATGAAGGGGATCGGAAACCTCTCTCAGAACGCGGCGCTGGCCCTTGCCGTGAGCGGGCCGGTGTTACGCGGCTCGGGGATCCGCTGGGACCTCCGCAAGGACGAACCGTATTCGGTCTATCCGGAGCTTCAATTCGAGGTGCCGGTGGGTGAGCGCGGTGACGCCTGGGACCGGTACCTGGTCCGGTTCAAGGAAATGGAGCAATCCCTTCAGATCGTGGAACAGGCCCTGGACCAGATTCCCCCGGGAGACCTCCTGGCCAAGATTCCCAAGGTCCTCCGTCCGCCTAAGGGCGAGGTCTACGTCCGCACGGAATGTCCGAGAGGGGAGCTGGGATTTTACCTCGTCAGCGACGGATCCACCAAGCCCTACCGGATCAAATGCCGCTCTTCCTGCTTCGTGCACGTCTCGGCCCTTCCGGAGATGCTCGACCACAAGGGCCATCTGATCGCAGACGCGGTCGTCACGCTCGGCTCCATTGATATCGTGCTGGGGGAAGTTGATCGCTAACCTCGTCGGCAGAATCTACGCCTTTCTTCTGGGCCTCCTGATCCGCTGGGGGCTGCCCAGGCCCGTTTTCGATTTCGGTGCCATGATCGTAGCCGGATTCGTGGTGGCGATATTCATCGCCCTGGTGGTCCTCTACCTCATCTGGATGGAGCGAAAAGTCTCGGCCCACATCCAACAGCGCTTCGGGCCGATGTGGACCGGATGGCATGGCTGGCTTCAGACCATCGCGGATGCCGTCAAGCTCTTGATGAAGGAAGACCTGACCCCGACGAACGTGGACAAGGCCGTGTTTCTGACGGCCCCATTCGTGGTCTTCGTGCCTTCGATCATGGCTTACCTAGTCATCCCATTCTCGGCTACCTGGATCGTCCGGGACCTGAACATCGGCATTCTTTATATCTTTGCCATCACTACCCTGGTGGTCATCGCCATCCTGATGGGAGGGTGGTCCTCGAACAACAAATACTCCCTCCTGGGCGGAATGCGCACGGCGGCCCAGATCATCAGCTATGAGGTGCCGCTGGTGCTTTCCATCCTGGGAGTGGTCATGCTCTCCGGCACGCTCTCCATGAACGGCATCGTACAAGCCCAGGGAAAGTGGCCCTGGCAGTGGTATTGGCTGCCTCAAATTTTGGGCTTCCTGATTTATGTCACTGCCGCCACGGCTGAGGTTAATCGGACTCCTTTCGACCTTCCCGAGGGCGAATCCGAGCTGGTTGCCGGGTTCAACACCGAGTACAGCGGGATGAAGTTCGCGATGTTTTTCCTGGCGGAATTCGCTAACATGTTCCTGGTGGCGGCCATTGCCACGACGCTCTTTCTGGGCGGCTGGCAGCCATTCACGGGCCTGTTGGGGTTCATCTGCTTCATGATCAAGTCCATGGCCGTCGTCTGGCTTCTGATGGTCTTCCGCTGGACCTATCCTCGGCTGCGGGTGGACCAACTGATGGACTTCGGGTGGAAAATCCTCGTGCCCTTGTCTTTCGTGAACCTTTTCGCAACCAGCCTCATCATGGTTCTCCGGAAATAATCGAGCGATGTGGCCGTATATCTCTGGCATTATCAAAGGGTTCTGGTCCCTGCTTGTGGGGATGAAGATCACAGTGCCCTATCTGGGGAGGCGCGCGATCACGATCCAGTATCCCAAACAGAAAATGGAGATGTTCGAGGCCTTCCGGGGACGCCTGGCCCTGGCACGGGATCGGGAGACCAACAAGGAGAAGTGCACGGGCTGCCAGCTCTGCGCCAAGGCCTGTCCCTCGGCCTGCATCACGGTCACCCAGAGGAAGGACGAGGAGGGCAAGCGCCGCTCGGAGGTCTTTGAGATCGGCATGAGCCTGTGCTGCTATTGTGGCTTGTGCGTGGAGGCCTGTCCGGAAGACGCCATCGTGTGGGTGAGGGACTATGAATACTCCGTGTACGACCGCAAACAGCTCCTGGTGGATAAACCGACCCTGGAGGCCATCTGGCGAAACTCTCTTTCCCAGTTCAAGAAGGAGGAGTTCAATGAAAAGGTCGCTTGAAATGATCGGTTGTCTGGCTTCTGCTTTGTTGATCCTTGGACTTTTGTCATTATGCACGCCCACCCCGCAAGGGGAGTCGGTGCTCTCCGGAAAGATCTCCGTGGTTTGCGATGAGAGCACTTATCCTCTGGTCAAGGCCGAGGCCGACACGTTCATGAAGTTGTATACCAAGGCCTCCATCACCGTTGAGCCCAAGAGCACCCGGGAGGCCATCGCGGCCCTATTCAATCAGGAAGCCCGATTGGCGGTCACAACCCGCGAGTTCACCACCCAAGAGGACTCCCTTGCCTTGGCCAATAAAATCAAGCCCGTATCCTACAAGTTCGCCATCGAGGCCGTGGGTTTTGTGCTGAACCCGGCGAACCCAGACACGCAGATGACCATGGAAAATCTGGCCAGGGTCCTTTCCGGCGAGGCCAAGGACTGGAGGCAGGTGGGGAAGGGGAGGGGGGCGATCTTGGTGGTCCTCCGGAATGAAAACTTCGGGGATTACGAATTCGTAAAGAAGGAGATCCTGGTTGAAAAGAATTACACTAAGGATGTCTATAAAGTCAATAACACCCAACAGGTGCTGGAGACCGTAGCCAAGGAGAAATGGGCGATCGGGATCGTGCCCATGGCCTGGCTTAATGATACGGTGAAGCCCCTGGCTTTGAAACGGACCGGAGAGGACAAATTCTCGAAGCCGGACATGGAGGGCATCCATTTCCGCACCTATCCGGTTCAAAGGTTCCTTTACTTCTACCACCGGGGGGAAGCCGAGAAGCTGGCTTCGGGATTCATCACCTATGTGACCTCGACCGAGGGACAAAAGGTGGCTTACAAGAACGGATATTACCCGGCCACCGTGGCGACCACGACCGGGGAATGAGGCGCAAGGAGTGAGACGTCAGGCGATTAGTCGGAGAAAGGGAGCCCGGAGATTGCAGGACCGCCCCGGGAGGGCCTCAGGAGCTCATGACACCCTGCCTCCACCCTGTCTACACCGTGTCTACACCCTTGACGGGATGAGGGTGCCCATTTCATGACTCCCTACTCCCTGGCTTTCTATCTGATTTCGTTCGTGGCCGTGGTGGCAGCCCTCTTCGTGGTCACAATGAGGAACATCTTTCATTCCGCCCTGTGTCTGATTCTGGCATTCTTCGCCCTGGCCGGGCTGTTCGTTCTCCTGGAGGCGGAGTTCGTGGCCGTAGCCCAGGTCCTGATCTACGTGGGGGCCATCACTATCCTCATCTTGTTCGGCATCATGCTCACGCATCGGCTCACGGATAAGGGCGTGCGGCAGGCCAGCGAAGGACGCTTCATCAGCCTGATCGTAGTCCTAGTCCTGGGAGCACTGATCAGCATCGTCCTTCGGGCCACCCGGTTTCCGGTCAGTTCAGAGGAGGTCGCTCATCCCGCAATCCCTTATCTGGGCAAGCTCCTGATGACCCAGTACCTTTGGCCCTTCGAGGTCGTCTCGGTCCTCCTGTTGGTGGCTCTGGTCGGGGCGATCGTGATCGCCGCCAAGGATGAGGTCATCCGCAAAAAGGCGGGAGGATGATCACTCTTTACCACTACCTTACGGTGTCGTTGCTGCTGTTTGGAATCGGGCTCTACGGCATCCTGACCCGGAGGAACGCCATCGGAATATTGATGTCCATCGAACTCGTCTTGAACTCCGTGAATCTGAATCTGGTGGCCTTCTCCAGGTTCATCACGCCCCAGGTCCTTTCCGGACAGGTCTTCGCCCTGTTCGTGATCGCGGTGGCCGCGGGCGAGGCCGTCATCGGCCTGGCCATCGTCCTCTCCATCTATCGCTGCCGGAATACCCTGGACCCGGAAGACATCAACCTGATGAAATGGTGAAATGCTGAGCTCCGCCTGGCTCATTCCCATCGTCCCGCTGGGGACGTTCGTCATCAATATCTTCTTTGGCAAGCGGCTGAAGGGGGCCTCGGCCTATATCTCCATTCTGGCGATCGGCTTCGGATTCTTTTACTCCTTGGGCATTCTTTTCCGAGTCTTCGGAGGGGAACGGCTGGATGCCTCGCTCCTCTGGGTCCCCCTGGCAGGGGAGATGCGCCTCGGGGTCGGCCTGCTGATCGACGAACTGGCCGCGGTGATGCTTCTCGTGGTGACCTCGGTGAGTTTAATGGTGCAAATCTACTCCGTGGGCTACATGCACGGGGATATCCGCTACAGCCGGTTCTACGCCTATCTCTCGCTCTTCTCGGCGGCGATGCTCGGGCTGGTCCTGGCTAACTCTTACGCGCTTCTGTTCGTGTGCTGGGAGCTGGTCGGGCTGACCTCTTATTTGCTGATCGGGTTCTGGTTCGAGAAGAAGGAGGCCGCGAATGCTGGCCAGAAGGCCTTCATCACCACAAAGCTCGGGGACATCGGGATGTTCATTGGCATCCTGGTTCTCCTTGCGAACGTGGGCTCCCTCGGCTTCAAGGAGGTCTTCCACTTCGCCGAGGCAGGGGAGATGAGCGTGGGACTCATTACAGTGGCCAGCCTTCTCCTCTTCTGCGGGGCCGTTGGCAAGTCAGCGCAATTTCCCCTCCACGTTTGGCTGCCGGACGCGATGGAAGGGCCTACCCCGGTCTCGGCCTTGATCCATGCCGCCACGATGGTCGCCGCCGGGGTCTATCTTGTGGCCCGGTCGTTTCCGCTGTTCGCACTTTCACCGGCGGCTCTCGAGGTCGTAGCCACGATCGGGATCATCACGGCGTTTCTGGCGGCCAGCATCGCGCTGGTGCAGAACGATATCAAGCGGATCTTAGCGTACTCCACAATCAGCCAGCTGGGCTTCATGATGACGGCCTTGGGGGTGGGAGGCTATACTGCCGGGATCTTCCACTTGTTCACGCACGCCTTCTTCAAGGCCCTGTTGTTCCTCGGGGCCGGAAGCATGATTCATGCAGCCCACATCAACGACATCCGTCAGATGGGCGGGCTATTCAAGAAGATGCCGATCACGGGATGGACCTTCCTTCTGGCCTGCCTGTCGATTGCAGGAGTGCCCCCCTTGGCCGGTTTCTGGAGCAAGGACGAGATCTTTCTGGAGGCCTTACGAACCGGCCATACGGTCATTTTAGTGGTCGGACTCTTGACGGCGTGCATGACGGCGTTCTATATGTTCCGGCTATTCTTCATCACCTTCACGGGAATATACCGAGGGGACCATCCCATCCACGAATCCCCCTGGGTGATGACCCTCCCATTGGCCCTGCTCGGGTTCATGGCTGTTTTCGCCGGGCTACCCGGCTCGCCCCTAATGGGAAACGGGTTTCATCATTTCGTCCACTTCGAGGAGTGTGGGGTGGAGCCAAGCGGGATGGTCATGGCCCTTTCCATCCTGGCCGGGCTGGTCGGGATCTTCCTGGCCTGGCTCCTCTACTACCGGCAGGCCTGGGACCCACGGAAGTTGATCAAGGCTGCGCCGGGGGCTTACCGGTTCCTGCTGAATAAATGGTACTTTGACGAAGTCTATCAGGCCGGGGTGGTGCGTCCGGTCCTGGGCCTGTCCAGGGTCCTGGACTGGATCGACCTGCGGGGCGTAGACGGAGGGGTGAACGGCGTGGCCTGGGTGGCTGTCCTGATCTCCAAAATCAAGCGTCTGTTCGACATTTATATCGTGGACGGCCTGGTGAACCTCTCCGGGGCTTTCTTCATGGCCTTAGGGAAGGTGGGCCGGAAGTTCCAGACCGGGCTCGTTCAGAACTATGCCCTGGTGCTTTTGTTCGGGGTGGTGATCCTGGTGCTGGCGAAATTGTTCTTAGGGGGATAATCTGACATGAATTCCATTCTTTCCTGGATTACGTTCATTCCGTTCCTAGGCGGGGTCCTTATCCTGTTCTATCCCAAGAAGGCCGAGCGGGCCATCAAATGGACCGCCCTGGTAGCCAGCGGGATAGCGCTGGTCGTTTCCCTGCTGGCCCTCCGGCAGTTCAACCCGGCCACGGCGGAGTTCCAGTTCGTAGAACTTCGCTCCTGGATTCCTTCTCTGGGGATCAACTATTTCGTGGGGGTAGACGGGCTCTCGATGACGATGGTCATACTGACCACGGTTATTTCATTTCTGGCCGTGATCACCTCGTTCAACATCACCCACCGCTGGAAAGAGTATTTCAGCCTGTACCTCCTCCTGGAAACCGCGATGACCGGGGTGTTCATCTCCCTGGACCTGTTCCTGTTCTATGTGTTCTGGGAGGTTGTTCTGGTTCCGATGTATTTTCTGATCGGCATCTGGGGCGGTCCGCGCAGGGAATATGCGGCCATCAAGTTCTTCCTGTACACCCTGGCCGGCAGTGTGCTCATGCTCTTGGGCATCCTGGCCCTTTACTTTACTTCATCGGCGCATACCTTTAATATCCTTGAACTTACGAAGATGCATCCCAATGATCCAAGGTTCTACCTCTGGGGCGTGAATTGGGTGTTCCTGGCGTTCTATATCGGGTTTGCCATCAAGGTCCCGGCCTTCCCGTTCCATACTTGGTTGCCGGACGCCCACGTGGAAGCGCCAACCGCGATCAGCGTCATCCTGGCCGGGGTGCTGTTGAAGATGGGCCTTTACGGGATCCTCAGGGTCTCCTATCCGATCTTTCCCGAGGCGGCCCGCTGGTTTGCACCATACCTGGCGATCATCGCGACCATCAACATCGTCTACGGGGCCTTCGTTTCCATGGCCCAGACCGACTTCAAGAAGATGATCGCCTATTCCTCGGTGAACCACATGGGCTACTGCCTTCTGGGGCTTTCAGCCTTGACCCTGACCGGGTTCAACGGGGCAGTCTTCGAGATGTGGAACCACGGGATCATCACCGGCAGTTTATTTATGTTGGTGGGCGTCCTGTACGACCGTAGCCATTCCCGCGGCCTGGACGACTTCGGAGGTCTGGGCTCCAAGGTTCCGGTTTATGCCGGGGTTCTGTCTGTGGCCTCGTTTGCATCCCTGGGCCTGCCCGGATTGGCCGGGTTCGTTTCCGAGTTCATGTGCTTCTTGGGGGCGTTCAAGCCCAACACGGTCCTGAATCCGATGTTCTTCCAGACCGTGACGATAGTCTCCACCCTGGGCATTGTCATCACCGCGGCCTTCATGCTCTGGATGATTCAGCGTGTCCTCCTGGGTAAGCTGAATCCCCGGTGGGAGTCCCTAACGGACATGAACGCTCGCGAAATAATCATGCTGGCTCCGATGGTCGTCCTGATGGTCCTGTTCGGGGTCTGGCCCAAGCCCATGCTCGACCTCTTTAATGCGGCTACCGAAAACATCCTGCACCTGGTCGGGGGGTAGTCAAGCATACCAAAACGTATGTTATTTCTTTTCATGTCGCACAATCCTAACTTACAAACTCGGATAGTCAGCGAAAAGAAGCCCTGCATCCAGGGGTTACGGCGTAAATCCGTGATCGCCCTCCGAGAGGGTGAGGGCCGACAAAGCTCTGAAATCCGGAACAGGTTTCCGCCTACTTCACGCCTATATCACGCCTTCTTCACGCCATCCCCCCGTCCTGAGCGGGCAGAAAAAGGCGGTTTTGTGCGGGACGACCCAGGAGCTCGCTTCATTTGGCATAAAGGGGTTCCGGATGACGGTTAACTTTTCACTCATCGCGCCTGAGCTAGCGGTTTTCCTAACTGCGATTGTAGTCCTGCTCCTGGACCTGACGACCCGGAGGAAGGCTGTGACCGCCTGGCTTTCCGTCTTGGGCCTAGCTATAGCCTGCGTTCTTTCCCTCCGACTTCAGGGAATCAACACGACCCTGTTCTCCGGCATGTACTCCGTGGACGGATTCGCCCTTTTTTTCAAAATCCTGGCCTGCGTCACGACCGGGATCGTCATCCTTTCCTCCATCGAGTTCCGGAGGCTTCCCAGTCTTTACGCCGGAGAATATTATTCCCTGCTGCTGTTCGCCTGCTTTGGGATCATGGCACTCTCGGCGAGCACGGACCTTCTGTCCATCTACATCTCCCTGGAGCTTCTGGCGATCTCCTGCTACGCCCTGGTCGGAATCACCAAGACCGACCCCAAGTCCAGCGAGGCGGCGTTGAAGTATTTCCTGCTGGGTGCCGTGGCCTCGGGCACCATGCTGTTCGGGATGAGCTACCTCTACGGGCTCACGGGCAGCACGAATCTGGGGACCATCAGCCAGGCTCTTCTCGGCTTTGGCCGCTCTCCACTGGTGCTCCTGGCGACGCTTTTCATCATGGTCGGGTTCGGGTTCAAGATCGCCATGGTTCCTTTTCACATGTGGTGCCCCGACACTTACGAAGGAGCGCCGACCCCGATCACGGGGTTCCTTTCCGTGGGGCCCAAGGCCGCAGGGTTCGCGGTCCTGATCCGCGTCTACCTCACCGCCTTCGTATCCCTCCGAATGGACTGGGTCATGGTTGTGGCAGTGCTTTCCGCCCTGACTATGACCGTGGGCAACCTCGTGGCCCTGAGCCAGACCAACATCAAGCGGATGCTGGCCTATTCCTCGATTGCTCAGGCCGGATATATCCTCATCGGGTTCGTGGTTTCCTCGGGAATCGGACTATCCGGGGTGCTGCTCTATCTTCTGGCTTATTTGTTCATGAATATCGGCGCCTTTGTGGTGGTGATCATCGTGTCCAACTTCCTGGATTCGGACGAAATCAAGGACTATGCCGGGCTTTCTCAGAGGGCTCCGGGAGTGGCTTTGGCCATGGTTTTATTCCTTTGGTCCCTGGCCGGGTTGCCTCCGACCGGAGGATTCATAGGTAAATTCATGGTGTTCGCAGGTGCAATTCAATCCGGCTACCTCTGGCTGGCAGTTGTTGGAGTTTTGAACAGTCTTGTCTCAATATTTTACTATTTCAATGTGGTCCGCCAGATGTATATCGTTAAAACAGAGTTCTCCTTTCCGGCTCAGCGCTATACCCTGCTCAGCTCGGTCATGATGTTGTGTTTTGCATTTACTCTGCTCATCGGCTTGTATCCTGAGCCATTCATTAGGGTTGCGAAGACGGCGGCCAAGCTCTGGGCGAGTTTTTAACCTCCCCGCTTTATTAACCACCCTAAAAATTAACAAAAGACTACGTAAGCGTTTAGATTTGGAACAGATTATGCATTCTTTAACTTGTGGAAAATGAGAGGACTTCGTGATAAAACCTAATGGTTTCGTCTTAATCGGAGTTGTCCTATTGGTGGTTGCCTCGGCAGGATGGGGGCAGTCCGCTAAGGATTTGGTCAAACAGGGTCAGGCCGATCTGAAATCAGCCCGCTGGGACCCTGCTATAAGCAACTTCAAGGAGGCTCTGAAGTTAGACGGGAGCTTCTTAGATGCTCAGACGGGTTTAGCCCGGGCCTATCTCGGAAAAGGCACTTTGGATCCCTCTCTCAGTGCTGTGGTTGACGGCGTCAAAGGAAAGGCTGGAGAGTCCTTGGCCCGGTTGGGCAAAGCCTATGGCGAGGCCGGGCTCTGGGAGGAGGCGAGCCTGGCCCTGGCCGAAGCCCAGAGGAGGAAATATGAGCCCGTTCAGACCGGCCTGGATTTGGCCCAGACCTTCCTTGAGCGGGGCTCGATTGAGGACGCGAAGGCCCAGTATGAAAGCGTTTTGAAACTGGACCCCAATAATTTCATGGCCCAGGTGGGATTGGCCAACTGTTTACGGGAAACAGGTCAGTATGACCAGGCGATTCAAAAATACGATGCCCTCCTCAAAAACAACCCCGACTTCGCGCCGGCCCATTTGGGGAAAGGGAAGTGCTTTGATCGACAACGCAAGTATAATGAGGCCTATGAAGAATTCAAACGGGCTGTTAAAGCTGATCCCAAATACCCGGAAGCCCACCTCGAATTAGCCAACGCTTTTATCAATTACTTCCAAGATAAACAAGGACGACCCCTGAAGTCCGCAGAGGCCATTGCGGAAATGGAAGCCTACACGAGCCTGCGTCCTAAAGATGGAACCGGTTTTTATCAATTGGCCAAAGTATACCAGATGCGCGGAGATTCTCTTTCCAAAGCGAAGGGGGCTGAGGCCGCCCGTCGGGCCACATCCCTGGTCCCGGGAAACGACACCATTTGGGACCTCCTGGGGACGCTTCTCCTGGACATCCGGGACTACACCGGGGCGCTTGCCGCCCTTGAAAAAGCCGTCGCCCTCAACCCGACGGCAGACAAATGGGACAAGATCGGACGCTGTTATCAAGTCCAGTCCGACGCCGTCGTGAAAACGGATTCGGTTAAAGCGTCTTCCCTCGAAGGAAAAGCCCGGGAGGCCCTGACCAAGGCCGTAGGCCTGGATTCCAAGAACGCCGACGCATGGTTCCACCTGGGAATGGCTGACTACGGCCTCAAGAAACACGACGAGGCCGAGGCCGCCTTCAGCGAAGTCATCAAGCTCGAGCCGGCCAAGGTCCGGGGATTCTACTGGCGGGCCTTTGCAAGGGCTTACGGAAAGAAGGAATACGACAAAGCGGCGGAGGACTTGGAGACTGCCATCAAGGTCAAGCCGGATTTCGTCCAATCCTACATCGCCCTGGCCCGACTCTACCTCTACATGGGAGACATCAAGAACAAGGACAGGAGCCTCTACCAGAAGGCCCGGGCCACCGTGGAGGCCGGTCAGAAAGCCGACCCCAAGAACGAGGAATGGGACAAGATCCTGAAAGATCTCAAAGACCGGGGTGTGCGATGAACCGGAAGCCCCGGACCATTTTTAACCTTTTTTCGTTAGGAGGTAACGAACCATGACCCAGTTTTTCTCCACGCTTCCCATGGCCGTGAAGGTTCTGGTCATGTACGTTGTGCCGATCGCCCTGGCCCTCGGCCTGGGGATCGCCATGGCCTTCACCAAGCGTCTGGCCCTGGTCACCTTGTTCCTGTACCTGGTCGGCTTGATCATCGCTGCGATGATCTTCTTCACCCTCCCCGACTACATCCGCGCCGGGGGCCCCTTAGTCATCTCCCTCATCCTGCTTCTGATCCTGCTGGTGACCTACGCCATCGAGCGGCTCTTCACCCTCAAACGGTCCCGCGGGCGTGCCTCCGTGCAGTCCTTTATGAAGGAGTTCCGCGAGCAGCTTCGCAGCGGCGACCTAATGGGCGCGATCTCGACCTGCAACAACCAGGGCGGGGCCACGGCCAACATCCTGCGCGCCGGCCTGGAGCGTTTCATGCAGACGGCCCAGGATAGGCTCACCATGGACAAGCGCATCGCTGAGACCCAGCGGGCTATCGAGGAGGCCAACATGCTGGAGGCGCCTCTCCTCGAGCGGAACCTCGTCGTTCTCACGACCATCGCCTCCATCGCCACAATGGTGGGCCTCTTAGGGACGACCATCGGGATGATCCGGGCTTTCCGGGCCATGGCTCATGCCGGGGCTCCGGACGCAGTGCAGTTGGCCGTGGGGATCTCCGAGGCCCTGATCAACACCGCCGGCGGATTGCTCAACGGCATCGGGGGGATCGTGGCCAACAACTACTTCCAGAACAAAGTGGACCAAATGAACTACCAGACCGACGAGGCCAGCTACGAGATGGTCCAATTGCTCACCAGCCTGAAGCAGTAGGAGAGAAAGTCCTACATAAGGAGCTTAGACATGGCAGGCCATAAAAAGCACAGGTTGGGTATCCGGCTGGACATGACCCCAATGGTGGACATCGCCTTTCTCCTGGTCATCTTCTTCATGTGCACCTACAACGCCAGGGAGCCGGAGAAGATCGTGGTAGACTTGCCCCACTCGCGGTCGCCTTTCAAGGTCCCCGTGGAGAAGGTGCTCATGATCAAGATCAGCCGGGCCGACACCATCTACCTGAAGTTAGGCGCCTACTCCAAGACCAAGGGCATTCCCACCTCCAAGGAGGACAGCATCAGAGCGGCCATAGAGACCCCGGTTCCCATGGGCCAGCTGGATCAGTGGCTGGTCTGGGCGCGCATCCAGAGCCCCCAGATGTTCGTGGTGGTCAAGGCCGACTCCGCGATCTACTCCGGACGGATGCTCGAGGTGATGAAGGTACTTCAGAGGACGAACAACACCCGGTTCAGCCTGGTGACCAATGTCGAGGCCACCGGACGGGCAAAGGAGGGTGGATAAATGGGTGCGCTCGATGGCGGCGGTGCAGGAACAAAAGCACCTCGAAAGAAAATCCCCGGCCTGAGGGTTCGTGTCAAGCGCCGGATCGGCATTCGCCTGGACATGACCCCAATGGTGGACATCGGTTTTCTCCTTCTGATCTTCTTCATGTGCACAACTGTTTTTCGCCAGCCCCAGGCCATGGAGATCACGCTTCCTGAGGCCAATGCGCCCAACGTTAAAGTGTCCCAGGACAACGTCCTCACGCTGAAGCTCATGAACGACGGAGACATGGTTTGGCACGTAGGAGAAAATCCCGACCAGCCGGTCGTTGTGGATAGCCTGGGTGAGGTTCTCCTGGATCAGCGAAAGGCTAACATTCTTCGACGACACAAGGAGGGCAGGCCGGATGTTCCTGTGAATGCGCCGGAGATCGTCAAGCTTTGGGAGGCAAATCCCAACGATACTGTTTTGACTAAGAAAATCGAGGACGCCTCCAAACTGGTCATCCTCGTGGAGGTGGGCGACTCCTGCGTTTATCAACGAGTGGTGGACGCCATGGACGAAATCCAACAGGCCAAGATTCAGCGCTTCTCGATCACCTCGCTTGCGGAGGCTCTCAAAGCAGAGGAAGAGGCCAGAGGGGCTGCTGGAAGAGGAGGAAGGCCTTCTGGACGTGGTACGCGATGAGCTTCTTTTCCGGGAATAATCCCGGACATTTAGGGGTATCAGAGATGGAAGCAGGAGAAGCGATAGAGCCCCGCAAATACCAGAGAAGCCTGAAAGGAGGGAATGACGATGACGGACACTCTTGCCTATGACGACACACAGTTTGCCCCGCTGGCCACGGCCCCGGTCAAAGAGGCTTCGATCCGCAACCTTAAGGTCGCCCTGGGCATCTCGGTAGTGCTCTGCTTTTCAATCCTGGGCCTGTTCAAGTTCGGGGGGTTCCTGGCGGCGCATAAGCCCCAGAAGAAGTTCGATCTCATTATCGTGCCCTACACCGAGTTGGGTCCTCCGCCCTCGCTGACCAATCAGCAGGTAGCCCCGAACGTGGCTATTGCTACGGGGGCCGCGCCGCCTTCGATGGGGGTTCCGGTCCCGGTTCCCACGGAAGAGGCGACGACCGAGGCCACGGCGACGCAGACCGAGTTGGCTATGAGCACCACCTCCACTTCCAACCTAACGGGAGGGGATTCGGTCGTCATCACCCGGCCCGAGGACCTGGTCCCGAAGTTCAATGAGTTCGTGGCCTACGACACCCCGCCTGCTCCCCTGGAGACGCCCCATCCGGAATATCCGGCAATCGCCAGACAGGCCGGGATCGAGGGGACCGTGATCGTGCAAATCCTTCTGGATCTCGATGGCGGCGTGATGCAGACCCGGGTGGCCCGTTCCTCCGGGAACCAGGCGTTGGACGAGGCGGCCGCGGATGGTGCGAAGAAGTTTAAGTTCACCCCGGCCAAGCAGCGCGATAAATCCGTCCGGGTGTGGGTTTCTATGCCCATCGTTTTCCGGTTGGAGAAATGACGGGTTAAAATTACTCCCAAGAGACCGAGGGAGGCCTGAGGTATTTTACCTCAGGCCCCTTTGTTTATTGGGGTAGGAAAACCACGAAAAAGCTGGCCTGTTCAATGACGCTACACGGAGTTATGAAATTATTCAGGATATCCTCGCAGAGGATGCCGGAGGGCCTAAGCAGTTCAAATAAGCGCTTGAGACAAAACAGATAAGAACGGCCGCCCGGAAAACCGGCACCTCCTTTGACGGGAATAACATATTTTTGTCGGGTGTTCCTTTTTAGGGCTAAGTTACTGCCCTATATAGCCTTACCCTATTTTATAACCGGTTGTCCACGCCGCATGGACAGGTGTCTATGCCGTATGGACGGGCGTCCATGCCGCATGGTCAGTGACCACGTCGCATGGACAGGTGTCTATGCCGCATGGTCAGGCGGGGATTCCGCATCCCCCGCACTCAGTCCGGTCGAGCGAAGCGAAGACCCCGCACTCCCCCCGGTCTTGATATTTTCGCCCAAAGCAGTTAAAATAGAGAGGAAACACACCCGATCCAGAGACCCTTTATCCGATGACATCGTTTTTCATCAAGGCGCCCGCCGCCTTCCTAGCGGCATCTTTGATTGCAGGGATTGAGTTGGGCGCAAAGCTTCCCATCCCGGCACCTCTTTGGGGGGCATTTCTTGCCCTGTGCGGACTTAGCGTTTTCACCGCATTGCTTCTAAGATCGCGAACCACCCCCTTCTGCCGGGTCGCTCTTCTGCTCTTCGTAGCCTCTCTCGGAGGCTACCGATACCGAACGGATGCTGAGCTCCCGAAAGGGATAAGCGGATTTCCCCCTGGCCCTGCCAGCCTGCACGGGCTCGTAGTCAGCGATCCGGATTCATCGCCCGGCAGACTTCGTTTTAGGCTTTCTCCTGAAGGGTGCCCTAAGGTCGGCATCCTTGCCATCGTCCGGGGCGGCACAACCCCAGTTTCGTACGGGGACCAAGTCGAGATAAATGGGGAATTGCGTGTTCCCCCCGGGCAGAGGAACCCGGGCAGCTTCGACTATCAGGCCCATCTGAAAAGATCAAAGATATTTCTCCTTCTGGAGGCCAGGGGTGACAGCTCGGTACGGGTTTCAGAGCGAAACAGAGGCGTTTTTTTATCGCGGCGGGTTGTCATTCCCTTTCGAAGGAAAATCCACGGCATTTTCGGGGCCACGCTGAAAGGTGAACCCCTGGCTCTTCTGAACGGCCTGATCTTGGGGGAGCGCTCCGACCTCCCTCACCAAACCTTGGCAGCTTTCGCCGATGCCGGGACGGTACATATCCTTGCGGTTTCGGGGTTCAATGTCGGTCTGGTCGTGCTCATCTTTTTTCTGTTTTTCCGCAGCATGGGCCTTTCGCCCACACTCGCCAACCTGCTCCTCGTCCCCCTCCTCATCGTCTACGTCGGGCTCACGGACTTCACTCCTTCGGTAGTCCGGGCCACGATCATGGCCATTATTATTATAATCGGATTTCTTCTTGAACGTGAATCCTCCCTGTACAACTCCCTTGGACTCGCCGCCCTTGTGATTCTTCTCCTCTGGCCCCAGGCCTTGTTCGACCTCTCCTTCAGCTTATCCTTTGCAGGGACTTACGGCATCGTTTACCTGACCCCGAGGTTTTATGGTCTTTTCCCCGAGCCGGTCCGAAAGTCACGGTGGGGCCCTTGGCTCCTCCTTCCTCTCTTCGTCACCCTTTCCGCCCAGATGTTTTCGACCCCGCTTATCCTCCAGAGCTTTTATCGCCTCTCCCTGGTTTCGCCGCTGGCTAACCTCATCATCCTTCCCCTGGTCACCCTGGCGACGGCTCTGGGGTTTTCCCAGATCCTGAGTGGGTTCTTGAGCCTCAGCCTGAGCCGTATTTTCGCTGCGGCCAATTGGCTCGTCCTCAAGGGGATCCTGGCTTCTACCTCCTTTTTCGCCCATCTGCCTTACGCGTCTTTACGATTCGGGCTTCCGGTTGTCTCGCTCCTTGGTTTCTACGGCCTTCTCCTGAGTGCACCGTGGATTCGAAAGCGATGGGAGGCCCGGGTCTCAGTTGCTCTCGCCGCCCTCCTGGTCCTTGTCCCCCTGGTCTGGAGAGCGGCACGGCCCCATTCGAACACCCTGATGGTGACCTTCCTGGATGTCGGCCAAGGCGATGCCGCATTCCTGGAGTTTCCCAACGGACGCGCTGTCCTTCTGGACGGGGGAGGAGCCTATGAAGGCTGGAATGCCGGGGAATGGGATGTGGCTCCGTTCCTCTGGGATCGAGGCCGGACCCGCCTGGACGCTGTCATCGCTTCCCATCCGCACCAAGATCACGTCGGGGGGTTGCCCTTTATCCTGGATCACTTTCAGGTTGGACGGATTATCGAATCCGAAGCGCCTTGCTCCACGTCAGCCGGGGCCGCTTTGCACCGGACCGTCCAAGCACGCCATGTTCCACGGTATCTGTTGGGTGCGGGAGACACGCTCTTCTTCGACCCTTCGGTTGACGTTCAGACCCTCTCGCCATCCCGAGAAATGGTTGCCTTTATGGCCGGCGCCCCGGAACCCGACCCCAACCTATCCTCTCTTGTTCTGAGAGTGTCCTATCGCGGGGTCTCTTTTCTTTTTCCGGGAGATATCCCCTCCCTAGCTGATTCCGCGCTCCTTCCGGGACATGATCTCGGCTCCACGGTCCTCAAGGTGCCTCATCATGGAAGCTCCAGGGCCAACTCGCCCGATTTCGTTCAGGCCGTTCATCCCCATCTGGCCCTCTTGTCTCTATCGGGCAGCAACCCCCAAGGGCTGCCCCGCCCTTCTGTGCTGGAACTCTACCGGAATGCGGGTGCTATCGTCCTGCGAACCGACGAACAGGGGGCGATTTCCTTGTGGACGGATGGACGAAAGCTCTGGTTTTATACCCAGGCTCATCCTAAAACTCGTGAGCTTCTAAGGTCAGACTCCGGCAAGGGTTCCGGGTTTGGGGTTGACAAAAGGCCCTAAGATACGGTAATATTTACTGTTAAGCAATTAGGTACAGGCGCCTGATCCCTCAAGGAGGAACAGCATGGAAGTCACCATCACCGCCCGCCATTTTCAGCTCGATCCCAGTCTTCGGGAGTACCTGGAGGCCGAAATCGCAGGCTTGACGAAGTTCTCCGAGCGCATCCTGGAGGTCCACGTGATCCTCGAGCAGGAGAAATATCGGCAGACGGCTGAAATCGTCGTCCATCTCTCAAGGGCCCATCGGGTCCGAGCCCAGGAGGAAGGTAAGGACATGCGGCTGGTCTTTGATGCGGCAGTCGGGAAGCTGGAGACCCAGATCAAACGCTACAAGGGGAAATCCGTGGAGAACAAGCGTCGCGTGAAGGGCAACGGGGCTTAGCCGAAAGGAGGCCACGATGGAAGGAGTCAGCGTCCAGAGGCTTTTCGAGGATCGCCAGGCCGAGCTTGAGCTCGAGCTTTTGACCAAGGGCGGGGGCATGGACCGCCTGATCTCCATCTCGGACATCAACCGTCCGGGCCTGGCCCTTGCCGGCTACACGGAGTACTTTCTCTGGGAGCGGATCCAGATCGTCGGCCAGACCGAGATCTCCTATCTCGGTACCCTGACGGCCAAGGATCGCAAAGAGGCGGTCGAGCGTATTTTGGGCTACGACCTGCCCTGCATCATCATCGCCAAGGGCCTGGACCCGCCGAGGGAGCTCCTTGCCCTGGCCAGCAAAAAGGCCATTCCGGTCCTGCGCACGACCCAGTCCACCACGCCGTTCATTCATCAGCTCACACTATACCTTGACCATCTTCTGTCACCCACCGAGACTCTTCATGGCACCCTGGTGGATGTCTACGGGGTGGGCCTCCTGTTCACCGGCGAGAGCAAGATGGGCAAGAGCGAGCTGGCCCTGGACCTTGTGGAGCGCGGCCACAGGCTCGTGGCCGACGACGTGGTCACGATCAAGCGCCGGGGAATGGGTATCCTGATCGGCTATGCCAGCGACATCCTCCAGCACCATATGGAGGTCCGGGGGGTCGGGATCATCGACATCATGGGGATCTTCGGGATTCGCGCCATTCGCCTCCGCAAGCGGGTGGAGGTGGAGGTTCGCCTCGTGCCCTGGACCGAGGAGGAGAACTACGAGCGGACCGGTCTCTCCGAAGAGACCAGCGACATCCTGGGGGTCAAGATCCCCCTGGTCGTCCTGCCCATCTTCCCCGGGAAGAACATCACCGTGGTCGCGGAGACCGTGGTCCTGAACCACCTTCTGCGCATATCCGGGATCCGCTCGGCCGAGGAGTTTAACAAGCGGCTCCTCCAGACCATGCAGCGCCGCACGGAGTCCAG